>FWWL01004236.1_pt1 | contig 24616 bp, 8 predicted proteins | sample 2228331 | NCBI WGS metagenome assembly FWWL01 (sample SAMEA103939775, study PRJEB20133) | metagenome | reverse complement strand
CGGTACGAATTATGTAAGTGTGAGGGTTTATGATAATGCCGGGAATGTGAGTATTTCAACTGATGTGTTTTATGTTTTGAAAGACAAAGTTGCTCCAACAATAACAGACAACCAGGCAGGTGATAATATTTGGAGACGAGTAAATGATGGATATTATGATGTAGATTTTGGAGACAGTTTATCTGGTGTTTATAAGTTTGAGGTTAAGGTGACGACAGGAGCAAATCAAACAGGAACGGTTATATCAGACTGGACTAATGTTATAACAAACATAAATGCACCTTTATATACAACCAACTGGCAGATTCCACAAAGTGTGTTTGATTTGATGGCAGATGGTATAAATTATGTGAGTGTAAAAGTTTATGATAGGGCTGGAAATATAAGTATATCAACAGATGTTTTTTATGTTTTAAAGGACACACAATCGCCTGATATAATTGACAATCAAGTTGGTGATGATGTGTGGAGGAGCACAAATGATGGAGTTTACAGTGTATATTTTGAGGATTTAGGGCAGAGTAGGTTAAGTAAATTTCAGATAAAGATAACCACGGGTCCGAATCAAAGTGGTCTTGTTGTTAGTGACTGGTTTGATGTGATTACGAATATTGATTCTCAGCTTTATAACACATCGTGGCAGATACCGCAGAGCATTTTTGATTTGATGCCGAACGGTACGAATTATGTAAGTGTGAGGGTTTATGATAATGCCGGGAATGTGAGTATTTCAACTGATGTGTTTTATGTTTTGAAGGATACTGTTTCAGCAAATGCTATAACTAATTTAAATGCTACAACCGGGAATGAAGGCGAAATAAACATAACTTTCACCTCTCCATCTGATACAGATGGAACAAATGTTTTAGCATATATTGTTAAGTATGCTACATATAATATAGATTCTAATAACTTTGATTTAGCTACTACTTATGAACAAAACTGGATACCTTTATCAGCTGGTAGTCTTGAGACGAAAACCTTACAGGGGCTTTCTCCAGATACTTTTTATTACATTGCTATAAAATCTGTAGATAAGGCACAAAATATATCTGCTATTTCAAATGTGGCCTCAGCTTTAAGTGGAGAGGATACAACCCCACCTGCATCAATAACTGATTTAAATGCATATCCTGGTCTTGATATTGCTGTTGGAAGTATTGTTATAGAGTTTACTGCTCCGGGTGATAATGGTAATAATGGAAGTGCAACTGGTTATAAAATTAAATGGCGAACAGATCAAGCTATTACAAATGAATTATTATGGCAGACTGCCACAGAGTATATCCAAAGTTTTTCTCCACAGTCAGCTGGAACAAAAGAAAGTTTTATTCTTTATGGCTTTACTCCAGGAACTACATACTATTTCAATGTAAGAGCATATGATGAGGTTGATAATATAGGAGATCTTTCAAATTCAACAGCTGCATATGGTGCTACCTCACCACCAAGAAGTGGAATAATTGTTTATCAAAATGGAACAGGTAATGTTTCAATCTATAGAAGATATGCTCCACCAAATTTTGGGCTTGATTATTCCTTACCTCCTTCAGATGCAGCTGGGACAAGCGTTGTCAGACATGTTATTGTAAGAGCTTCGCCTTTTAGAAACGAGATGATGGCAGGGATTTTATCAAGCAATGGTGTTTTACAGATAATGAGATACAATGGTGTAACAAATCAGTGGACAAAGGAGTGGTCCACAACTACAATTACAGCAACAAACTCAGCATACAGGGGTTTTGATATAGCATATGAGCAAACTTCTGGTAGAGCAATGGTTTTGTATAATGGAGCTACAGTAGGAACACTTTATTATAACATCTATGATGGTAATAGCTGGAGTGGAGCAATCACATTGACTACAGGAACAGCTCAACCGGTTGCGTGGGTAAGGCTTGAAGCACGACCTAATACAAACGAAATAATGGCTGTTTTTTCAAAACTAACCTCACTTGAATTATATGCAACGAAATGGAATGGAAACAACTGGCAGGATGGTTATCAATTGAGAAATGGGGTTGGTGTTACAACAATGCAGGATTTTGATCTTGCATGGGTAAGTGATGGTTCAAAATGTCTGGTGGTCTTTGGGGCCGGGAATACCGGTTATGCTCAATCAAGGGTTTATTCATCATCTGGGTGGTCAACCGGGCCTAATTTTGCTTTGCAGGGTAGTAATGGAACAATAAGATATATTGTGGCAAAGGCGGATCCAAACTCGAAATATATTGGTGTTACAAGCTTTGATAGTGGAGCTGATTGGAATGCGAATATATATGATCCTGAAACAAATTCTTTTGGTTTTCAAGCAACTGAAAATGCAAATATAAGAGGAACCGCAAATCAAGCAAGACCAATTGATGCGATATGGGATAACTCATCTAAATTTATAATTGTAGCAGCTCATGCATCACAGTATGGTGTTTTGTGGGCCAGCTGGACTTTGAACTCTGGTTGGGGTACAAGCCTTGCTTTAGCACCAGTTTTTACTGGCTGGTCTAATCTTATAAACGGGGTTAAGCTTGAAAATGATAAAGATTTAAATCCGATTTATTTATGTGCAAATGCTCAAACATCAAATGATTTAAGATGTGCAAGGTTTAAAGGAAACAGCTGGGAGTTTATCTCACCAAACCCGCTTACTACTAATCTAACAGCTTCAACCTATCAACCATATCATTTTACTACCACAAGACATGATGTGATTGCACCTCAGATCATTGATAATCAATCTGGTGATGATATGTGGAGAAGTTCAAATGTTGCTTATTATAACATTGATGCAAAAGACAGTGGTGGTTCTAGACTTAAGTTCATTGAAACAAAGATATACACAGGTCCAAATAAAACAGGAACGCTTGTTGAAGACTGGACCGCCCAGGTTTCAACCGCTGGAGTGGATAATTATTATGAAGACTGGAAACTTACAGATGCTACATTTAATAAACTAAAAGAGGGTATAAACTATGTAAGTGTAAGGGCAGTTGATGGGTCTTTGAATTATTCACAGGAAATGGTTGATGCTTTTTATATCAAAAAAGATACAACCCCACCATCCGTGCCACTTCCAATTTCACCTATTAATTTTTCAACATTAAATGTTCTTTTAGTTAATTTTAGCTGGAGTTATTCAAATGATGCAACAAGCGGGATTAATAGTTATGAGATTGTAATCTCAACAGTTGAAGATTTTTCGGTAACTTTATATTCAAGCTCAACACAAAATACTTCACTTTCATTTAATCTGCCTTATGAGGGAAGATACTTCTGGAAAGTTAGAGCTCAAGATAATGCTTTAAACTACTCAAATTACTCATCCATCTGGACTATTTTTATTGACACAACCCCTCCAATAATAACAGATAACCAGAGTGGCAATGATATCTGGATAAGTTCAAACTCAGGGTATTATGATATTGATTTTATTGACACAGCTTCGCTTTTAAATAAATTTCAAATAAAAGCAACAACTGGACCAAATGAGACCGGAACGCTTATATTCAGTTGGAGTGATATTTTAACAAATATAAACTCAATAGATTATATTTCCAACTGGCAAATACCACAAAGTTTATGGGAGCTATTACCTGATGGAACTAGTTATATAAGTGTTAGAGTTTATGATAATGCTGGAAATTATTCAAGTTTAATTGATGCTTTTTATATTAAAAAAGATGCATTATTACCTCAGATTATTGACAATCAGGATGGCGATAATCTGTGGAGAAATACAAATAATGTTTATTATGATGTGGATTTTCAGGACAATGGTGGTTCACTTATTGATAAAATTCAAATTCGTTCTTCAACTGGACCAAACTTCACAGGTATTATTAATTTTGATTGGACCGATTTTATTATTGCTGTTGATACTGCCGTCTATACTTCTAATTTTCAATTACCAATCGCTTTATGGGACCAGCTTAAAACAGGAAAAAACTATATAAGTTTTAAGGTTTTTGATTATGCTGGCAATATTACAGTTTCAACTGATACATTTTATGTATTAAAAGACACAACATCACCAAATGCACCTGTTCTATATCTCCCAGCTGATAATTCAAATTCAACTGTGTCAAATATAAGTTTTGAATGGTATACTTCAACTGATGATGCTTCAGGAATAAAAGAATATTTATTGTATGTTTCCACTGATGAGAATTTTTCGGTTATCTATGCTTCAGCTACAACTATTTCAACTGTTGCGGTTATAAATGTTGGTGGAGGAAGATATTTCTGGAAGGTTAAAGCTTTTGATAATGCTTTAAACTATTCAAACTGGTCTTCAACATTTTCGGTTTTTGTTGACACTATTCCGCCACAGATAATTGATAATCAAAGTGGTGATGATGTGTGGAGAAACACCAATAATGGTTATTATGATATTGATTTTTCTGATTATGGTGGGGCTTTGCTTGATAAGGTTCAAATAAAAGCGATGTCGGCTCAAAATGAAGGTGGGAATTTGATATTTAACTGGAGTGATGTTCTAACAAATATAAACTCAATAAGTTATACTTCTAACTGGCAAATACCACAAAGTCTATGGGAGCTTTTACCTGATGGAACAAGTTATATAAGTGTTAAGGTTTTTGATAAAGCTGGGAATTATTCAATAATTGTTGATGTGTTTTATATCAAAAAAGATATAACATTGCCATCAATATACGATAACCAGAGCGGGGATTATATATGGCGGGCAGAAAATACTGGCATTTATAATGTGGATTTCTATGATGGAACTTCGCTTTTAAATAGATTTGAGATTAAAATAACAACAGCTCAAAACCAGGCGGGGAATGTTATAGTGGATTGGACCCCAATTATCTCAAACATTAACTCAAATCTATATACAGCTGACTGGAAGATAACAGATACTATGTTTAATCTTTTACCTGTTGGTCAAAACTATGTGAGTGTAAGGGTTTATGATAATGCCCAAAATGTCAGTATTTCAACCGATGTTTTCTATATTCTTAAAGATACAATGCCTGTTACAATAATAAACAATGAAACACCTTCTCATTATGGAGTTTGGCTTAATACAAATGCTTTAAGTTATGATATTGATGCACAGTCAAGTGGAGTTTCACCAATTGCAAGAATTGAAATTGCAATATCTACAATTGGATATGGTATTTTGCCGTATTTTGTTGACTGGACCACAGCAGTTGCTAATATAAACACTGATACTTATACTGATGACTGGAAGATACCTGATGAGGTTTTTGATGCACTTTTAAGTGGGGTTACAAATTATGTCTCCGTAAGGGTTTATAACCAGGCAAATACAAAAACTACACTTACAGATGCGTTTTTGATATTTAAAGATACAGTTCCATCAGTTTATCAAAATAATATTGCAGATGAATACTTATGGCAAAACTCATCAGCGACTTTATATGATGTTGATCTAATAGATTTTGGTGGAAGTGGAATTTTTGGTTTTGATGTTATGGCTTCAACATCTATAGCTGGTGAAAATCCACTTATAAACTGGATCAATGTATCGACAGGTATAAATAAAATTTCATATACCAATAACTGGGCTTTACCTTTAAGTGTGTGGGATGCTTTAATGGAGGAAGTTACAAACTATATCTCAATAAAGGTTTATGATGTTGCTTATAATACTCAAACATACTATGATGTTTTTAAAGTCTTTAAGGATACAACTGCCCCTGTGATAATTGATAATGAAACAGGGGATTATTACTGGAGAAGCGATGAAAGTGGTTTTTATAATGTTGGTTTTACTGATAGTGGTGGTTCAAAGTTAAACAAATTTCAGTTAAGGGTTTCAACAAATCCAGCTGGTGGCCCTTATTATATTGAGTGGATAGATAATACTTTGAATTTGAATACGACATATTACAATACCCCCTGGCAAATAAACTCTACCATATGGGATTTGATAAATGAGGGAACAAATTATATTGAGGTCAGGATTTATGATAACGCTGGCAATTTTAAAACCTCGCCTTCATATGTATTTGTTATTAAAAAAGATACAACCCCACCAACTATACCAGATTTGAATTTACCAATTGATAAAAAAGCTCTAAATAGTTTGAGTGTTAATTTTGGGTGGCATATCTCATCTGATTTATTAAGCGGGACAACTGTCTATGAGATAGTTATTTCAACATATGAAACATTTGATTATGTTTATTACTCAAGTATAACTGTTTCAACACAAGTTCTGGTTAGTTTAGATTTTGAAGGAAAATATTTCTGGAAGGTTAGAGCAAAAGATAGTGCTGGTAATTGGTCAAGCTATACTTCTACTTACTCAGTTATTATTGATACAACCTTACCTATAATAACTGATAATCAAAGTGGTGATGATATCTGGATAAGTTCAAATTCAAGATATTATGATATTGATTTTCAAGACAGTGGTGGTTCGCTTTTAAATAAATTTGAGATAAAAATAACCACAGGTCCAGATTTTACAGGAACTTCTATAACAGATTGGGTTGATATAGTAACAAATATAAATTCAAGCTCATACATACAGAACTGGCAGATCCCACAAGGTATCTGGGATTTAATGCAAAGCGGTACAAACTATATAAGTGTGAGGGTTTATGATAATGCCGGGAATGTGAGTATTTCAACAGATGTATTTTATGTTTTAAAAGATACTGTTGCTCCAACACTTTTGGTAAATGGAAGTTACACAGGATGGTATAGTACAGATCCTGGAAATATATTTGATGTTGATTTTTTTGATTATAACTCAAAGCTTTCAGGTGCAAGTTACTTTGTTTATTCTCAAGCTGGTAAATTAGGTGTTTTTATAACAAGCTCAACAATATTTGGACCAAATCTGAATACAACCTCATATACAAATAATTGGGGTGTTTTGTTTGATGGTTTTGTTGAAGGTTATAACTATATCACAATAAAAGCATGGGATGTAGCTCAAAATACTACCGAATATATTGATGCATTTTATGTTAAAAAGGATACAACTTCACCAATAATTGAAGATTTACAGGAAGGAGATACTAATTGGTATAGAATAAATCCAGGGAATGTTTTTAATGTTAATTTTTATGATCTTGGTATTGGGGTTTCATCTGTTAGTTTAAAAATTACTACTGGATCTAATGAGACTGGTGAGGTTTTGATAGATGGTGCAACTATTTATTACTTTGAAACCCCACAAGATTCTGTTAGTGGAAAATGGGGGATAACAAATGAAATGTGGGATTTACTTAGAAGCGGAACAAATTATGTGAATATATATGCGTATGATGGGCTTGGGCAGTTGAGTATTAAAAAGGATGCTTTTTATATCTTGAAAGATACAACACCACCTGGTGCAATAAATAATTTGAATGCTTATAATAATTTAGTGGCTGAGGATGAAGGAAGTATTTACTTAAGCTGGAATGCAACGGGTGATGATGGAAATATTGGAAGGGCAACTGCTTATTTAATAAGATATGCAACATATTCAGTTAATGAGACTAATTTTGAAACTGCTTTAGTTTATAATTCAACACTTATTCCTCAAAATGCTGGAAGTGTTGAAATGCTTAAAATGACAGGACTTGATGCTGGAACAACCTATTATATTGCAATTAAAGTTGTTGATAAAGCCCAAAACATAAGCTCTATTTCAAATACAACTTTTACTTATGCTACACCGGATTTAACCCCACCTTTTGCTATAACTGATTTGAATGCTCAAGTTGGGGATTTTACAGGTCAAATAAAACTTAGCTGGACAGCTCCGTCTGAAGGAACTAAAGGTGTAGCAGGAACAAATTCTGTAAGCGGGTATATAGTGAAGTATGCTACTTATTCAATTAATGAGACGAATTTTAATTTAGCTCCTACTTATACTCAAAATTGGGTGCCAAAAAATCCTGGTGAAATTGAAGAAAGGATAGTTGAAGGGCTTCAACCTGAAACAACATATTATATTGCAATAAAATCATACGATGAGGTAAATAATTTGAGCTCTATATCAAATACTACTTCAACCTATGCAGCTCCAAAAGGTGCAAGAAGTGGTATTTTGCTTTATTCAAAGTCAGGCTCATCTACATTGAAATATAAAAAATATACTCCACCAAACTGGTCAAGCGAGCTTGATACGGGTATATCATTTAGTGGAACTGTTAGGTGGATGGTTTTAAAATCAATCCCTGTTATAAGAAATATTAAAATTGCTGCTGTAATTGACTCAAACAATGTTTTGAAGGTTTTGAAATATGATGGTGTTAATGACACGTGGTTTGATATAACCCCATCTCCTGCTCCAAATCCAGGTTCATCGCTTTATAGAAACTTTGATTTAGCAGTTGAGCAAAACAATGGGAGAGTGGTTTTTGTTTATTATAATGGTACAGCTGGAAGTGTAAATTATGCTGTTTGGTCAGCTACTCAAAATGCATGGGTTATTGGTCCTTCTTCACTTTCTATGGCATCACTTACCGGCACAATTAACTGGGTTAGGTTGAAAGAAGCATCAAATTCTGATAGAATTGGTTTAGCTGTTTTAGATGCAAACTCAGATATATCTGCTGCTATATGGACGGGCTTGAGCTGGATAGATAATGTTAATCTAACTCTTTCAGCAGCTATAGCAACTGAAGAAGCATTTGATATAGCATGGGAAACACAAAGCGGAGATCTACTTGCATTATGGGGAACAGGAACTACCACGAGTTACAGAAAATGGTATTCAACAGGAACCTGGGGTTCAGTTTTATCAGGACCAAATATTGTAGCAACTGCCAACTGGATTAGACTTTGCTCATCTCCTTTATCAAATAGAATAGGATTTACTTCCATAGACAGTGGTTCTGACTGGAATGTTGCAATATGGAGACCTAATGGTTCAGAAGCCTGGTCAGCTTTACCAACCGAAGATGTAGCAATGAGTGCAAATGATAAAAGAATAACAGACTGCGCATGGCAATCAAAAACTGAGAAGTTTTTGGCTGTGGCTATTGATGATCTTGTACCATATGATAATCAATTTGATTGGATAGTTTGGGAAAATGGAACATGGAGTCCTGCTTCTCCATCTGTTACAGTTGCAAATTCAAATACTAATTTTGGTTCAAGTAATATAAAATGGGTAAAACTAATATCTGACCCTGATACTGATAATATAAAATTTGCTGGTGTTGATAGTTTAAATAATCTAAGAACAACAGTTTGGTCTGGTAATAGCTGGGCAGCTAGCGGAACTTCAAATAATACTTATCATGGAGTTGTGGGGGATTTTAATTATGAACCATTTACTTTTGATTTTGAAAAACAAGATAACATCCCACCAACATTAATTGACAACCAAACTGGTGATGATAACTGGAGAAACTCGAATTATGCTACTTATAGCGTTTTTGCTCAGGATAGTGGTGGTTCACTGCTTAAAGAGATACAAACAAAGATATTTTATGGAGCAAACGTAATTGAGGACTGGACAGCTCAGGTTTCATCTATTGATGCATCTTCGTATCAAGATCCCTGGCAGCTTAAAGATACTACATTTAACAAGCTTCCTCAGGGATACTCACAGGTATATGTTAGAGCGGTGGATAATGCTGGTAATATTTCAAACGTAGTAGAGGCTTTTTATATTAAAAAAGATACAACTCCACCAGTTATAATAAACAATCTTCCAGCTGGATTTTCAAGTGTTTGGACTTCAACTGGTGTGGGATTGATAAATATAGATTTTACCGATAGTGGTGGTTCAAATCTTTCAAGTGCCACCTATTCTGTGTGGACAAGCACAAATCTTTCAGGAACTAATGTTGTTTTGGATGTATTGATATCATCCAATATAAATTCAAATATTTATTCAACTGATTGGGGTATTGATTTTTCGCTTCTCGCAAATACTACAAATTATATAACCTTAACAGTCTGGGATAATGCAGGCTCATCAACAACGCTTATTGATGCATTTAAAGTACTTAAAGATACAATTGCACCCCAACAGATAACAGATCTTTTTGCAACAACGGGCCCAACTAAAGGAACAGTTTTGCTTACATTTACTACCCCAGGGGATGATGGTAGTATTGGTGATAATTTACAGGGAGGATATATAATAAAATATGCTACATTTGCTATAACAAATGATACTCTTTTTGAACTTGCAACAACTTACAATGAGGTAGTAACTCCAAAACCAAAAGGAGAGATAGAAAATATTGTGGTGTATTATTTAGATGAAAACACAACATATTATTTTGCAATTAAAACATATGATAAAGCTAACAATATTTCAGTTTTATCTAACTCAGCTTCTTCAATGCCGCAAAAATCAAATGTTTTTATAAATGAAGTTTATCCTGCTGGGGGAGCTAACCAGGATTGGGTTGAGTTGTATAATAACACTAATGATGAATTTAATTTGGAAGGCTGGAAGCTTGTATATAAGCAGGGAGCTGTTAATGGAAGTGGTAGTGAGATTGATATATGGCTTGGAAGTTCAAGTGATACAATTTTAAGTGGTGGATTTAAACTTATAAACTTAAGTTTTGATTTAAATTCTGCTCAAAGTTATTCTATTTTACTTAAAAATCCATCTGGCAAAATAATTGATAAACTTCAATGGCCTATAATTTCTAGTGGTCAATCATTTTCCAGAATATATGATGGGTTTTCTTATTTTGAAATAGATCCAACTCCAACCGCTGGTTTTGCAAATTCAATTTCCACTTCGCCACTTAAGATAAATGAAATTTCATACAACGGTTACAAATTCATTGAACTTTATAATAATTCATTATCCACAATAAGTTTAACGAATTATTCTTTTAGAAATAGAAACTTATCTCTTTTCAGATTTACAAGAAAAATATATCCATACTCATATACTGTTATTGATGAAACATCTATTTCCAATGAAGGATATAGCTGGATAGATGTTTTTGGATTGGGTCCATATTCAGCTGGGGATTTTATAGTATTAGAGGATGAGACTGGTAAGACTATAGATAGAGTTAGCTGGAAATATAGTGAAAATGTATTGTATGATTATACTGGTTTGTTAGTCAATGCAGATTATGCGGTTGGTAATCTTTCAAACTCACTTATTAGGTTAATGGACGGGATTGATAGTGATAAAGATAATATAGATTTTACTGCTTCAACTAATAAAACACCATTTTTTACGAATACAAATTATGGAGCACTTGGTTCAAATAATTTAATATGGCCTGGGGAAAATAAGTATTTAAGTTCATATTTTCCAATTAGCTTTAAACTTAATAACAGTTTTACGAAAGGTATAATTGTTTTTATAAATACTGATCAAACAGATAATAAATCTCCGCATATTTATGAGCTTACCGGGCTTGGTTTTAATTTACAGGATCAAAATATACAAAAACTTATTTTTGATTTAGATAATTTTACTGATGTGGATGGGAATAATTTAAAAGATGGTTCAAGCTATAAAATGCTTTTTATAACTCAAAATTCTTCTTCATCTGCTTTAGCTGTGTGGGTATCAACTATTTTTGTGGATAATTCAAGATTCAATTTATATGGAGAGTTAATATCTTCACCTACTTATCTTAATCCTGGAAAGAGTATTGATGTTTTTAAAATAACAATTGCAAATCCAGCAAGATATGATATTTATATAACAACAATTACAATTGGGTTTAAAACTACAAACTATCTGGATGCTACAAATGAAGAAATACAGAACACATTAAAAGCAATTAAGCTTTTTAAAGACTCAAATTTCGGTATAAAGGATGTTTTTGAGGATGGAATAGATACTGACGAAGTTTTAAATATTGAAAGTAACAGTTTTAATTTTGTAAATGGTAAGATGAGTATAACCATATCAACTGATCCAGTTTCTAAAATACCATCAAACTCTACATCAACATTCTTTATTGTTTTTGTATCTACAGATAGTTCTTATTTAAGTAAGTTTTTATCATATGTTGAGTTAAATAACTCAAAAGTTGTAGATTTTTATAATTTAGTTTCTCAGAAAACAGAACTAAGTTCTTCAATCATTAATTCCTCAACTATTTCTGTAGTTGTGCCTGCAACTGAAGATGTTTGGTGGTATGAGACAAACAGTGTTGGGAATATTGAGACAAGTGTAAATTACTGGTATAATCTTTATATTTCAGCAAATGATGGTCTTTTAAGAACAGTTGATTTTTATACTGGTGAGGAGAAGTGGTCTTTTATTACAAATCCTATTTCAGCAATAAAAACCTCACCGCTTATAAGTTTAGGTGAGAATGATGAACCATATCTGTATTTTGCTTGTGAAAATGGAGATATTTATAAACTCAGAGATGATACAACTGGATATACTTTGATATGGAAAACAAATCTTGGAGTTAATATTAAAGGTGGTTTATGGGATGTGTGGTATTCTACATACAGTAACAAGATATTTTTTGGGGCTGATAACGGAAGGATATATTGTTTGAATAAACTAAATGGTAGTATATGTGATGGTTGGAGTTTTGATAATTCTATTAATGCTCCTATTACATCCGCTTTAAGTCTTGATGGAAGAGATGATGTTAACATGGGTTGGGTTGGGCTTAATAATGGAAAGGTGGTAGCTTTCAGGCTTGGTGATGGGGTGGTGTTAAACCAGTTTAATACAAATGGAAGTGTTTATTCTGCTCCATTTGTTGACTCAGCATATGCCTATGCTTCAAATAATATTTATATAGCATCAACGGATGGAAAACTTTATTCACGGGTTGCTGCTAATTTGAATGTAGTTCCAGCTAATTGGCAGGATGTAAATCTAAATGGTTCAACTTACTCATCTCCGTATAAAGTTCCCTGGAGAGATTACATATTAATTGGTGACGAATCTGGAAAACTTTATAAGATACACTCAACAAGTGGAACAATTTTAGAAACATTTGATGCGGGATATCCAATAAGAACAATGCCAGTTGAATGGAATGGAAGTGTTTATTTTGCAAGTGGGAAATATATATATGCTTTGGATCTTGAGACATTTGAATTAAAAGATGGGTTTCCAGTATTTATTGGGAGTGAGATTAAAGGTGAACTTGTTTTGGATGTGCTGGAAGGTTATTTAATATTCTCAAATAATAGCGGTAAGATTTTTACAATTGATCTATGGCCTTAGATAGAAGTACTGATGTATGGAGGAATAGATGTGTGAATGAGTGGAGGAGTAAATGAATAGAATGATGATATTTTTGGTTTCTTTCTTTTTGAACTTTACTTCTGATTTGTTTTCTTGTAATACATTTATGTGTAATAATGAGCGAACAGGATATGTTGATGAGTATATTTCTCCACCGTTTGATAAGATATGGGAAATTGAAATACCCGGGAATATAATTTCATCACCAGTTATTTATAAGGATAAGGTTATAATTACAACAAGATTCGGTTATGTTGTAGCTCTTGATCTTAAAACAGGTTTGTGGCTTTGGGATTATTCAACCTCAGGTTTCAATGACTCAACCCCTTATGTTAGTTCATTATCTGTTATAGTCTCATCACTTGATGGATATCTTTATTCCTTTGCTTTGGATGTTGATACAAATGTAGCTACAAATGCAAAAGTTAATTGGCAGACAAATCTCAATGCACCATCCTTTTCTTCTCCACTTGTTTATAAAAACAAGGTTTATGTTGGGGCTTCAACACCTGAAAACTCACTTTATATACTTGATTTTCTAACTGGAGAAATAATTAAAAAGTTGAATTTTGAAAAACCTATAAATTCTGCCATAACGCTTTGTGGAGATAGAATAGTTTTTGGTGGAAATGATGGAAGAATTTATTCAATGAATTTAGATGGAGATGATTTAAAGTATTATCAAACTGCTGGTGGTTCATTTAATATGAAAGCTCTGGGATGTTCAAATGAGAAAATTTATTCTATTCCCGGCTATGATGAAAGAAGGCTTTATGTCAATAGAGCAACTGATACTACAAAACTTGCTGATTCTTTTGATTTAAGTGGAAATGTTGGGGAAGAGTGGAACTGGCAGGACTCTTCAAGTCTGTCAATTTCATCAGATACACTTTATTTCACAGCAGGGATAAGCACAACTAATTTTATAGCTATTAAAAGAAATGATTTAACAACAAGTTATTTTATAATCGGGGATATTGGAGATGTTTCTGATTATAAGATTTCTCCCTCACCTATTGTTTCTCAAAATCTTATTTCTTTTGCTACAACTCGTGGTAAGTTTTATGTAATAAGTTCAAGTGGTGGGATTATTTTTGAGGATAATCTAAACTCCTCATCATATTCCACACCTGCTATCTCAAAAGGATATATTGTTATTTCAGATTTTTCAGGAAAACTTCAAGCATATAAAGCTCATAATTATCTTTCATTTTATGAGCCCAATAATTACGATATTATAAAAGACACGGTTTCCATCAAAATAAGTTATAAACTTGAAGCGGATAGCTTTAAGCTTCATATCTCAGATGATGATGTAAATTATAACTTTATTTCAAGTTCAACGCTTCCAAACACAGAAGAAGAAGCTTATAAGATTTATGATTTAGATACAAAAGCATATCCAAATGGTAAGTATTATCTTAAGGTTGAACTTTATAATAATGAGGAATTAAAAGCTTATTCTAAGATAAAAGTTATTATAAATCAAAAACCAGCTCCTCCACAAAATCTGACTGCTTTTGATAATCCAGATGATAATTGTAATAAAATAAAACTCAGTTGGGATGGAGTTATGGGTGTTAAAGGTTATAATGTTTATAAAAGCTCATATAATTTAGAAAACTGGTTTTTGCTAGATAAAACTACAAATACTTTTTATCTTGATAGATTTGCTTTATGTGGAGCTACCTTTTCATACAAAATCAGCTCATATGATGATTATTTTGAAAGTGATTTTTCAAATATTGCTTTGGCTTATTCAATCAATGACAACCCATTAAATGATTTAATACCACCAGTAAAAGTTAATGATCTTAATTATACAAAGGGAGTTAAAGGTGGAAGCATTATTTTAAGTTGGACTCAAAGCGGAGATGATGAAAATATTGGCAGAGCTTATAGTTATGAGGTTAAATATACTACTTCACTTCCATTTGTATGGGAGTATGCTATAAGATATGGGACATTTCCAGTTTTATCAGCCAGTGGTGAGATTGAAACAATTGAGATAAACTGGCTTTTGTCTAATTTAACATACTATTTTGGAATAAAGATTTTTGATTATGCTCAAAATGAAAGTGATGTTTCAAATATTGTTGAGGCACACCCGCAAATTGATTTAATTCCACCTTCTCCACCAACAAATTTTTTAGTTTATGACACAGAGGGAGACAGGGGTGGCAAGATAACACTTGAGTGGGAAAAAAGCAGTGATGATGGAGCTGGAGAGAATGATGTTTATGGGTATAAGATATTTAGATCAACAAGAAATGTTTTTAATTATAATAATCCTTATATTATTCTTGAAAGAGGCAGAGAAGGGTATATTGATAATAATGCCACAACTGGTATTAAATATTATTATCAGGTTTGTTCATATGATTCAACAAACCTTTCCTGCTCAGATATCAAGTGGGCTATAAGTTCTGATAATTATGTTTATGTAAGTGTGAAAAATGGGGGGGTTATTTTTTCAAAAGATGGAGCCTATATAACCATACCTCAGGGAGGATTAAACCAGGATGATTATTTGATTTTTTATAGGTTAAAGTCTCATGAAATTTCGACATTAGGAATTTTTAGTTTAAAAGCGAATGAAAACTTTACCCCGACAAATATAGTTTATGAGTTAAAGTCTTCAAATCCCAATACCAGTTTTATTTCAAATATTTCCATAACAATTCCATATACAAACGATGATGTTATTGGTTTAAATGAAGATAATCTTAGAATGTTTTATCTTGAAGGAAATACCTGGAAGGTTCTAAGAAAATTTGAGCTTGATAAAGATAACAATAAAATAATAGCATATAACAATAAACTTGGCAGATACGGTGTTTTTGAATATAAACCACAGGGCTCAATTTTTGATGAAAATTTTGTATACACATATCCAAATCCAGCCACAGGAGACAAGCTTATATTTAAGTTCTCTTTAAATGATAATGCTGATATTAAAATAAGGGTGTATAACATAGCCGGTGAGATTATAAAGGAATTTGAGAAGAAGAATTGTCTTGCTGCAAGTATTGAAGAAATAGAGTGGGATATAAGAAATATAGCAAGTGGAGTTTATATATATGTTTTTGAGGCTGATAATAGAAAAGAAAAAAAGAAAGTTGAAAAGAAAATTGCTATTATTAAATAGAGGTATAGATGTATGGAAGTATAGAGTTGTAGCAAGAAAAAGGTATTGATTAAGATAAAGAAAAGGTTAAGGTTGAGGTAAGGGTAGAGTAAGAAAAATTCCTTAATTTCTAATCTTAATCTTTATCTTAATCAGCCTCTAGAAGTCCCCTTTAATAAATAGGGAGAGTCAAGCAAAACTAAGACAGGGGGATTTGATGGATGATTGGATGTGTGGAAGTATGGAGGTTTGGATGGGAAAAAGAATTTTTTTAGTAAAAATTGCAGTATTTTTAAGTTCGTTTTTTTATTTTTCTAATTCTGTTGAGGCATATAAAATTCATTCAGAAGCAGGAACAACCTCAGCTGTTTTTTTGAAAATTCCAGTTTCTCCATCGTATTCCGCTACCTCACAAAATCTTTTTAGTAAATGTAATGATATTTCCATTTCATTTTTCAATCCATCATTGCTGTCTTGTATGAAAGATAGATACTTTTACTTCTCTCATAACTTTCATATTTCTGATATAGAACAAAATTATTTTGCCTATGGAAATAAAACACAAAATATCATCAATAAAGGAAACAATGCTTATTATGTTATTTCATTGAACTATCTTTCAATCTCAGGGCTTGAGAAAAGAAGCGGGTTAAATGAAACAAGTACCACAGACCCAAGTCCAGTTGAAGGAAAGTTTGGTTCAAAGGACATTGCTTTATCCTTCGTGTATGGTTTTGAATATCTAAATAATTATAATCTTGGTTTTGCGATAAAGTTTATAAATGAAGAGATAGATGATAAAAATGCCACTGCTTTTGCTATTGATCTGGGAGCGAATAGAGAATTTGAAGTTAAAGGAGAAAAATATAATATTGATTTTTCTTTTAATAACATCGGAACTAAGATGAAGTTTTTAAACAAATCATATAAACTCCCTTCAAGTTACAGATTTGGAGTTGAAAGATATTTTGAAAGTTATGATATAAATGCTGGTATTTCAGTTATAAAATATATTGATAACTATCCTTATATCTCAATTGGTTTTGATAAAAAAATAACGACAAGTTTAATTTTAAGGGGTGGATATAGATACAGGTTTTATGGAAATGAACTTGGTTTTTATTCAGGTTTATCCCTGGGTGTTTCTTTAAGTTATAATAAGTTTGTTTTTGATTATTCGTTAAATCCCTATGGTGAACTTGGATATTCTCATAAAATTTCATTAAGTTTAAAGTTTTAAAGTTGTATAATTTAGTTTATGAATTATTTTAATTTTATCGCTAATCTTGAGTTTTATATATTTTTCTTTTTCATTGCTATTTTTATAGTTATTATAATCGTCATTATAGTGCTTGATAAAAAACGAAAAAGAGAGATAATTGATATCTGTGAGAAAAACGGCTTTCTTTATGATGAAAATGGATTTGAAGCTTTAAATTATCTAGAAGGAGCTAGTTATACTGAGGGTGGTTTTTTTAATTTTAATTTCCCTTTAATCGAGAGACTATCTTCCACTGGAATTGGTTTGTTTAATAAAGGACACTCAAAAAAGGTTAAAAATATATTTTTTATACCATTTAAAAACTCAAAGGTTATGACAATGGATTATTATTATACTGTTGGTGGAGGTAAAAACTCAACAACATACTCTCAAACAGTTTTTTTATATAAAACAAAAATCAATATTCCACTTTTTTATTTAAGACCTGAGAATTTTTTTGATTCTGTAACTGCCATGGTTGGTTTTAATGACATAGATTTTAAAGATTATCCAGATTTTTCTAAAAAGTATTATCTAAAATCAAATGATGAGGCAGGTGTAAGAGAATTCTTTAATGAAAATAGAATAAGAGTGCTTGAAAACTTTGGTGGATGGTATATAGAAGCAAATGGTAATTTTATAATCTTTCATAAAGGGAAAATAATAGACACTGTGGATTATTTTAATTATATTGAAGAAGTTAAGCATCTTTTAAATCTACTTTCAATAGAGTAAAAAAAAATGTAAAATTTTATTAGAAAAGAGGTTTTTATGAGAAAGCTATTTACTTGTTTAATAATAAATATATTTTTTTTAAACTCATTTGTTTTTGCTTTTGATATTCCTAAGATTATTGAATCAAATTATCAATTATCAAGTGGAGATGTAATAAATATTTCTGTTTATCCTGCAGAAGAGTTCTCAAGGGAGGTTGTGGTTTCGCCTGATGGAACAATTGATCTCCCACTTCTTGGTAATATTAAAGTTAGTGGGCTTAGTGTTTTGGCGCTTGAGAAACTTCTTACAGAGAGATTTTCAAGATATGTTTCTTCTCCAAGAATATCTGTTTCTGTTAAGAGGTTTTCATCTTATAGAGTTGCAATAATAGGTCAGGTTCAAAGGACCGGCTATTTTGAATACGCTGAAGGTATGAAGCTTATAGATTTGATTGCCAGTGCAGGTGGACCTCTTGATTATGCGGATAGCAAAAATATAAAGATTTACAGAAAAACAAAGAATAAAGATGGTAGAGTTAAAGAAGAAATATTTAAAGTTTCAATGGAAAGTTTTTTTTCAGGAGATCTTGAAAAGAATATTGAACTTATGCCGGGTGATATAGTTTATGTACCAAGACAGAAGTTTACTACAACTACGAAATGGATAGCGGATAATATTATACCCTGGACCATGCTAACTACTTTTGCTTTAACAATTGGAATAATATCAAGGAAATAGTTATGAATAATGTTGAAGGTTTAAGTTTGTATGATTACTGGCGAATTTTAAATAAAAGAAAGTGGGCCTTTCTCCTGGTTTTTTTATTTTCTGTTGCAGGAACGTATTTCTATACCAGAACTTCTCCGTTTGTTTATTCTTCTTCAGCAGTAATTAAGATACAACCACCAAGGATTTATTCTCAACTTCCGGGTGGGGATGTTATTGATTATGATCCATGGGGAGCTGTTAATACTGAAATAAAAGTAATAACTTCACTTGAAATAGCTAAAAAAGCAGCTTTTAAATTAAACCTTGTAAAGAATATAAATGATGAGATAGAGATAAATAAAATTGTTTCTCAGATTGCTTCTTCATATAAAGCAGATAGGGTTCCTGATACAAATTTAATATCAATAACTGCATATGCATCAAACCCGTATAAAGCTTATGATATTGTTAATGCTGTTATAGATGCTTATAAAGAGTATGACCTTGAACAGAAAAGTTCACAGGCAAGAAAAACATTTAATGATATACTTCAAAGGAAAATTGATATTGAAGATAAATTAAAATCACTTGAAAAACAAAAAAAGGATTTTATTCAAAAAAACCCTGTTTCCGGGATGGCGGGGATAATAAGTGATCAGATAACAGAACTTGAATTAAGAAGAAAAGAACTTCTTGAAAAATATACTTCAAATCATCCCGAAGTAGTTGCTATTGATAACAAACTTGAAATTCTTAAAAAAAGATTAAATGATATGCCATCACAGGAACTTGAACTTTTAAGAATAAACAGGGAAATAAAGCTTCAGGAAGAGCTTTATACCACAATAACCAAACAATTTGAGGAAGCAAAACTTGCATTATCATCAATAGTCTCATTTGTAACAGTTGTAAACCCTCCGGTTTTAAATATGACCCCAGTGCTTCCAAATAAAAGATTAAATATGGCTATTGGTGTTTTACTTGGTCTTTTTCTTGGTATAGTTGTTGTTTTTATACTTGAAAACCTTGATATAACAATTTCAACGATTGAAGAAATAGAAACATTTTTAAACCTTCCAGTTGTTGGTATAATTCCTCATCTTTCACCGTCAAAAATTTCAGACAACTGGCTTACAAATATTTTTAAAAAGGAGAGATTTTCAATTGAAGGGTTTAGAAGCGTTTTGATATTTGATAGAAAAATTCCAACAAGTGTAATAGAGTCTTATCATACACTTAGAGCAAATATTGTATCTGCGGTTGATGATAAAAGATCGCTTACAATTATGATAACATCAAGTGGAGCAGCTGAGGGGAAAACACTTACAGCATTAAATCTTGCTCTTGCTTCTGCTAGTAGTGGGCTTAAAACACTTTTTATTGAAGCTGATCTAAGAAGGCCTGTTATTCATCAGATATTTTCAATTCCTAAGTATCCTGGTTTTACAGATTTTATTACTGGTAAAAATTCGCTTAATGAGGTTGAAAGAAATATGAGTGATTTTTTTGGTGGAGGTTTTTCACCTGATTCTCTTATAAAATTTCCTGGCATAGAAAATCTGAGTATTATTACAAGCGGAACAACACCATATAATACCGTGGATATTCTTGATAATGCAAACTGGAATGATATAATAGATGAATTGAAATCAAATTATGATTTTATTATTTTTGATGGTCCACCTGTTCTTTTATTCGTTGATAGTATAGTTATAGGTAAAAGGTTGGATGGTATAGTTCTTGTTTATAAGGCTGGAAAGATTGCAAAACTTGCAGTTAAAAGAGCAAAAGAACAACTTTCTTCTGTCGGTTCAAAAATAATAGGAGTAGTTTTAAATGGTGTGAAAGCAACAGATCTTGGTCCAAGATATAATTATTACCATGATTATTCAGAATATTCCAGAAAGTAGATGGAAATTTTTATTGTTTTGATTTTTTCATTTCTTGCATTTTTCCTTACAAGATATGCACTTAACTTAAACATAGAAAGAATTTTAATTATTCTACTTGGTTTTGTGATTTTTTTTGTTACATTTAACTATCCAGTTAAATCAGTTGTTCTTTTAATATTTTCAATGCTTCTCTCACCAGAAATTAAGGTCGCACAGGTGCCCGGGAGAGATGTTGTTATAAGATATGATGATATTCTTCTTATAATGATGTTTTTATTCTGGATTTTCAGAACAGCTATTAAAAAGGAAGCTTTTTTAATAAAAGTTCCAATTCAGCTTCCACTTTTTCTATATACTTCGGCATATGTTCTTTCAACAATCTTAGGGATTTTAAGAGCATATTTGAACTGGCAGAAAGCATTTTTTTATGTTCTTAAATATGTTGAGTATTACATTATGTATTTGATGGTTGTAAATATATTGAAAGATGAAAAAGACATTCGAAAATATCTTAAATATGGTCTTTTTGTTCTTATAATCGTTCTCCTTTATTCTTACTATTATTATTTTAATGCTACCGGGGAACTTGTAAGAACAACAGCTCCATTTGAAGCTCCACTTGATAAACCAATAGAAGCAGAACCTGCATCACTTGGTGGATATTATTTATTATGTATGGGGATAATACTTTCACTTATCTCTGAAACAAAGGGAATAAGTTTTTTCTTTTTAATTTTGCTTTTTATTTTAATTTATCCATCTTTTCTTTTAACATTTTCAAGAGCAAGCTATATGGGTTTTGTAGGTTTGTTTTTAATATTTTTACTTATGGTTAGAAAGAAAAAACTTTTTTTTATTATCTCAGCTTTTTTTGTACTTTCTTTCAGTATTCTTTTACCTGGCATTGGAGAGAAGGTTAAAACAAGAATAAAATCAACTTATGAAGGTGGTGAGGCAAGAAACCTTGTAGTTACTCCATTTGGAGTTGTTAAGCTTGAAGATTCTGCCTATGCAAGGTATAAATCACTTGAAAATGTTATTTTAAATGTATTGCCCGAATACCCTTTTCTTGGTAAAGGTATTACTGGTATAGGGCTTGGAGATAATCAGTATTCCTTGCTTTTAGGTGAAAGTGGAATTTTTGGTTTTTTACTTTTTTTATGGCTTATTTATTCTGTTTTAAAAATTTCTTTAAGTGTTTATAATAAAAGTGAAAATTTATATGAAAGAGCTCTTGGTCTTGGTGTTTTTTGTGCGACCATTGGTTTCTTAATCCAGGGGCTTGGAGTAAACACATTTATTATTGTTAGAATAATGGAACCATACTGGTTTTGTGTAGCTCTTATAACTGTGAGTTATATAAGGATTGTGAAAATTAAAAAATATGAAAAAACTTAGTGATATATTTTTTATTGATGATGAGTTTTTTATTTTCTCAATACCAAAGAAAATAAGAAGAAATTCAGATTATCAAAGACTCTTTTCGAATTTTACTTACCTGTCTATCCTTCAAATTTTAAATTATGTTTTCCCACTTATTACATTTCCATATCTTGTTAGAGTTTTAGGGGTTGAAAAATTTGGACTTCTTGCTTTTGCTCAGGCAACAATAAGTTATTTTTCGTTGATAATAGATTATGGTTTTAATTTAACAGCTCCAAGAGAAGTTTCAATACACAGAGATAACAGAGAAAAACTTTCACATATTGTCAGTTCTATTGTTTTTGTGAAATTTATTTTATTTTTATTAAGTTTGGTTCTTTTAACATTGCTTGTTTTCTCATTTGAAAAATTTAAAAACGATGCTATTTTGTATTATCTTATATTTTTTATGTCAATTGGTCAGATACTTTCTTTTAATTGGTTTTTTCAGGGAATTGAAGATATGAAATGGATAACATATTTAAATCTTATTGGTAAAATAATTTATGTTTTTGCAATTTTTCTTTTCATAAAAACTAAAAATGATTATATTTATATACCTGTAATTGGTATTTTTAACGCGGTTATAGTTAGTTTAATAAGCCTCTGGATTATTTTGAATAAATACGGAATAAAACTTTTTATTCTAGATTTTATTGAAATAAAAAGACAATTTAAAGAAAGCTGGTATGTTTTTATTTCCACAATAGCGATAAGTCTTTATACTGTTAGTAATCCATTTATACTTGGTTTATTTACAAATAACACTATTGTGGGATATTACAGCGCTGGAGAGAAAATAGTAAAAATAGTTCCCTCTTTTATTACTCCTTTATCTCAAACAATTTATCCATGGTTTAGTAAGAAATTAAAAGAATCTCCTATCTTGGCATTTAAATTAGCTAGAAAAATCTTTATTTATTTGGGTATTGTTGGATTATTTTTCACTGGTATATTTATTCTTTTTGCTCCTACCATAGTTAAAATAGTTTTAGGTGAGCAATATGATGCTTCTATATTGGTTATAAGAATTCTATCATTATGGATTTTTATTGATTATATAACTAACGTTATGGGTATTCAAATAATGGTGAATCTAAATTATAATAAAGCTTTTTTTAATATTCTTTTTATAGCAGGTATAATAAATATTATTCTTGCAATTATCTTTGTTCCTTATTTACAACATATAGGAATGTCTATATCTGTAATTATTTCTTGTATTTTTGTGGCTGTTGCTCAGTTTTTATATTTGAAGGCTAAAAAAATAAATATTTTAAAAGGAGGTTTTGATGATTAATAATAAAAAGATTTTCAAGGTATTTATAAAACCTCATAAAGCTATTTATATATTATTGGAGTTATATAAAAAGATGAATAATCTTTATGTTAATCCATTTATGATCATATTTTACATTATAGAAGCACTATTAGATAGAAGATTTTTATTAGAGTTAAAAACTAAATTGAGTAAGGCTAAAAAAGATTTTAATGATGAAAGATTAGGAGGGTGGATTGATTTAGAATTAGAAGCATTAATTTTGTATTCTATGATTAGGTATGTTAAACCAGAAATAATAATAGAAACAGGAGTTGGTCCAGGTGGAAGCAGTGCTGTAATCTTAAATGCTATAATGAAAAATAAAAAAGGATATCTTTACAGCATAGATTTGCCTGGTTTTGATGCAATTTATTATCCTAAGATAGGAAAGCTCTACAATATTCATGTGCCTCCAGGATATAAAGTAGGATGGTTAGTGCCTGATTATCTCAAGAAAAATTGGACATTAATTTTAGGTGATTCTAAGGAAAAATTACCTGAATTGTTAAGTAATTTAAAGAAGGTAGATATGTTTCTTCATGATAGTTTACATACTGATGAACATGTCTTTTTTGAGTTATCTACCATTATTCCAAAGCTTTCACGAGATGGTTGGATATTAGCAGATGATGTAAATGAGTATTGGAGTTTAGAATTTATAAATTTTTGTAAAAATAATGACTTCAAATATGAAGTTTTCTTTAATAGATTAGGACTAGGTAGGAAAATAAATTAAACTATGTTAAAAAATATAATTATCGGCGGTGGTTTTGCTGGGTCTGTTATAGCTGAGAGAATAGCTAATGTATTAAAACAAAAAGTTCTTGTAATAGAAAAAAGAAAGCACATAGGTGGTAACTGTTATGATTACAGGGACGAGAATGGGATAATAATTCACAAGTACGGACCTCATCTATTTCACACTGATTATAAAGAGGTATTTGATTACCTTTCAAACTTTACAAAATGGCGAGAATATCATCATAAAGTTTTAGCATATGTAGATGGCAAAAAGATACCA
>FWWL01001055.1_pt1 | contig 24624 bp, 17 predicted proteins | sample 2228331 | NCBI WGS metagenome assembly FWWL01 (sample SAMEA103939775, study PRJEB20133) | metagenome | reverse complement strand
TATTGTATCTTGTAATATCTGATTATCTTCGACATTTTTGATTTGTCCTGTGTTCTTAAAATGTTCTATTGTACTGGTCAGATAACCGCCTGTTCCACAAGCAAAGTCTAATACTTTCTCACCTAACTGTGGATTAACCATGTCAACAACAAACTGTGTTACAGGACGAGGGGTGTAATACTCTCCAGCATTGCCTGCATTCTGTAAGTCCTTTAATATCCGCTCGTAGATGTCATTAAACATATGACGATCTTGTTGTGTAGTAAAATCAATCTCGTTAAGCTTATTTATGACTTGGCGCATCAGGGTGCCGGATTTCATGTAATTATAGGAATCCTCAAAGACAGCTTTAACAATAAAAGCTTTGGGATCGCTATATTCGTCCAGTTCCATTTCCTTCAATTCTTTGAACAGCTTATTGTTTACAAAGTCCAGTAGCTCATCGCCAGTCATACCTTCGTCATTGGCTGCCCAATCACGCCAACGTAATCCTTCAGGAACAATAGTTCGATATTCATCGCGCATTAATTCCCATTCTTCCTCTTTGGCGTCAAATACTTTTAAGAACACCATCCAAACCAATTGAGATATACGTTGTGCGTCCCCATCGACACCCGCATCTTTACGCATTGTATCTTGAACTGATTTAATTATCGCAGAAACTGACATTTAAATGCTCCTCCTGAATCGTATCTATGCTGAATAAATTACTTTGCCCAATTCCCTAATGGCTGTCATATAACCCTGTTTCCCACCGAATCGTTTTACGATTTCGATTGGAGAACCGAAGCTCTGAAACTCAGGGATCTTTAACACTTCAATACTCTCCAAGTTTTCGATCCCTGCGTCGGCGTATTTCTCCAAAAGGGCTTCTAAAACAATTCTCGCTTGATCACTGTACTTCGCAAAATAATTACGCTTCTTTACATTATCTGATCTTTCGCGGCGCGTGAGAGGGGGCTGATCAAAGGCTACATGACAAATGAGATCGAAGGGATCAAGGTCTTTACCGACTTCATCTTTTAATTCATCGAGAAAAATGCCTTGTTCTTCAAGTTCCCGTAATACAGCTTCTTTTTTGTCAGCCTCATTCCACTTATGAAGAAAATCATCGAGTGATTTGAATTCGCTCTTTACGTTTTTCTTCGTGTAGTCGATTAACGACTCGGTAATCAGCTTACCATCCTTGTCGAAATAATACACCCGATGATTTAATACTTTCACTTCGACATTATGCACGTAATACTTGGCGGGCGGGTCATTAATTATATCTCCTCCACCAGCAGGATCACCATATGAACCGCCACCAAAACCATCATCACCTGTTGGTTCGTCCCCATCACCTGAGTCAATATCTTCTGGAGGAATATCGCCCCCAGGTTGATCAATAATCACAACCGGATCTCCGTCAAAATCAGGATCGGCAAAGAGCTTTGTCACATTACGAAAATCAATGATCGTAAAGTACAACTTCCCGAAATCTTCCCGAATTCTTGTGCCGCGACCAATAATCTGCTTGAACTCAATCATGCTATTGATGTTTGAATCCAAAACAATGTATTGGCATGTTTTTGCATCAACACCAGTGGTCATGAGCTTACTTGTCGTAACGAGTACAGGGTAAGGCTCGTTAGGATCAATGAAATTATCTAACTCGGCTTTGCCTTCCTCGTTGTCACCAGTGATTCGCATGACATACTTGGAGTTCTTGGCAACCATATCAGCATTTTCATTAACAAGTGCATGACGCATACGTTCAGCATGATCAATATCAACACAGAAGAATATCGTCTTTGCCATTCGAGATTGGTTAGCCTTCAGGTAATCCGAGACCATTTTCGCCACGGTGTGTGTACGTTTCTCCAAGATCAAGTTTTTATCATAATCCTTAATGTTGTACTCACGATCTTCAATTTCGTAACCATATTTATCTCGCTGACCTTTGGTCGGTCTAAAGCCTTCCACATCCTTATCAAGTAATACTCGAATGACTTTATAAGGAGCTAAGAATCCATCATTAATACCTTGCTTCAGCGAGTAAGTATAAAGCGGCTCACCAAAGTAACTCAAGTTCGAAACTTCCTTAGTTTCCTTCGGCGTAGCAGTAAGCCCAACATGAGTAGCAGAAGCGAAATAATCCAAAATCTCACGCCATGCTGAGTCTTCTTTTGCGCTGCCTCGATGACACTCGTCTATGATGATGAGATCAAAGAAATCTCTGGAGAACTCTTTATACGCATTTTGAAAATCCTCTGAGCCAGAAATCCCTTGATAGAGGGCTAGATAGATTTCGTGAGCTTTATCAATCTTCCGATTCTTGATCTTCGTCATTTTATCGCCAAACGGAGCGAAATCGTTGGTCATTGTCTGATCAACGAGTATGTTTCGATCAGCAAGAAATAAGATGCGTTTTTTTGTCTTTGACTTCCATAAGCGATATATGATTTGAAAAGCAGTATAAGTTTTACCCGTGCCAGTAGCCATGACAAGAAGGATTCTGTCTTGTCCCTTAGCAATGGCTTCAACTGTCCGATTGATGGCGATCCTTTGATAATAACGTGGACTTTTCGAATCTTGATTGAAATAATAATCCTCAACAATCGTTTCCTCAGTTTGGGTGTCAATTCCTTTGGCTATCTTATATCGTTGCCAAAGCTCTTCTGGAGAAGGAAACTGAGCCAACGCAAGCTCTCGCTCAACTGTTCCTGAGGTAGCCGTCCTGTCATGTTCCAGAAACCCATCACCATTTGAAGAATAAACAAAAGGGATGTCTAGAATATCACCGTAGTTCACTGCTTGCTGCATACCTGTACCAATGGAGTGTTTGTTATCCTTGGCTTCGATAATTGCAATTGGAATGTTAGCTTTATAATATAGAATATAGTCCGCACGTTTCTTCTCGCCACGAGTAACTACTTTCTTACGCACAATAATTCGTCCATCAGTGAAAGTGACTTCTTCACGAATCTGCTTCTGTAGATCCCAACCCGATTGGACTAGTGCCGGTGTAATATATTTTGAGCATATATCGCGTTCTGAGAGGTCTTTTTTGTTCAATTGAAACCCTCCGATCAAAGAAACATTCAAATAGTTCTTTATACTTATTCCCCAATCGTATTTGAAACCCTTTATTCGACAGACACCTACCAATATTATACATGTGTTAAGTACATCAGTATGTCAGCAAGCATATGTTCTCATAAGAAATAAGCTCAAGCTAAAGTGTTATTTTAGCTTGAGCTTATTTGTTGTTCTATTTTTCAGAATAGCCAACAATTAAATATTGAAATAGAATATTTAACTTATCAATTAAACCAATATAAACTTCTTCTATATTATCAAAAGAACTGATGTCCATTGATTTAATAAGGTTATTCTCAATATACTCTCTTTTCTCTTTAGATAGCAAATGATCAAAATACTGTCTTAAATCGTTTAACAAATATAGCGGGGCAATAATCTCTTTTACATCGTCATCTTTCTTAACTATATAATCTAATAATGCTTGGTACAGTTTAATTGACTTCCAATCTTCGTACCCTTTCTGAAGTTGAGGATATAAATGTATGTATAGTTTTTTGAAATTAGGAATATTGACTCCTTCAATCAACACTTTATGCAACATGTTAATTGCCGGTTCAATCGATTTTTTGGTAACAATTACCGGCTTAATGAAAGCATCCATATGTTCTTTGACTTCTTCGTTCAAATGGAATAAATCGATGCCATAATTCATACTGATTTGTTCAAATAACTCTTTCTTTTTATAACAAACACTAAGCTCTTTATTGGGCTGACTCCATTCACAACACATTTGAGCTGCATAGAATTCTGAATCAATCAGTTGATGGTCTGAGAGTGTGTTGTGAGGCCTTATTAAACTTAAACTGCGGGAATCCAAATAGCTCAAATCCCCAAGCCAAAATACTACATTCCCATTCCTATTTACACCAAACGGGACATCCCATTCATCATGATATCTTAAATGTCCGTATGTTTCTGAAAATAATCGCATCTCATATTCAGGGTCATGCATAAAATAGAGTAGTACTTTCTTGGAAAAATAAACAGGTGTAAGAAACCCCTCTATTGGATGCTCCTCGTCATAACAGAGTCCGGGGATGTTGTAATAATCCATGTGGTCATACGAAAAATTATGCTCTAAACAATAGTCAAATTGCTTCTTATAACCATTATAGGTTTGAATTCCTCTAGAATACCCTTCCTTCACCATAACTTTATAGCAACCGTCAATCATCTGCTTTGAATATTGCGGCAAACATTTGGTACCACAAGCTATACAAGTTAATAACAAGAATTCTCTGAATATCATAGTTCGATTTTCAATTACATTTTCCAAATCCTCAATACTTAACTCCCTTATCCCACCACATACTTCGCAGTTGTGAAAGTGATACTTCTTATATTCTCCGAGGAAATCTGAGTACGTTTCAAATTCTACATACAAACACTTTCACCCCTATTTTTGCTACTCAGTATTTATGTTCATTATACTGAAAAACCCAACTTTACCCAACTATGACCTTTTCATATAAAGAATAAATATAATGCCCAAGCTAGTAACAGCTTGGGCATTCCCTTGGTAAATGTGGCTCCAAATCAATGTTTTCTCACCAGAGACACACAGCACTCCACATGCTTTGGGTGGCTATCACGGATGAAATTATGAGTCTATTCTATATAGGTATTAAATTTTTATTTCTGCAATAATATTTTCATAGCTTGAATCTAGAATCGCTTTGGGATTTTGATTATATCCAAGTTCTTCTTTTGTATATATAGATACACTACTAGAAAGATAGTCCCTCAATAATCTGTCTGTAATATATTTATTAATGTGTATGACTTCTGGAACGGCACCACTTATTGCATTAACTAAATGATGAGTCCATATTCCATTATTCAAGTTATCACTTGAATAAGAACTTTGTCCTGGTTGGCAAGATAGGAATGTTGCATAGTACGGAAATTCATTAGTAAGTAATTTTAGTTCCTCATCATTAATATTAGTAATTTGATTTCGCTCATTAGCATCATGGAAGATTTGAGCACAAGCATCTATAAAAATAAGTGCATTTTTACATTTAGATTCTCGTAAAGGATCAAGTAGAATTTTACGTAATGAAACCGCAGTTTCTGCTATATTGTATTGATGCATATCATAAGTTGATAGGTAATTCGTGATACCATTATGAAAACCATGTCCAACATAATAAAAAACTAAGCGATCCTGTTTTGTTAAAGAATAAAATATACTTCTAAAATCATACTCTAAAGTACTTTTCAACGCTTCTTCATCCGTAATCATATAAATATCATTTCCATCTACATTCATTGATTTAATCAACATTTCCTTAAATTTAAGTGCATCACTAATAGCATATTTTACGTTTGATATTTGATTCTCTTGTCTAGGGGCATAGTGTTCTATTGCTATAATAATCGCTATAGTTTTATTAATCCTAGAAATATTTAATGTAGTTTTATACTCCGGTGTCTTTTCTTCTAATACACTATTAGATTCTTCTCTGATATACTTTTGCTTCTCTAACAAGATATCATTATCTGCTTTTTCAGTTTTGATCACAAAAATGGATTTTTCTCCACTTTTTAACCAATCATAAGTTACTGTTGGAATTGGCGAAAGCAGAGAAATTGCTTTTTTTGTAATTTTTACAATCTGAAAATCAGCACTAATTCCAACAATCTCATTTGAAGTCGGAAAAGTTTCTTTAAGTCCAAAAATCAATGTTCCTCCATTCGTATTAGCAAAGGACGAAATAATTTTCGCTATTTTTTGTGGAACATATGGTATAGCATTAAAATCTAATACTTCAGATTTAGGATCATTAAGTAATGTTTCAAATTCAGAGTCTTTAATACCAATATTCCTTATAGGAATTCTATTAATTCCAGTTTTTTTCAGAAGTTGCCCCAATGTTATTTGTCTAGGGATGTTGATACCATCTTCACACCAAAGTTCAGCGTCTACATATTCAAGAACATCAAATTCAGAGGTGTAATAGATTAGTACTTCATCATTATCTGATGGTCTGGCTACTACAGTTATCTCGTTCCCATTTTTTGTAATACCGCCAATAATACTATCTGCAATCTTATAAAAATGTGAACAGTCGTACTCCGGTAGTTCCTTTAGATGTTCTATTACATTAGTTACCGCTCTCGGAATACGTTGTTGTATATACTGCAATCGACTATATTCATGCTTTGATAAATGATAGAATTCTGGAGATATCTTTTTATCATTGACCGCAATCTCAATGTCTGTAAAAGATTTTATTTTTTTATTTTTTGCTTCAGCTTCAATATTACGTCTTATTTCAAGAACTTCTTCTGGTATATTGAGCTCTTCCTGCATAAAGTACTTTTGAATCTCATCATCAGTAGATCTAAGTAAAAAGTCTAATTTCTTATCATGTCCAACTAGATGAAAATAACGACATAAAACTTCAGATAACTTTAATAATACACTGTTGGAATTCCAAGGATTCGTTACATAAAGACTGGTTTCATTAAAATGAATATTCACGCTCTTAATAAAATCAATACCCTTATACGTAATTTTAAGCTCTTCAGCCTGAAAAATTTCTAAGGCTTCAATTTTGTCTTGTAGATTTACTAAACTGTCTCTTGTATTCGGATCACTTTCTTCATTTTCAATCCAGATTTTAAGATATGGAATAATAATCTTCAATTGATTTTTCAAGCTCGAACACACTTCTTCTTGAGTGTGAACTAGCTCAAATTCACTTTGTCTCAATAACTTTACTTTAAAGTACTTTAAGAATTTCTCTATGTTTGGATTTTTTTTGTTTTCAGCACTAAGCATTAAAAAAAAATACTGATCTTGAAAAATAACTTCGTTACCATCTAAGAAATATTTAAGAGTGTAGCATTCTGTAAATTGATTTTTCGTATTTAACAAAAGTCCAGTATTAGCCCATTCTTCAACTTTTGAAGTATCGTCAATACTCCAATTAGCACATTGAGCTAATAACGCGGAGTAAATAGATTGAATTTTTTTGTGATTTTCATTCTTTACGCTTCCCTTATCGTCAATATCTAATGAAATTTTACTGAGTAAATCTAAGTAGTCTGACAATTCGAAGCTTGTTCGAAAATTAAAAAAAGATTTCCAATCTGGAGATAATTCGGGTCCATTGAATACAGGTAAATATTTCCCAGCTATAGCTTTTATTTCTTCCGTGTTAAGAAATACAGAAGATGCAGTTTCACATTTTTCCGAAAGAGTAGGAATGCATTTTATGTTTTTAACAACCCATGGAACATAGTTTTCTACTTCATTACCGGTTGTCTGTCCAGGTCTGTTCTCGTTCCCCCAATATGCAATTGCTGGTGATTTGATATCATCTAGGGAATAGTTTTCTATATAATCGCACCAAAGTTTGAAAGCGAACTTAGGGCTATTTTCTGTATGTTGAATATAGTTCAGAGTTATTAAACCACTGAAAGAATTCGCTTTAAAAGTAGTTAGAAAGGGAGTGAATTTTTTATCATTAGTTTCAAAATATTCACTTTTAAATTCAACATTGATTAAGTCTAATCAAGAAAGTCTATTTGGGTATGATAATGTTGAAATACCTTCTCGAACCCCAAGCATCTTAAAAAAACGTTTCCATTCATCCTTTTCAAGGACATTTGCACAATAGGATTCATTTACAAAAATATCTTTTTCTATTATTTTTTCAATTTCTAGCCTAGGTTTATAATAATCTGAAAGAAAACATTCATTGGCTGGACACAAAGAACCTCTTTGAGTAAGAAGTTTTATTCTCGATAATTGTCTTATCAAATCTTCTTTAAGATTTCCCTTTCTATACAAACTAAACAAATCTTGAATTGTTTGTAAGGCATTCTGAGGTGTTATATAACCATCGATTTTTGGTATAATAGTCTGAGTTATATAGGTAATATCTGTTTTTTCTTTTACTCCTAAACTCTCTAGCCAATGTCGACTTTCTGGATCTTCCAGAAGCCAAATCTGCAATTCTTGATGCAGAAAAGATAAATCACTATTAGGGTTATCCCAGTTCTGATCATCCGCTGTAGGAAAGCATACTTGATATGGATAATTAATGCTATTCTTATGATCCCAAATAAATGGAAGTCTCATGAGTACTTCTTTTGAAATATCTATAACCTTATCCGATTCACAGAGTTTCTTAAAATGTTTTATAAGTTCAATATTATAAGCTATTGTATGTGCATCATTAAAATATGTCGAGGAGAGAAAAGGTTGGAGGTGATTCCATTCAAAACATGAAGAACCAAGCCTTTTGAATTCAGAGAAAAAACCAGAATTTTTAGCAAATTGTTTAGAACAACCAATCTCTTTTGCTTTATCCTTATCAATAAATTTCTTAATAGGTTCTTCACCTATAAAGTTTTTCTCAGATAGATATGTAAAATCAACTATTGTTTCTTCAATTTTAATTAACTGTCCTTCTCTAGAAATAACAAACGGAATATTTTTTAGAGCATCTTTAATTCCCTCATTAAATTTTTTCCCCAGCTCGTCAGCGCAGGTATCCTTAGGTATTAATTGATATGCTTGAGAATGAAATCCAGTATTTACTAATTTAGAGATCCACTTAAAAATCTCAATGGCAATTGTTTTAAAAAGCCATTGATTCCATTTTGAATCAGCATGAAGTGATTCACGATTAGCAGTGGTTAGAAAGCTTGTATTAACAAGTACTGGAAAAGCATACTTTGTTTCATCAGTTGGTAAATATGAATATAGAAGTTTTTCTTGATTAGAAAGTTTAGTAATACCTTCACTACCTACTTTGGTAGCTAACGATAACTCTATAGAATCAGCATTCAGTAATTTCTCAGGAATATTTCGTTCATCTTGTAGGGCAGTCTTTACATCACCGGGGACTGTTAAACTTATAGTATTTATCAACCAGTCGACTTTTGAACTGTTACCCTTCTTTAAAGTTATCCTATCATTTCCTATTCGATTGATCTCAACGGAAACTAATTCTGTTATATCAAAATTAATTTCAGAGATATCTTTAAGAAATAAAAACATGTTTAAGTTCTGAGATAAACTTTGAATAGCCTGACTTGTCTCATTCACATTCTTCATTTGAATTATCGTTGCAACATTTGCATCAATATCTTCAAGAAATTGATTAATTGGCTCAAAAACTTCTTTTATTTCTGTATATATCGGGATTATTTGCCAAGGAAATTGAAATTCTCGGTCATTATTTTTTTCCCATATTATCTTTGATTCTTCCCATTTCCACTCAAATGAATAGGAAGAATCAAATCTAAAATATTCATCTTTTGTAAATATCGTTACTTTATCAGATTGCCCAAAAACCGATTTAAAACCAATGCCTTTATAGCCTGTTTTCGTCAAATCTGATTTTTTGGTGCCATTATTTACATTACAAATTCCTTGAAGATCACGAGAAGTGAAGGGTCTCCCTGAATGAGCAACGACTAAATTATCTCCAAAAATTTTTATCCATACTTTAGTAGCTTCACCCTTTTGAGAAGAATCATCTGCATTTTGTAAAAGTTCATAAATAAATCGCTTTGAATCTGTATATAAGTCACCTGATAATGCATTAAGTGAACTTGCTTGGTTTACTGCTTGACTAGGGTTTGCATAGTTGGTGTTGTCTGAAAAAATTTTTTCAATGTCTGTTTTTAAACTCATTTTAATCTCCCTTCCGCCTCTATCGCTTGCGGCACATAAAAAATATTCCATAAAACATAGCTCCAGTGTCGTTTTCACTGAGAACCCATGCATAGGGATTAAGATACAGTTCAATATACCTACAAAATAATGATAGCCCAATCCTTAATATAAATCCACGAAATTTTCCCAATTCAAACATATAGAAAGACTCCTATAATTAGGAGTCTTGACTTAATAGTATAGCATATACACGCACCTTATCCATCTACGAGACCTCCAACCTTAACCCACATCTCATATATGAATTGACTGATCCACAGCTTGAAGTTAATCTAGATACCATCTCTACGGATCTCAATATCGCCAATGCTTGTGCAAAGTATCGTTTACTTTTGTTGGGTTGAAACTTTGGGAGATACCTTGCGCTCTTTAAAGTACGTGAGTTAAGCTAACAAATATAGCCCGGACTAAAGAGAAATCGGGCAGTCAGACTTTTTCAAACAGGTAAATGTGGCTTCAAACACTATTCCCTTACTAACAACACACAGCATTCCACATGTGCGGAATAAGTATTATGACATAATAAAATAGATGTGGCAATATTCGCTTATATTAATGGTGTTTATATTTAAAAGTATCAAACTATTGTCCCTTTTAATACTTCCTAAAAATCCCCTTTATATACTCTGCTTTGATTAAGTCTATTCCAGCTGGTATTGCAAATAATTGTAGCAGTAGGGATGAACTTATTTTATACTGTCTTGATATTAAAACAATCTCACGTATGATTAAGTTAATTATCTCCTCTACTTTATAATTCAATTTTTTTTCATATAATGAATAAATAATTGCCCTTAACATTAAAAGGTTATCTTTATAAAGCTGTGGATGGGATAAAATATTACTAATTATTTGTAGCAGTTTATCATGACTAGTTCCTGTACCGTAAATAAATATTTTATCTATTAAGCAATCATTTATTATTTTTAACAACATTTCATGGTTAATACAGAAGTGGTATTTATACTGAGACAAAATATATATTTTATCTAGCAGTTCTTCCGTACTTAAAAATTGATTTAAGATGGCTACGGAATTGGAAAAAGGCATGGAATCGTACATAAATTTTGCAACCTTATGTAGAAATAAATCATCAGAAATGAAGACTCCATTAATTTGGTTAGAAGCAACAATAGCTTCTATATCGAAATTTCCAATTAACTTTGTCGCTCTGAGATTTAGAGAGTAACTCTCAATTTCGTCAATTGTCTCTAATTCCGATAAAGTTAAATATAGACTCCTCCAGAATTCAATTGTGTTGGTTTTATCTGCTTCTGTAAGATTACTAAAAACGGGTCGGCCACTTTTATCCATCCCCATAGTCCCAGAGACTCTTGAATGAGAAGTAACAGCCTCATCAAAAAATGACTTAATTTTGTCCAATAAAGATTTAGTTACTTTGAAACTCGCTTTGTTACTCTTTATCACATCGGCACATTTTAGAAAAGTCAATAATATTACGGACGAGAGCGATAGGACAAAAACATTTCGCTTATCTAAAGGAATAAATTCTCCAGCAAAGTATACCTGTTCCTTTGTCTCCAACAAGTGCATCATCGCTGAAGGATACTTGAAATAATCCCTATCACAAAGCGCGGAAATTGGTAAACCTATCGAGTTTTCAAAGTTATACTGTTGTATTAAAAACTCGTGACGACCTCTTCCTTTCTCAAGAAAAGGGATAAGAGGAGTCACTGGGTCATCTTCTCTGATTTCTATTGCCTGTAAATAAGGTGAATCGGGACATTGTTTTATATAAGTAGAAGACACAAACCGAAAAACATACACGTATTTATTTATTATTTGATTAACGAAATATTCAATACCATCTAATTCAATTTTTTTATGCAATTCAACATTTAGAATCATAATACTTTTAGGAGACTTATTAGTATAATGTTCTATGGATAGATATACTACTCCTTCCTCATGTACAAGGTCTGGGTTAGATTCTATACATATATACCTTTTTTCTCCTGTATTATCTACTAACTCAATTACGGTATCCGTGCGTATTTTATCAAACTCAACTGTCACCTTTTCATCATTTGATATGTTTTTCGATACCATAAAAAGCATAGAATACTGTAAATATATTGATTCGTCAAAATCATCACCTAGCAATTGAAATGATTTATATGCGACTTCAAGAGCCGCTCCTCTACTCCCCAAGTAATCTAGAGCTGAAGCTGCAAGCATTGTAGCCCTAGGATTCGAACTTTGAATCAAAAAGTCGATATATTCTTGTAAATCGTTAGGTTGGTTAATATTTATCTTTACTGCAACAATATTATATGCAGTATTTATTGTTGGCGATAATTTAAATGCTTCAATAAGGTGCTTTAAAGCATTTTCAGGCGTTTCATTTCTAAAGGCTATTTCAGCTTGGGCATTATAAATGTTGAAATTTAATGTTCCTTCTTCAATAAGTTGTTCTACTGTTTGTTCAGCAAGGTCTAGCATTTCATCATTATCATCATCGAATTGAAGAGATAATCTTAATATTGTTTCCTTTGCCCTCGAACTTGCATTTAATGGAAGTAAAACATTTATCGCTAAATTAATAAAACCAATATTTTCACATGAATTTGATATGAACATTCTGAGGGCTTCATTATCTTCTTTAACCATGCTAATGGCGTTTTGCATGTATTCACTTGATAAATCAATTTCATCGTTCTCACTTAATGCAACTGCTGCACTCTGAAATAATAGTGGGGCATTGGGGAATAACTTCGCTATACTATTAATGAACTCAATCGTTGCTGGAAGAATATTTAATTTTGAAAAAGCAATAATATGTGTTCCAGCGATATCTCCAAGTTCATCATATTCCGAATAATCTAAATCTTTGAGTAATTGTAATATTCCAGAGTAATCTTTTTTTACAAGTAATCTCGTAGTGATTTTATCTAGCAACTGAGGACTTTTTCTTTTCTGATAGAGCACTTTATAAATCTCTTCAGACTTATCCGCAGGACCTACGATAGAATATGCTTCAGCAAGCATAAGTTGAATCATATCTGACTGCTTTAATGTATCTTCCATTGATTCAATTTCAATAATGATATCGGACGGACGTATAAATAATTTGATATTTAATATGTATCCCCAGTACTCCTCCTGAAGTTGGAGGGGCTTCTCTGAGAAATATTCCTTTATACCCAATAATGTTTTTAAACTCTGGTTTAGGGTCTCTTTTTGGATGTCAGTAAGTAGAAACATTACGCCGCGTCTATTTATAATCGGAATTATTTCTGCAAGGGTTATTAGGTAAGTTTTATATGACGAGGATTTCATATGGTTTGATTTTAACAAGTGTTTTTTCGATAAAACAAATTCCTCAGTTTGGAAATACGATAATCCAAGGTAGTAATGAGCATCTTCATTATTTTCGTACTGCTTTTTTAATTCATCTAGTTCTGTCAACTCATTAATAACAGTAGTGAAATTTGATTTAATAATTTCGTAAAATAGTTCTTTTAACTTCAGCTCTGTAGGGTCAATTGATATTGTCAATAATCCCTCAATCGCTTGTTGGTACATCATCTCGTTATTAGTTTGAACAGCAACTTTGTACATTAAATTAAATCCAAAGTAACTATCTTTATCTATTTTAACTATTTTATCTATTTCTTCTTTGCTTTTTTCAATAAAATCTTTGTTCAAATAAACTAAGCCTTGATAATAATAAATTTCGATAATATGTTCTTTGTTAATACGTTCGAAACCCTCGGTGTGGGTAATATCAGCTAGCAATGTTTGAGCATAACTTAATTTACCATCGTCTATTGAATTTTTTATTTCTACAAGGGCGTTTCCCATCAATCTACTATAAAGTTCATTTGTCGATTCAACTGTTTTTGTTGAAGCACTACTCATTTCTTGCATTAAGAGTGTTTGAGAAATGCCCATTGCCTCAAGCGTGTTAAATCTTTCGGTTAACATATCTATAATATCTGTAGGGATTTTTTGCTCAATAACCTGCATTACAAATGAATCCTTAATGTCCCTCGCATTGATTAATTGTTGCGAATGATTATTAGCAGCAGGGGAGGGATTAGAGGAATCACCAATACTTAATGGTTTATCCTCACCTTTCACTTCCCGCTCAACACTTTTCCCAAATATTTTCCTTATGTACTTCACTTCTTAGTATCTCTCCCTGATTGAATAATAGTCGAATTATTAACATCACGAGTTTTCATTTTTTGTGATACGTTATTACTAGAATTAGTATTTGCTCCCGTTTGAGAAGCACTATTCTGGGTTGCGTTTCGCATGAGTCCAATCACGACCAAGATAAAATATAGTATTATAAATGATATAACTATATACAGATAAGATTGTGGCGAATGCTCTGTAATAAAATCTAAAATATTAAAATTTGTTAACTGCATTACATCTGAAGCTACACTAAGTGCACCAAGAAATAATACACCAACGATAAACCACAATGGAAATAAGAAAACTTTTAACAATAGAATTTCCCCCTAGAAAATAGTAATAAACTTCCACTAAAGATATTTTACTTCATTATTCATTTTTGTGTAGGAATAATTTTCTAAAAGGTACTTTCGTAGGCAACAACAATAGCCGTCCACCCTACACCATATTAAATTTTTTTACCATGCCATTTGTACGTACATCGACTTTCCAGGAAATTTTGGTACGTAGAAAACAAGGCTAAACTACGCTTCTGGAACAAAAAGCAAGTCATTCGACACTGGATAGGGTCTGAATAAATGGTACTCTTGTAATCTCGCGTAAAGTGTTCTACAGGACATAATAAAAGCGCCACACAAATGTAGCACACTTAGAACTCAATCCTTATATAGTCCTTCCACGGCTCTAAACTTATCCTCTTCGGTTGGTTTGGAGTAGCGCAGAATCATATCCGCTGAACTATGACCGCTCAACGATTGAATAATTGATATATCATGATTTGCTCGGACAAGTCCAGTAATAAATGTGTGTCGTAGTTGGTGAGCATGAATGTTATTTTGCTCCAACAGATACTGGACACTTCTGATGCTGATACGCTTGTCTCTGTTGCTAATAAATAAGGCTTCTTGGTCATCCGACCGTTCCTCTAAGTATTTATCAATAGCTCTCCGCACTTCAGCATCAAGTGGTAATATCCGTTCTTTATTGCCTTTGCCTGCCCTGACCTTCAAAACACCTTTACGGTCGCTTAATTCGTTATTTGCGAGGGTGGCGTTTTGTGTGGATTGTGGAGCAGGGATGAATTTCAAAAATGACCGTAAATCCTACGTTTGCTCAACTTATCAGAAGAACACGGCTAAAAAATGTTCCTCCCACATCATTAAGCATGACGTTCTAACGCAGGTTATCCTAGCCAACCTAAAGGACTTGATTGATAACTCGCTAAACATGCAATCTTTAGTAGACGTGGCTATCCAACGAGCAGGAATTAAGAAAAACAGTGCCATTAAGGAACTTGATAAGGTCCAGCACGTAATCAGCAAATTAGATAAGGAACTTGTACAGCTTACGAGGAAATGGACAAGCGGTGATATTGATAAGGAAATGTTCAATGCTTGTTCTGTGGCGGTTAAGAACGAACGCCAAGAACTCGAGGAACGAATGGCGCGACTTCAAACGGAAATCGCCCACGAACACGATACAGAATCGCGAGTATTGGCGTTTAAGGCGGAGTTAATGAGATTCGCCGCGCTAGAAATCAGTAATGAGGAAATCCTACGCGATATGATTCATAAGATGATTAACCGTGTAGACGTTCACGAAGACGGTTCAATCGAAATCAGTTACAACTTCCAAAACCCATTAAAACAAGGGGCGTAGCCTATTTAGGCTCGCCCCTCCATTCCATCAATAATACGCATTCCACATGTGTCGTATGTAGGAACATTTCAACCGGTCCATTCAAAAAAAACACCTCCAAGACATCGTGTCCATCACGATTTCCTGGAGGTGTTCGTTATAGAATAATTCTCAACCAATTTAGATCCAACTTTTTTATCTGATTGTTTTACTGCTATTGTATCTTCTGCTTGTTTTGCTCGTTTCATAAAGAAAGCAAGAGAGAGCGCTAGGGCGGCGATAAAGACAGACACAAAGAATGCAAAATTTATCCCATCAACATAGCCTTCATTGTGATTTGTTGTTGCATTTGAGCGATTGCTTCAGGTGTTGGTTGTCCTACTACATTCTTCATTGCATCTGCTGCTAATTCAGTTGCACGTGTTGCCGTACGATTGGACATGATTGTGACCAATACCGCTGTACCAATGGCGCCAGATACTTGTTGTAACGTATTGTTCATCGTTACACCATGTGGGTAATAGAGTGCAGGTAATTGGTTTAAGCCATTTATCGAAACCGGCATCATGACCATTGACATTCCAAGCATCCGGACTGAATATAAAATCATTAATTGTGTATAGGTCGTATCGAATGTTAATTGGCTATTTCTGATGCTTACTCTGACTCTCAAACTCTCTCGAATTTACTATTCAAATTTGTCTCCAGCGATTTTAGAGATCAACCGACAAAACTGTTTCCTTGTTCCAGGATAGTCTCTATACTCATAACTGCCAAGTCTTATTGTATTTCCTCGTACCATCCGTTTTCATAAATGAATGTCTTTATTTTGCAGTATTAATTTAGAAATTACACTATAAAACATAGTATATATGTGATAGTTTATTTAAGTAGCACAATTTGTTAGCGTAATTTTGTAGTTGTATGTAAAGTTTATACATAAGACGCAGTATTATCAGTTTTAACGACTACTAGCCGTAGCCATCAAAAATTTGAGGAGGATGAAATGTGATTAAAGTAGCTATATTAAGCTTCTGGCATGTTCATGCTAAAGATTATGCACGAGATGCGGACGAGCATCCAGATACACAGATTGTCGCGATTTGGGATGAGATTCCGGAGAGGGGACGGCAGGAAGCAGCGAATCGAGGTGTTACATTCTATGAATCTCTCGAGGAACTGCTGGCCAATCCAGATATTCATGGGGTTATTGTCGTTACGCCAACGAATAAACATCGAGATGTAATGGTCGCAGCTGCCAATGCTGGCAAGCATATATTTACTGAGAAAGTCGTAGCAACTACCTTAAAAGAGACGAATGATATTCTAGCCACGGTTGAACAGAACAAAGTTAAATTAACCGTATCTTTACCGCGTCTAAATATGGGAAGTACGCTTGCAGTTCAAGGAGTGCTGGAACAAGGATTGCTAGGTGAGCTAACCCTTGTAAGAGTTCGTCTATCCCATAACGGAGCTACTGCTGGCTGGTTACCGGATCATTTTTTTAATCTGGAGCAGTGTGGTGGAGGTGCCATGATTGATCTTGGCTGTCATCCGATGTATTTGACCCGGTTGTTCATGGGACTTCCCGAAAGTGTTAGTGCCCATTATGGTTATGTCCAAGGTACGGAAGTGGAAGATAACGCGGTAACCATTCTTAACTACAAGAATGGGGGGAAAGGTGTTGTTGAGGCCGGCTTCGTTAATGCGCACTCACCATACACAATAGAAATCCATGGAACAGAGGGGAGTCTGCTCTATGGCACACCCGACAATAAACTTCTTGTTAGAAGCAATAAATCACCCGCTTTTTCCGAGGGTTGGACAGAAATTACGGAGCTTCCAGCAAATCGTGTGACTGCATTCCAACAATGGGTGTCACATATACAGAATGATACGACTGCGGATGAGAATATAAGGCTGGCGATCGACTTAACTCGATTGATGGAAGCATCGAACAGATCTAATCTTTTAAAGCGCCCCATCCAATTGGATGAACTCGAGTAAGGCTGGACGTACACCGTTCTTATACCAGATGATGGAGGCAAAGCCTGATGCGCTCGATCGATTGGATATCCGCTTCCAATGGGGAAATTACGGTATACATGTGCTGCGTTGCCATCTGACCACCTTTGCCCCTGGCCAAACAATAGCGTTCCATCATCATTCAGAGTATGAATTCCATTTCATTCCTAGAGGTCGAGGTAAAGTGATACTGAAGGACCAAACCTTTGACTTACACGAAGGTATGATATATCTGACAGGACCGCAGGTCGAGCATTATCAGGAGTCCGACCGGAGTGAGCCTATGGATGAATTATGCTTACATCTGGAGGCTGTCAAGCTATTTAATAAAGATGAGGTTCCAGATCACTATTGGGGTAATCACCTCGACGTTCTGGAAGCAGATTCATGCTTCAAGCAGCTTGAGCAGCTACCGCTCAGACCAACAATAGATCATCGTAATGCGATGCCCTGGTTTCTAAACGCATATCGCTCCTGGTCAGGCAAGAAGTTAGGCTACAATTCATCGATCCAACAGGCGGTCATCCAGATTCTGTTAAGAACCGTTCAAGCGTATGACTTGGAGGAAGCACCAATCGAGTTTCCATCCAGGGAAATGAATATCCATCGTTATTTAATGGCTACCCAATTCATTGCTGATAACTATTCAAGACCGATAACGCTACAGGATGTTGCTAATAAATTATCGATCAGCGAACGCCAATTACAGCGAATTTTCGCTGAGCGGTCTGGGCTTTCTTTTTCCAAGTATTTAGAGGATTTAAGGCTGTCTCATGTGTGTCAGGAGCTAATCAATAGCCCGGCATCTGTCCAAGACATCGCTTTAAAGCATGGGTTTACGAGTAGCAATTATCTGTTCTATGTGTTTCGTAGACGATTCGGAATAACACCAAGTCAATATAGAATGGAACGATCCTCAAAAACTTTTGATGGGAAAATATCCTCTACAGCTCCGTTTCTATAATCAAAATCCCGAGAGAACATCACAATTAGGAGGAGTTCAAATGGTTAATGCTGATAAAACCAGAAAAGTCAGAGTAGCTATTGTTGGTTGTGGAGGTATAGCTAAAGGCAAGCATATTCCTAGTTTGTCAAAGCTTGATACAGTCGAATTGGTTGCCTTCTGTGACATTATTGAAGAGCGTGCACAGGCAGCTGCTGATTCAATTGGTAAAGCGGGAATTGCCGTTTATACCGACTATAGAGAAATGCTTAAGGATGAGACAATCGAGGTTGTACATGTGTGTACACCGAATAAATCTCACTCCTTCATAACGATAGATGCACTCGAGGCGGGTAAGCATGTTATGTGTGAAAAACCGATGGCCAAAACATCAGCAGAAGCAAAGCTAATGTTAGAAGCAGCCAAACGTACGGGTCGAAAGTTAACTATTGGCTACAACAACCGCCATCGTCCAGATTCGGTTCATCTTAAGCAGATTTGTGAGCGAGGGGATTTAGGAGACATCTACTTCGCCAAAGCCCACGCCATCCGTAGACGTGCAGTTCCTACATGGGGGGTTTTCCTGAATGAGGACGAGCAAGGTGGAGGACCATTAATCGACATTGGTACACATGCCTTAGACTTAACGCTTTGGTTAATGGATAATTATCAGGTAAAAAGTGTAGTTGGTAATGTATATCATAAGTTAGGTAAGAAGCAAAATGCGGCCAACGCATGGGGATCATGGGACCCAGAGAAATTCTCCGTAGAGGACTCAGCCTTTGGTTTTATTACGATGCAGAATGGGGCTACGATTGTCCTCGAATCGAGCTGGGCATTAAATTCGTTGGATATCGACGAGGCAAAATCCACCCTATGCGGTACCGAAGCAGGTGCTGATATGAAGGATGGCTTGCGTATCAATGGCGAAGACCTCGGCAAGCTGTACGTGACTAAACCGGAGCTTGGAGCAGGTGGAGTTGCTTTTTATGATGGAAAAGTCGAGTCTGATTCATCAAGAGAGGCTAGATTATGGATCGATTGTATTCTAAACGATACGGATCCCATCGTATTACCAGAGCAAGCGCTGGTCGTTACGGAGATTCTTGAAGCTATTTACGAATCAGCTAGAACGGGTAAAGCAGTTTATTTTGCATAACGTCACCATCAACACACAACACTCCACATGGGTCGGTGCTTACCGACAAAAGCAAAGAACACGCCAGCTTGGGGTGTTCTTTGCTTTTAGTTCTTTGCTTTTAAGCCAATTATCAAATTCAGCATCTTTGTCACCTTATGATTTCATGGAAGACTCTTTTTAATTCGGGTTATGCTATAGAACAGTGTAGAAGATAATTTTAATTTCCCTCTACCAATTTAGATCCAACTTTTTTATCTGATTGTTTGACTGCTATTGTATCTTCTGCTTGTTTTGCCCGTTTGATAAAGAACGCAAGTACAAGTGCTAGGGCGGCGATAAAGATAGACACAAAGAATGCAAAATTTATTCCATCTAACATCGCCTTCATCGTAATTTGTTGTTGCATTTGAGCGATGGCTTCAGGTGTTTGTTGTCCTGTTACATTTTTCATTGCATCTGCTGCTAATTCCGTTGCACGTGATGCTGTACGATTGGACATGATTGTGACCAATACCGCTGTACCAATGGCGCCAGATACCTGTTGTAACGTATTGTTCATCGCTACACCATGTGGGTAGTAGTGCGCAGGTAATTGATTTAAGCCATTTGTTGAAACCGGCATCATGACCATTGACATTCCCAACATCCGGACTGAATATAAAATCATTAATTGTGTATAGGTAGTATCGAATGTTAATCGGCTAAAATAATAACTCGTTACAACGGTTATCGTTAGACCGATGACTGCTAATATACGTCCACCAAATTTATCAAATAATTTTCCTGTAATCGGTGACATGAGGGCCATCATAATCGCCCCTGGCATCATCAACAGCCCTGCATCCAAAGGAGAGATCCCGCGTAACGTTTGAATATAAATAGGTAAGAGTAACATACCGGAAAACATCGCCATCATAAGGACCATGGAAATTGCCGATGACAAGGCAAACATAGGGTATTTAAAAATCATGAAATTAAGCATTGGTTTATCACGATTTAATTGTCGTAAAACAAACCATATCAAGGAAATGACCCCAACGATAATCGTCAAATAGACTTGCGGACTATCCCAGCCTTTACTACCAGCTGAACTAAATCCATAGAGCAACCCGCCAAATCCCAAGCTTGATAAAAGAACTGAAAAGAAATCAAGGCGAATATCCACTTTATCCTTTTTACCTTTGAGCAAGAAAAAGCCAATCAATAGAACGACAATGGCGATTGGCGTTACAAAGTGGAAAAGCATTCTCCAGTCATAATGTTCAATGATCCATCCTGATAATGTCGGTCCAATCGCTGGTGCTCCCATAAGAACTAAACCGAAAACTCCCATCGCTGCTCCTCTTTTTTCAATAGGGAAGCTCGTTAACATCACATTCATTAACAGCGGCATCAGTATTGCTGAACCAGCAGCTTGCGTCATTCGACCTGCCAATAATAGAGGAAATGCATGGGCAAATCCGGCGAGGATGGTCCCTACCACAAATAGTCCCATCGCTATTAAGAACAACCGACGAACAGAATACTTTTGAATTAAAAAGGCCGTAGTGGGGATCAATATCCCATTTACTAACATAAACCCTGTTGCCAGCCACTGTACAATTGCAGCTTCAATATCCAAATCCTCCATGATCGATGGTAGCGCAATATTTAATAATGTATTATTTAAAAATGCAATAAACGCCCCGATCATCAAAATGGCAATAATCCCGTATGGTGGACGATCCGTCTTTTTTATAGTATCTTCCATTGTGTCTCTCCCCCAATTGTACGTTCGGTTCATTTTTTTATACTATCGTTACACGCAAACTACATCATAACCTATCCATTCAAATAGCGCAATTCAAAATATCTCTTACTCACTGGGTTTGTATAGAATCTAATATTCATGTACTATAATGGCTATACAGGTAGTCTAACTAGAATTAAAGGGGATAATATGAACGATAGGAAACAGCATGTTATAAAAATGGCCCACCAATTGTTTATCGACAAAGGTTTTCAAGCGACGTCTATTCAAGACATATTGGACTATAGCGGAATTTCTAAAGGAACATTCTATAATTACTTTTCATCTAAAAACGAATTATTAATCGCCTTGTTTAAAACAATATACATAAAGCTTGATCAGGACCGGAATGAATTACTCATTGGCCAAGATCTTTCAAATATTGAAATCTTCATTAAACAAATTGAATTGCAGATGCAGACGAATAGAAAGAATAAGTTACTATCCCTTTTTGAAGAGGTCATCTATTCGAATGATGCGGAGCTTAAACAGTATATAAAAGAAGGTCAATTGAGAATGATACGCTGGTTATACCAACGTTTCTCAGACATATTCGATGAGGGAAAGAAACCCTATTTGCTAGATTGTTCCATTATGTTTATGGGAATTCTACACCATAACCTTAAATATTATGCTATGGCCCATGAATCGCATGCTAGCATCCACCAAGTGGTCCGTTATAGTGTAAATCGAGTGATAAAGATGGTTAGCGAAGTAGCAGAGTCAGGAGATCAATTAATTCAACCTTTGTTTTTAGATCGCTGGTTGCCTGACTGTAAGAATACCGACCACGTTATTAAGCACCAAATACATCATACTGTTTTAGAATTAATAAAGGCGCTAAACAACAACGAAGAACAGGCTAAATACGTTGAGTTGTTGGACTTTGTTCAAGACGAACTATTGAACGCAAAGAATCCTCGTAAATTCCTGATAGAAAGTGCCCTTTTATCTTTAAAAGAAGGTCAAACATACTTTGGAAACATAGATCTCCAGAAGCTCGATCAACTGGTTGCGGCTTATTTTACCCAACTGGAGGAAACAGACTAATCGTATAGTCCACAGAACAAATACACCCCCAGGAAATCGCTGTATACCACGAATTCCTGAGGGTGTTCTTCGCTGTTTCGTGACTTAGCAGTATACGACATTGAAAGCCTCTTCTACTTTTGATAGAATCGTATCCCATTCCGCATCCGGTATCTTGGTGATTGTGACAAAATCCCTGATCCCGAAAATGTTATCGATACCTTCTATGCTCAGAAGAGCACGGGCTAAGGGATGATCTGTATCAGCACCGCTTTTCAGAGATGTACTTCTGGGACCTTCAAATAGGATTTGATTCGTACTGATCTTAATAGAATTCGGATTCGGTGTTTCCTGAACATTGACTTCAATTGCCATGTGATCACTCCTTACGTGTTACTATCCTGTTTTTTTGAAAATGATTCCCACGTGCCTTCAAGCCACTTATCAAAATCAGCTTCCTTATCACCTTCGTACGTATCATAAATATCAATTCTCATCTTTTTTACCTTCTCTTTAAACTCTTCATACGTATGATCTCTTGGCAAACTCTTCTTAATTCTGGATAATACTTTTCTTACTCCGCCTTGTCCTTCAATCAAGTCGCCTTGTTTCCTTGACGGAATTTGAACATTTTCGCCAAATGCTTGGAGCTTACGGAAAGCAGCCTCTTGAACTTTATACACATTATCATTCTTCATTAGACTCGTAAGTATAGTAATGGATTGACTACTCTTCCACTTACCTAACTCTTCAACAGCAGCTAAACGTTCTCTCCAGTCTGATGTACGACTGGACGATTTTTTTAATTCCTCAAAATTTACAGGTAAATCACTTTGTGCTTCTTTTATATTATCCATATAGTTCAATCCCTTCTACTTCAAATTAATGATCTTGTCAGTTCCTCTACCCATTCTGCCTTTACTTTTAGCATTACTTAAATAATACGATAAACGTTCTTTTGACATAAATCAAACCTTCCATATTTATTCACCTAAAAAGAGGAAAATTACGATATTCATTGAAACCTTTTATAGATTTACAATTCAGAGGAGGTTACATTACCATGGCGACAAATACGACTTTTACCATGCGTCATCCTAAACAGGAAGACGCACAGTATGTCTGCAATCTAGTAATTGCAAGTGACATCGAGGACTTTGGAACACCTGATTTTGATCTTAATGAACTAAACGATATGTGGGCTCATTTTGATTTAAATAACAATGTATGGATTATAGAAGATGCTGAGAATCAAATCGTTGGCTACGCCTTTCTTGAGGAAGATAATGAGGAACGGTTGTTTAGCTATGGCACCGTACACCCTACAGCGCGTGGCATCGGAGTAGGAGCGGCTCTTTTACAGGCAATCGAGACACGTTCAGCCGCAATCGCGCTATCTTCAGGTTTGCCGAAAAGGCTCCAGAATATGATTCCAACGAATAGAGACGACGCGCAGAAACTATTAAGCTTACATAGCTTCAAACCCGTTCGTTTATTTAAGCGATTGAGTATAACTCTAGATCAGCAACCTGCTTTTCCTCACATTCCTAAAGGCATCACGATTACACCATTTGTTAAGGATCGTGACGAAAGGGAAGTCTACGATACTTACGTCACTTCCTTCTCGGACCATTGGGACTATGTTGCGCCGTCATTTGAAAAATGGGTAGAAAATACGCAAAGAGATTCTTTCTCAGCTGATTTTTGGTTTGTAGCCCGTAGCGAACATGGAAATGTGGCTGGAGTGGCTTTAGGACGTATGCGGGAGGATACACTATTCATTAATCAGATTGGAGTGCTTAGTGCGTATCGAGGTCTAGGGCTAGGTCTCGCACTTCTTCAACACAGCTTTCGAGCTTCGTTTGATGCAGGTCAACCGGTCATCTCGCTAGGGGTAGATACTGACAATTTATCCGGTGCCTATCGATTATATGAGAAGGCAGGCATGAAACCCGTCCATGAAGTTACCATTTGCGAGAAGGAGATCACGCTTTAAATAAAAGAGCTAGTCGTTAGGTTAGCTTTTTCTATACACATTATTATGTTGCAGTGCAACTGGCATTTTAACATCTTACATGTTTGCGTTTGAAACCAAGCTGCCCTTTTTCTAC
>FWWL01004235.1_pt1 | contig 24627 bp, 21 predicted proteins | sample 2228331 | NCBI WGS metagenome assembly FWWL01 (sample SAMEA103939775, study PRJEB20133) | metagenome | reverse complement strand
CTTGGGATCGGTGGCCTGTCCCAAGGGCGGCAGGCGTGCACGATCACCGTCCGGCCGGGCGAGTCGATCCAGGCGGCGATCGACCAAGCCCCAGAGGGCGCGGTGATCTGCATTGAGGAAGGGGAGTGGGAAGAAAACATCGCGATCACCAAAAGCCTCACCCTGCGCGGGCAAGGCCCTGAGCGGACCATGATCCGGGCGAAGGAAGAGGGCCTACCTGTGATCGGCATCAGCTCGCCTGAGGGGGTGGAGGTACAGGTCATCCTTGAGGGCCTGAAGGTGACCGGGGCGTGGTATAACTGCGGCATCCTAGTCGAGGGCGCCGCCCAGGCCACCATCACCGAATGCACCATCTCCGCAAACAGGTGGGATGGCATCGAGCTTTGGGGCTCGGCCCAGGCGACGATCGAGGGGAACAAGATCTTCGGCAATAGGGGCTTTGGTGTCGCCCTGTATGAGCGGCCGTGTTTTCCTTACACAATCCATGTGTTCCGGGGCTATGTCACCGGGAAGCGCAATACCATCCCAGGCCCGGGAGAGCCCGATGGGAACAAGAAAAGCGCGGTTTGCCCAGATGCCTTGCGCTTCCTCATGACCGAGGAGGGAGGGGTGTTGGACCGGCGCTAACTGGCGGCGGACCTGGACTAGCCCCTGGGCCCCCGAACTCACCAGCGCTCCATCGGGCCGCGTTCCCCCACGAGCGCGATCGGGGGGCTTTCCCCTTCGCTTCTCACCCTGCTCATCGGCACGGCCCTGGCGAGCGTGGTTTCCCTGAACCTTACCTCCATAGCCTCCGAACATGGCCTCGTTCGCCTCAGCGCCAAGGGGGCCCCGGTTTCGCCAATTGGGGATTGCCTTATGTCGCAAGCGAGGAACCGAGGGCCCGCTGAGGGAAAACCCAGATTTTGAACCAGGTGGCCCTTGCGGGCTGCTCGATGGCCCGCCACGCGTATCGTGCGGAGGGGTTGCCAACCCGAACCCTTGGGGCCGGTTCCCCCTTACACTAGCGCCGTGCAGGCCTGCAGGAGGATCGACGCCCACACTTGGACCCGTTCCTGCCCAAGCCCGTGATCGCCCGGACGATGGAGGCCGGTTTTCAGTCCAAGGGCCAGAAGTGCTGGTCGTGCCAGATGCGCCGACGCAGGTCCTCGTCCAGGGCCATCAAAAGCTCGAGGTGGGTTCGCTCCCAGGCCGCCAGCTTCTCGTAAAGCTCCTTGGCCTCCCCCAGGGCTTGCTCGGCTTGCTGGGCGTAAAACGCGGCCGCCTTCTCCTCCAGGGCAATTCCCGCGTAAATGGCCGCCGCTTCGTAGTCCGCTGCCGAAAGCTGGCGGACCCACTCTTGGGTCAGGACGGCCTGGGCCACGGGGACCGCACCTGGGCCCAGGTCCGGGGCCTCGAACCGGCCCTGCCGGGCGTGGTCGGCGAGGGCTTTGGACAGAATTTGGATGTGTCGCTCCTCTTCTTCGGCCAGGCGGGAGAAAAGCTCAGCTACGCCGCGCTGGGTGGTGGACCGCGCCGCGTTCTCGTAAAAAGCCTTGCCCCGCTGCTCCAGCAAAAGCGCTCCCTTCAAGATGTCCTCCGTGCTCTCCATCTTGCCCTCCTTTCCTCTGAGCCTAGGCCTTGGGCCCACCAACGTCGAGCGGCTCACCGCAGGTTGGACGCCTGGGCGAGGAACGCCCGCGTGTCGCGGCGGAAGTTGGCCAAGCAGTCCACGTCCAGGTAGAACATGTGCCCGGCCTCGTAGAGGTGCATTTCGATCTGTGGCCGCAGCAGGGGATCAACGTTCATGTGGCTAAGCATGTAGGCGGCGGCGAAAAACGGCGTGGCCAGGTCGTAGTACCCCTGGGCCACGAAGACCCTCATGTACGGGTTTTTGGCCAGGGCCGAGCGTAGGATCTCGCCGGTGGCCGGCAAGGCGCCTTTGTCCCACGCCCAATTTTCGTACACGGTGCGGCTGAGCGTCTCGTATACAAGGTCCGTCTCCACTTTGAGGTCCGCGCGCACGTAGTGGTTGAACGCCGCGGTGTAGGGCGGGGTGATGGCCACCATGGACGGGTCAAATTCGGGTCGTTCGGTGATGGCCAAGGCTTCAATGCCCTTGAACCGGGAATCCAACCGGCCCACGCTGCGCCGCTCGTGGCGCAACAGCTCCTTGCAAAAGTTGAAAATGTTGACCCGCAGGTTGGTCCCCAGCACGTAGTCCACGCTCAAGCCGGTGTAACGGGCCAGCTGGTGAGCAATCCGCTGGCGCTCCCCTTCCCCCAACCGGTCGCCCTTCATCAACGCCCAAGTGAATTCCCCCTCGCACCACGCGGTGACCTCCTCCAGAAGCTTGGGCAATGGCTGCTGCAACAGCTCAGGAGCAAGCTTTTTGTGGTACCAGGCTGTGGCCGTGTACGAGGGCACGAACAGCTGGTATGGCAGGTCATGGCCGGGCATGAAGCGGATGTTGGCCAGGTCGAGCACCATGGACACGAGCACAAGGCCGCTTAGGGCGATGCCGCGGTCCACAAGGTGGCCGGCCAGCCCCGCGGCCCGCGTTGTCCCGTAACTTTCGCCCACCAAGAACAGGGGTGAATTCCACCGGCGGTAGCGGGTGAGGTACAGGCGAATGAACTCGCCCACGGACTCCACGTCGCCCTTGAAGTTCCAGTACTTCTTGTCCTGCTCTTCGGTGACAGCGCGGCTGTACCCCGTGCCCACGGGGTCGATGAACACCAGGTCCGTTTGGTCCAGCCACGTCCAAGGGTTGGTCTCGTAGCGGTAGGGGGGAGCGGGCATCCACCCCTGGGGCTCCATCACCACCCGTTTGGGCCCCAACGCGCCCATGTGCAGCCAAATGGAAGACGACCCCGGCCCGCCGTTGAAGGCCAACGTCAGCGGCCGCCTGCCCTTGTCCTCCACCCCCTCCAGCTCGTAAGCCACAAAAAAGATCTCGGCCTCCGTGTCGTCGAAGGCGTTTTTCAGGGGGATCACGCCCGCCCGCGCTGTGTACGCCAGTTTCTTCCCCTGAACCATGGCCTCGTGGTGCGTCTCCACGGGCTCCAGACCCAACAGCTTCCGCTTTTTCTCCTTCTCTGCGGCCTCGTCCTTCTTGCTCTCCGCCTTTTCGCTCATGGTCTCCCCTTGCGCTCCTTGCCCGCGAGTTTAACGGAGGGCTACCCCTCCTGTTCCACAAACAGCGGGACGAATTGGAACCTTTGCACGTCGACGAGGCCGCGGTCGGTGAGTTTGAGGGCGGGGATCACTGGCAAGGCAAGGAAGGAAAGCGTCATGAACGGGTCGGGTAACGAACAACCCAGCACGTGGGCTGCGCGGACGAGCTCTGCGGAGGCCCGGTGCACCTCCTCCAAGGGGCGGTCGCTCATCAGTCCGGCGATGGGCAGCGGCAAAGCGGCCCATACCTGCCCCCGCGCCACCACCACCTGCCCCCCGCCCATGTCCTTAAGCGCCTTCACCGCCGTGTACATGTCCTCGTCGCTTGCTCCGGCCACGATGAGGTTGTGGCTGTCGTGGGCCACGGTGGAGGCCAAGGCCCCTTCCCGCAACCCTAGCCCCTGCACCAACCCCAGCCCGACGTGGCCGGTGCCGCGGTGCCGCTCGATGACCGCCAGTTTCAACAGGTCCTGCGCAGGGTCGGCCACCACCGCGCCGGCCACGACCTTGGGCTTGATCCGCACCTCCTCGGTCACCACCTGGTCGGGCAGCACGCGGATGGCGCGCGCCCATTTCCCCGCCGCGGGGATGCGGAAGGAAATGCGCTCAGGGTCCACGTTCATAGGGGAAAGGTGGACGACGGGAGGGCGGGTCTGCGGAGCGAGGTACTGACCGTCTTCGGCCACCTTGCGGCCGTCCACGTAAACCGCTGCCACGCGCACGCGGCGGAGATCGGAGAGGACAGCGAAGTCGGCCCGGTAGCCGGGGGCCAGGGCCCCCAACGAGGGAAGGCCATAGTGGCGCGCGGTGTGGATCGTGGCGGAGGCGAACACGACCTCGGGATCAACCCCGCCGGCGATGGCCTTGCGCACCACATCGTCCATGTGGCCCTCGCGGAGGAGCGTCCCCGGCTCGCGGTCGTCGGTGCAGAAGTGGATAAACGGAGCGGACTGCGGGGTGAGCAAGGGAAGCAAAGTGGAGAGGTTGCGGGCGGTGGTGCCCTCGCGGATGAGGATGTGCATGCCGGCGCTGAGCTTTTCCCGCGCTTCCGCCAGGGTGGTGCATTCGTGGTCTGTGCGCGGGCCGGCGAGGGCGTAGGCCCACAGGGCAGGACCGCGCAAGCCCGGGGCGTGGCCGTCCACCGGCCGGCCCTCCGCCGCCTTGAGCTTGGCCCTAAGGTCCGGGTCGCCCGCCAACACGCCGGGGAAGTTCATGACCTCGCCTAGCCCCAAGACGCGGGGCCAGGAAAGCACCTCGGCGATCTCCGCGGGTCCCAGCACGGCGCCCGCGGTTTCCAGCGGGCTGGCCGGGACACAAGAGGGGGCCATGAAGAACACCTTCAGGGGAAGGTGGTCTGTGGCGGCGAGCATGTACCGGATCCCCTCCAGGCCGAGCACGTTGGCGATTTCGTGGGGGTCAGCGATTACTGCGGTGGTGCCGTGGGGCACCACGGCCCGGGCGAATTCCTGGGGGCTCAGGCGCGAGCTTTCGATGTGCACGTGGGCATCGATGAACCCGGGAACGATCCACGCGCCGTCCATCTGCTCCACCCGCTCGGCTTGGCGGGCCCCGAAGCCCACGATCCACCCGCCGTGGATGGCCAGATCGATTTTGCGGAACTGCCCGGAGAAAACGTCGAGCAGGTGGGCATTGCGGAGGAGGAGGTCGCAGGGTTTTTGGCCCAACGCTGCGTGGATCCGATTGCGCATGGGGTGAGGGTAGCGAAGGGCGGGGCGGGTGACAAGCCGCCAAGTTGTCTTACAAGATCGGGCGAGGGTATACTCCTTTGGGTGAGCCCTGTGCGGCTGAAAGGAGTGCGGCGGTTTCATTGGGCACGGGACGTGGAGGAAGCCCTTTCCCTGTTGGCGGCGTACGAGGGCCGCGGGGCGCTCCTCGCCGGTGGGGTGGACCTGGGCCGCTCGGCCCGCAGCGACATCGAAGGCCTCATCGACATCACGCGCATGGGCTATGCCTTTGTGGCGGAGACGAACGGCCAACTCCGCATCGGCGCCACAACCACCCTCGCCCAAATCCTGGAGCATCCTGCCGCCCACCGCTACGCCGGTGGAGTCCTTGCGGAAACGCTCAAACGCGTGGCCTCCCCCCCTCTGCGCAACATGGCCACGCTGGGTGGGGCCGTGGTCTCCGCCCATCCTTGGGCCGATCTCCCCACCGTCTTGGTGGCTTTGGGGGCGGAGGTGCGCTGGCGGGGAGAGAAAGAGGAGCGAACTTCCCTGGAGGAGCTGTATCGAACGCCGTTCCGCACCGTGTTCCGCCGGGCGGTGGTGCTGGCAGTGGACCTTCCCTGTTGGGATGGGGCCTTCGCCTTTGACAAGCTGACCCGGTCCGTGGCCGATATCGCTCTTCTCAACGCCGCAGCCGGGGTGGGGCTGGAAGAAGGAAAGATCGTGTGGGCCCGGGTGGCCTTGGGCGCTCGCCCCCACCGCGGGGAGCGGCTCCCGTGGCTGGAAGAGGCGTTGGTGGGGGAAAAGCCGGGACCGGAGCTTTGGGCCAAGGTCGAGCGGGAGGTGCAGGCCCGGGCGGAAGTGGAAGACGACCGACGCGCCAGCGGAGCCTGGCGCCGTGCCGTGGCCGGCGTTCTGGTACGCCGGGTGCTCGAGCGCGCTGTGGCCAAGGTGGCCCCATGAAGGTCTATTTCGAGCTCAACGGCAACCCACAGTACGTGGAGGTCGAACCCGGAGAGTCGCTGGCCCATCTCCTCCGCCGCCTGGGCCTCAAGTCCGTCAAAATCGGCTGCGACGTGGGCGACTGCGGCTCGTGCACCGTGCTTGTGGACGGCAAAGCTGTGCGCTCGTGCATCACCTTCGCCGCCCAAGTCCAAGGGAAAAAGGTGCTCACCGTGGAAGGCCTTGGCACCTTGGCCCAACCTCATCCTCTCCAGCAAGCCTTTGTCGAGGCAGGGGCGGTGCAGTGTGGGTTCTGCATTCCGGGGATGATCCTTGTGGCCTACGAACTCCTTTCCCGCACCGACAACCCCAGCGAAGAACAGGTACGGGAAGCCATTTCGGGGAACATTTGTCGGTGCACAGGGTACAACAAAATCGTGGACGCGGTGATGCTCGCCGCGGCCTGGAGAAGGGAGGGCCGATGGAAGCCAAGCGCCTAGCTGTTGGCCACAATGTGCCCAAAATCGACGCTTTGGCCCTGGCCACAGGCCAGCCCAAGTTCACTCTGGATTTCGACGTTCCCGGTTGCCTGATTGGGAAGATCCTGCCCTCGCCCCACGCCCACGCGGAGATCGTGTCCATTGACACTTCACAAGCGGAGAAAGTCCCTGGCGTCCGGGCCATCCTGCACTTTGGCAACACGGAGCGGGTGCCGTACACCACGGCCGGGCAGGGCTGGCCGGAGCCCTCCCCCTACGACACGGTGCTGTTCGACCGCAAGGTGCGGTTTGTGGGCGATCGCGTGGCGGCGGTGGCCGCCGAGACCGAAGAAGCCGCGGACGAGGCCTTGGCAAAGATCAAGGTGGAGTACAAGGTGCTGCCCGCCGTGCTCTCCATCGAACAAGCGCTGGCCCCAGGCGCTCCGGTCATTCACGACGAGCCCGACTGCGAAGGGGTGTACGACGCCAAGAGGAACATCGCCGCCGCGGTGGACATCCCGGTGGGCCACGTGGAGCAGGCGTTGGCGGCTTGCCCCCACCGCGTGGAGGTCACCTGCGAGATCCCCTATTTTCAGCATGCGGCCCTTGAGCCCCACTGCGTGGTGGCCTACTTGGACGAGGATGGCCGGCTGGTGCTGCGCACGGCGACCCAGGTGCCGTTCCACGTGCGGCGCATCGTCGCCCGGGTGCTCAAGCTTGATCCCAAGCAAATTCGCGTGATCAAGCCCCGCATCGGCGGGGGGTTTGGCAGCAAGCAAGAGGTCATTTTGGAGCCGGTGGCGGCGGCGTTGGCCCTGCGCACGGGCCGGCCGGTGAAAATGGCCTACACACGCGAAGAAGTGTTCGTGGCCAGCCGCACCCGCCACCCCATGAAGGTCACCGTCAAGCTCGGCGCCGACACCCAAGGCGTGCTCCAGGCCATCGACATGGAGGCCCTCTCCAACACCGGCGCCTACGGCACGCACGGCCTCACCGTGCTGTCCAACGTGGGCTCCAAGTCCCTGCCGCTGTACAACAAGGCCCAACACCTGCGGTTCCACGGCCAGGCGGTGTACACCAACCTGCCCGTGGCCGGCGCGTACCGCGGCTACGGGGCCACCCAGGGGTTCTTCGCCCTGGAGGTGGCGATGGACATGCTGGCGGAGAAGCTGGGCCTCGATCCTTTGGAGCTGCGCTTGCGCAACCACATCCGCGCTGGGGAAACCTCGCCCATCTTCGAGAAGATCGGCGAGGGCCGCGAGGGCAAGGCCCAGATCGTGCGCTCGTGCGCATTGGCGGAGTGCCTGCGGCTGGGGGCGGAGCGCATGGGCTGGCACGAAAAGCGAAAAAAGCGCCGCAGGGAGGGCCCGTGGGCGTATGGGGTGGGCTTGGCGTGCAGCATGCAAGGCTCGGGCATCACAGGGATCGACATGGCCGCGGCCACCCTGGTCATGCAAGACGACGGCACGTTCCGCCTGCTGGTGGGGGCCACCGACATCGGCACGGGTTCGGACACCATCCTGGCCCAAATCGCGGCCGAAGCGCTGGGTGTCTCGGTGGACCGCATCTTTGTGTACTCTTCAGACACGGACTTTACGCCCTTCGACACGGGGGCCTACGCTTCGAGCACCACCTATGTTTCCGGCAACGCGGTGCTTCGCGCCGCCCAGGAAGTGCGCAAGCAAATTATGGAAGTGGCGGCCGAGGCGTTGGGCGAGCCGGTGGAGGCCTTGGCGCTTGATAATGGGCGGGTGATCAGCACCCAAAGCGGGAAAGCGCTCACGCTCCAAGAGATTGGCCACCGGGCCACGTATGTGGTGGACCAACGGCAGATCGCGGCTACGGCCTCGTTTGCTTGTCCGGAGTCTCCGCCACCATTTGCTGCCTTCTTTGCCGAGGTGGCGGTGGACACGGAGACAGGCGTGGTGCGGGTGGAGCGGTTTGTGGCGGCGGTGGACTGCGGCGTGGCCATCCATCCCAAGTTGGCCGAGGGTCAATTGGAGGGGGCTGTGGTGCAGGGCATTGGCCACGCGTTGTACGAGGAGATGAAGTTTTCCGACAAAGGTCGCTGCACCAACCCCAACTTTTTCGACTATCGAGTACCGCTGGCCCCTGATGTCCCGCGGATCGAAGCCATTTTGGTCCCCTCGGAGGAGCCCACGGGGCCGTTTGGTGCCAAATCCATTGCTGAAATTGGGATCAATGGCCCCATGCCCGCCATTTCCAACGCCATCTACCACGCCGTAGGCGTGCGGCTGACGCGCGCTCCATTTACACCTGAGCGGGTGTTGGCGGCCTTGCGCCAAGAGAGGAGGTGAGTAGGAGAGCTCAACAGGAGGGCAAAGGTGAACAAGGGCTGGGTTGAGGCGGTGAGGGCTCAACGAAGAACAAAGGAGGGAACGATGAGGCGAGCGTGGTTGAGCGTTATTTTGGTTTTGGCTATTGCTCTCGGAGCTTGGTCGCAGGCGCGGGTACCCCTTAGGTTCACGTTGGACTGGGCATTTCAAGGCCCGCAAGCTCCCTTCCTCGTGGCTCTTTACAAAGGCTACTTTGCTGCCGAAGGGTTGGAGGTCACAATCGACCGTGGTTACGGTTCCGCCGACGCTGTCAGCAAGATTGCCAGCGGAGCCTATGACATTGGTTACGCCGACATCAACTCCATGATCGAGTTCAACGTCAAGAACCCCGATCAGGCCCTCATTGCTATCGCCATTGTCCTCGATTATGCGCCTTTCTCCCTTGTAACCCTCAAAGGGCGGGGAATCGAGAAGCCCCAGGATATCGTGGGCAAGAAAATTGGGGCTCCGGCCGGGGACGCATCGCGGCGGCTGTTCCCCTTATTCGCCAAGGCCATCGGCATTGAGCCCATTCCCGACGAGACCTGGGTTAGCATGTCTGTGCCTTTGCGCGAGCCCATGCTGTTGCAGGGCCAAGTGGACGTGATCAGTGCCCACTTTTTCACCGCTGTGCTCAACCTCAAGGCCTTGGGTGTGCCCGAGCAGGACATCGTTGTTTTCCTGTACGCCGACTACGGGTTGGATATTTACGGGAATGCGGTGATGTGCTCGCCCAAGCTGCTGGAGGAAAAACCGGAAGCCGTACGGGCGTTCTTGCGGGCGCTCACCCGTGCCTGGCACGACACGATCACCAACCCCCGGGAGGCCATCAGTTTCGTCAAGCGAGCTGACCCCCTCATCGACGAGCAAGTGGAGCTTGAGCGGCTGCAACTGGCCATTAATCGGTGCATGCTGACCCCCGATGTGCTGGAGCGGGGGTTTGGGGATGTGCGGCCGGAGCGCCTGGAGCAGGCCATTCGGGTGGTCGCCCAAGCGTTTGGGCTGCCTGTGATCCCCGCCCCGGAGCAGGTGTTCACCAACGCCTTCCTCCCGCCATTGGAGGAGCGCTTGCCCAGGAGGTAGAGCAAACCCAAGGGGCCGCCCATGGGCGGCCCCTTCATCTATGCCGAACCCAACAGAAGCAACCAATCACTTGCAAGAGGGCTCTGGTTTGGCCATTGAATTTCGCGATGTCTCTTTGTTGTATCGGTTCCGGGACAAACTCACCCTCGCCCTGGAAGGTTTGAGTTTTGGCGTGCGGCAGGGCGAGTTTGTGGCTGTGGTGGGCCCCAGCGGCAGCGGGAAGACCACGCTCTTGAAGTTGGCGTCGGGATTGCTCCTGCCCACAACAGGGGAGGTGCTCGTGGAAGGGCAGCCGGTGCGTGGCCCCCTCAAGATCGTGGGCATGGCCTTTCAGAACCCCACATTGCTTCCCTGGCGCACTACCCTGCAAAACGTGCTTCTGCCTTTGGAAATTGTAAAAACGCATCGAAAAAGGTACTTCCGGAACAGAAAACCCTACGTGGAAGCCGCCCTTCGCCTGTTGGAGGCGGTGCACCTCCACGGGTTTGCCGATCGTCATCCGTGGCAGCTTTCCGGGGGGATGCAGCAAAGGGTTTCCCTGTGCCGAGCCCTGATCCACGAGCCCAAAATCTTGCTGCTGGACGAGCCCTTTGGCGCTTTAGATGCCTTCACGCGCGAAGAATTATGGCTGGTGCTTCAAGATCTCTGGATGAACCGGAAATGTACGGTGCTGCTTGTCACGCACGATCTGCGCGAAGCGCTGTTTTTGGCGGACACGGTCTACGTGTTGAGCAAGCGCCCGGGTAAGGTTGTGGCCCGCTATGAAGTTCCCTTTCCACGCCCACGCACATTTGATTGCTGCTTCACCCCAGAGTTCCTGGACCTGTTCAAGCGGATGCGCGCCCAGATCGGTGAGGTGCGGGAGGAGGTGAGCCAAAGATGACGTCCCAAGGGCGCCTTAGGCGCGTTTTCGTTCCCGCGGTGACCATCGTGTTGTTCGTGGGCCTATGGGAAGCGGTTGTTTACCTGTTCAAGGTCCCGCGGTTTGTGTTGCCAGCTCCCAGCGCTGTGGTGGTGTCTCTTGCAAAATGGAGCAGCGTGGTTTGGGGGCATGCGTTGCAGACGCTGTACACCACCCTTGTGGGTTTCGGCATCGCCATCGTTGTGGGACTACTTCTGGGGTGGGTTGTGGGGTACTCGGCCCTCCTCTATCAAGCCCTCTACCCCATCCTCATCGGGTTCAACTCCATCCCTAAAGTGGCCATCGTGCCCATCTTGGTCATCTGGTTTGGCATTGGCACGATTCCTGCCATTCTCACGGCTTTCTTGATCTCGTTTTTCCCCATTGCGGTGAATGTGGCCACAGGGTTGGCCACCTTGGAGCCGGAGTTGCAGGATGTGCTGCGCTCCTTAGGGGCTGGTCGGTTTCAGATCTTCCGCAAGGTTGGGCTGCCGCGGACGCTGCCCTACTTCTTTGCTTCCATGAAAGTGGCCGCCACCATGGCGTTTGTAGGCTCCGTGATTTCAGAAACCGTGGCCTCCAACAAAGGGGTGGGGTACTTGATGATCTCCGCCAGTTCACGGTTTGATGTGCCGTTGGTGTTTGCGGGTTTGGTGGTCATCGCCGCCTTGGGCATCGGCCTTTACGGGGTGTTCGCCATCTTGGAAGGACGCTTGACCGCCTGGGCTTACCGCCGCTAGGCTTCCAAACCGCGGTTCTGCTCGGATTCCATCAGCGGTCTTTCGTACCGTACCCAGCTTAAGTACCTAACCCATAAGGCCAAGGGGAGTACCAGCCAAAACGGGAACCAGATCAGGACATAAACCCACCACAGACTCCTTGCATACTCCTTGGCCAAGGACGTCAATTGAGCTGTGAGGATAACACCTACGATCCCCGCGGGGATCAGGGTCCAAGCCATCCGGCCGAACCAGCCGTGGTTGACGGGGACACGAGGAGCGATGGTAAACCAGGTCTTCTTGTGAACCTCGGCATAGCAATCCTTGCAAAGTGGCACAAGCGAAAGGTAGATGAACACCACGAACAAGTCCTCTAGGCTACGGATTGGCTTCCCACACTCGAAACACTCAACGGAGCGGGCCTCCATGGCGCTCCTTCCCAACCCCAACGTCCATTATAACCTGGTCAAAGGGGCCGCCATCCGCCATGAACATGTTGGCGTGGGGTAAGCTTGGGGTGTGATTTTTGATTACCTGGTGGAGCCCCGCCATCAGCCTATACTGCCCATGGACTGGGCCCAAACCTTTGGGCGAGCAGCTCCGTTGACCGTGGAAGTGGGGTTTGGCAATGGGGAGTTTTTGGCCGCCGCTTGCCGCGAGCAGCCGGACTGGAACTGGGTAGGGCTGGAAACAAGCCTCACTTGTGTGACCAAAGCGGCGCGGAAACTGGCTGCGGTAAGGGCTAGCCACGTGCGCTTGGCTTTGGTGGATGGAAAGTTTGCCCTGCGCGAGCTTTTCCCCGATGAGTCGGTCCACCGCGTGTATGTGCACTTCCCTTGCCCATGGCCGAAGGCCCGCCATGCCCGCCGCCGCTTGGTCGACCCCGAATTTGTGCAGACCCTATCGGCCGTTCTTGCCCCCTGGGGTGAGTTTGTGTTGGTCACCGATGTGCGCAGCTACGCCGAAGAGTCGGCACGTTATCTGCAGGAGCGAGGGTTCAGTTTACAGGGCCCTGAGCTGGTGCCCGAGCGGGGGCCGGGGACCCGGTACGAGATGCGCTGGCGCAAGTTTGGCCGTAGTATTTGGCGTCTGGTGGCCCAGCGGGGGCCCAAAGGCGAAATCGAGCGCATGGCGGAGGGGGCTGTGCCTCACGTGAAACTTGCTGTTCCGTTCGAACCGCAGCGCGTGTTGGCCCGCCTGGCCGGCCTTCGGGAGGCTTGGGACCGCGGGGCGTTTGTCGTGAAAGAAGGCTTTGTGGGCCAGGACGGAAAATCGGTGCTGTGGAGGACGTTTGCCACGGATGCGGGCTTCCAACAACAGTTTTTCCTGGCCGTGGTGGAAGAAAAAGGGGGAACAATGGTCAAATTGGACGAGGCGACCCTGCCGTTTCGCACGCCGGCGGTCAAGCGCGCGGTGGCGCGGGCGGCACAAAAACTGGAGGAGCCATGAGACGCGGTTTCGTGCTCCTTGCCCTTGTCATCGGCGCCGTCTGTGCCTGGGCCGGGGAGGTGGGCACACGGCTGGAACTTGAGGGCGTTCAACCGCGTGGACTGGGCTGGACAGCCCTTTCTTTGACCCTGGGGTCGGCCACCCTTACCGGTCGTGTGGAGTGGAACCTTTTCCCCTTGGGCTTGCGCCGCGCAGGTTTGCACGGTTCGTCCTCTGTGGGGCCGTTCACCCTGCACAGCGAGGCCTACGTGTTGGCCCCAGGCCGCGTGAACCTCGCGGGTGGTGGATCGTGGAAGGGCCAGTGGAACACGTTCCTCGGCCTGGTTTCCCTGCAAGGAGGGGGCAAGGTTGCGCTGGCCGATGCCCTGGGCGTCCGTTTCCCTTCGGCCTTGGCTTGGGGATCGGTTCGCGTGGACGTGGAGAACCTTTGGGTGGAGACCGGGGCGGACTTTTCTTGGCCTGGGGGGCTCACGCCGGGGGAGGTGCGGATGGGTCTAAGTGGGGAGAGGTGGATCGTGCTCTCCCTTTCCGTGCATAGCACCGGCTTAGAGCTGGGGGCTTCTCAGGGCCGTTGGACCGCCGTGACCTTTCTTGCCTTTCCTCCTGTGACCTCCCAGGCGGTGAGCTTGAGTTACGGAGATGGGGATCGCCGCCTTCAAGGCCGGTTTATGTTGCGCCCTGGGGGGCTTTGGAGCGCCGCGGTGAATTTTTTGGCTCGGCAATCCCCTTGGTCGGCTTCGGTGGCCATCAACTTCACCTCCCAAGGGCTGGACAAGGCGAGTCTGGAGATGGTGTGGAGTTTCTAGTCCTCTAGAGGGAAGTGGAGAGGGAGGGCGGCTGCGCCCAACAGGCCCACATCGTCGCCCAAGGGTGTGGTGACCAAGCGGAGCTCTCCTCGCACCCAAGGCCGGGCCGCTTGCTCCACTTTGGGAGCGAGGAATTCCCACGAGCCGATGAAGCCTCCCCCGAATACGAACAGCTCGGGCTCGAGGGCTTCCCAGAGGATGGCCACGGCCTGGCCCATGGCCCTACACGCGGCCTGTACGAGCTTTTGTGCCGTGGGCTCCCCCTCCTGGGCCAGGGAAATGAGCTCCTGGGCCGAAAGGGCGCGGCCCAGGCGCCGCTGGGCCGCACGGGCCAGTCCTGCCCCACCAGCCAGCGCCTCCAAGCAACCCCGCTTGCCGCAGCCGCAGCGGGGGCCTCGGGGTTGCAGCACCATGTGCCCGATTTCCCCCGCTTGCCCTGTAGCTCCCCAAACCACATGGCCTCCTGCCACGATTCCCCCGCCGATGCCGGTGGACCAGGTGATGTACACAAAATCCCGGGCGCGGTGGCCATATTCCAGCTCGCCGATGGCGGCCGCGGTGGCGTCATTGGCTACGTAAACGGGACAGCCCAGCGCGGCTTGAAGCTCCGGTCCTACACGAGCCTTCTTCATTCCCGCGGGCAAATTGGGCGGGTTGAGGAGCTGGCCGGTGCGCATGTCCACAGGGCCGGCCACCCCCACCCCCACCGCGTCGGGCTTCGTCCACCCCACCTCTCCTAGCACCTCGTGCACAGCGGTCACGATCTGCGAAAGCCCGTGGGTAGGGAACACGCGGCGGGCCCCAATCCGCCCTTCGACCACGGCAGCGACGCGGGTTCGCGTGCCACCAATGTCAATTCCGATCCAGCGGCTCATGGTTGGATGATACCGCTTGGGCCCGGCCTGTTGCCTGCCCGGCTGGGACGGTGTATATACAGAGCCATGCGGTGGCTGAGGGGACGGAAGCGGTGGCTTCTGGGCTTGCCGGTTCTGGTCTTCGTGGGGTTGGGTTTGGTTCCTGGCCTGCCCCATCCCACGTTGGGCGTGTGGTGGATTCCTGCCCCGCCCCGCAACGAAGTGCCCCTTCCTTGGCCCGGCGTTGAGCGCGTTTTAGTTTTGGCTCCGCATCCTGACGATGAAGTGCTGGCCCTGGGCGGCACCATCGCCCACTGGGTTCAGGAAGGGGCCCAAGTGGTGGTGGCGTTCCTCACCAACGGGGATGCCAACACGGCGGCCAAGCGACTGCTCACTGGAAACCCCTTCCACCGGGCTGTGGATTACCGCGCGTTGGGCTATCGCCGGCAAAAGGAGGCCATGCATGCCCTGCGCACCCTCGGCCTTCCCCAAGGCCATGCGCTCTTTTTGGGCTTCCCCGATCAAGGGCTGTCCAGCCTAGCCCACAAGTACTGGGACTCCGCTGTGGCCTATCGAAGCCCGTACACCAAAGCCGATCGCGCGTTTTACGTCAACAGCTACGAACCGGGGGCACCCTACACCGGACAAGCCCTTGCGGAAGTGTTGGCCGCTATCTTAAGGCAATTCCGGCCCACCCTTGTGTACCTGCCCCACCCCGAGGACCGGCATCCCGACCACGCCGCGACCGTGCAGTTTACCGTGGCGGCCCTGTTGAAGGCGCAGTTGGAGGAGAGCCCGGAGTTGCGGCTGTACGTCGTGCACGCTCCTCAATGGCCTAAGCCGCGCCGGCTGAGCCCCCAGCTCGGCCTGGAGGCTCCGCCGGCCTTGGGCCAGTGGGTGTGGCAGAGCAACGAGCTGACACCGGAGTTGGTGCGGGTGAAGTTGGCCGCGGTGCGTGCCTACTCTTCCCAGAGGCTGACCAACGGCCGCTTTTTGGCCAGCTTTGTGCGGGCCAATGAAATCTACGCCGTGTACACACCGGTGCGGCCCCTTATGCCCTTCGCTCCAGGCACGTGATGAGGTACGGCCGGCGCGGGGCCTTCTCCACGTGCTCCCCAACCACCACGAACCCGGGCAACATGGTCAAGGGACGATGGATCACTTTGCCCGCAGGCCACGCGCTCACCAACACCACATGCCCTCCCATGGCCACTTTGGTCGCCAGGCGCTGGGCCAACCGCCGCAAGTTGGGCCAACCCAGGTAGTAAAGCACCTCCGAGCACACCACCAAGTCGAACTCGCCGTCCGGGAGCTGTTGGGTCACGTCCATGAGCAGGAACTGCACGCGGGGGTCGTGCGGGCAACGCTGACGGGCCCGTTCCACAGCCGGTGGTGCGAAGTCCACGCCCACCACCTCGCGGGCCACCCCCCGCTCCACGAGCAGGCACGAGAACAGGCCCTCACCGCAGCCGAGGTCCAGGGCTCGGCGGTACGGTGGCGCTTGCAAGTCGGCTTTTCGAGGGAGGATCTGGATCTTCTGCTCGTACTTCCTCTGTTCGTAGGCGCTGTTCTCGTAGTCCCAGGGGTCGGGGCGACGGTAGCGCCAACTGAACAACCTTGGCAGCCACTGGGGCCGCAGGAAGACGCCATAGACGCAGAGGCTTCCCACTTCCAACGCTCCGCGGACCGTGCTCCAGAGGGGCGTTGCTCGCCGGCCACCTCCTTTCCGGGGGCGATGAAGGCGCACCAACCCCTCGCGGAGCAGGAAAAGAAGACCGGCTCCTACGACCAAAAGCTCCAAAAACCGCACGGTGAGGGAAAAGGCCAGCGCTTCCGCGGGTGTGAGGCCCACCAGGCGGAGGATGCCCACCCGGCCGCCCTCCGCTGTGCCCAATCCGGCCGGCGTGAGCCACAGCACCGTGGTGAGCACGGCGTTGAGGTTGAAGTAGGCGGCGAGCTCGGGCACGGTGAACAGCCGCCCCTTGGTGAAGTAAAAGAAGATCTGCGGCCGCAAATAGGTGCAGAGGAAACTCAGCGCCTGGAGGAGAAAGGCCAAAACCGTGGGCTTCCACCGCGTGGAGAAAGCGGTATAAACGTCCTGTTCGATTTCCTGGACCTTGTGGGCCCACTCCAGAGGTTTACGCCAGCCCCGCCGCAGTCGGCCCAAAGCAGCCACAATTCTGGACAGCCAGCCGTAGTTGCGGGCAAAGCTGAGAACCCCCAAACCCACGGCCAAGGCCAAGCCCGCCAATACCAGCCCCACTTGGACTTGGCCCCACAGCGGGAGCAGGTCCGCGGCGAGGACAAACGCCCCGCCGAGGAGGGCGAACAGGACGAGGCAAATGCCCGCCAGCAAGCGGTCCACAAACAGGGAGGCGAATGCGGTGGTCCACGGCCGGCCGGACTTGCGGCTCACCAGCCATGCCCGCACAGGTTCCCCTCCTACGTAGGCCACGGGCGTGAGGTACGAAAGGGCAAAGCCGGCGGCGCTTATCCCCGCCACTTGGGCCCACCTCAAGCGGATCCCATAGGCGCGGAGGAGCACGCCCCAGCTCAGAACCCAAAAACCTGTGGCCAGAAGGTCGTTGAGGAGCATGGCGCCGAACCCCGACCAGCCCAAGACGCCGATCTGCTCGAGCACCGCCGCGGGTCCGATAAGGGCCAAAATGGCCGCCCACAGGCCTGCCCCCACCAGACCCAGCACCATCACCAGCACCGCTTTGCGCATGGTGCAAGAAAAGTACCCACGAAACGCGGGAAAGTCTAAACGAGGGGCCTCCTCAGGCTGCAACGTCCACCTCTTGCGGCCGCCGCGAAGTTGAAAAAAGCGCGTTCCTGACGTACACTTAAGGGCTTTATGTCCGAACGGATCGAAATCGCCTACATCGAAGACGAGATGGAGCAGTCGTACATCGACTACGCCGTCTCCGTTATCCGCGGCCGGGCTATCCCCGACGTGCGCGACGGCCTCAAACCCGTGCAGCGCCGCATCCTGTACGGGATGAGGGAGCTCGGACTTACCCCCGGCAAGCCCCACAAAAAATCCGCCCGCATCGTGGGGGAAGTCATGGGGAAATTCCACCCCCACGGGGACATGGCCGTGTACGAGGCCATGGTGGGGCTGGCCCAGCCCTTCTCCACCCGCTATCCCCTGGTGGACGGCCAGGGCAACTTCGGCTCGGTGGACGGGGACGAACCCGCGGCCATGCGGTACACCGAGGCCCGCTTGGCCCCCATCGCCCTGGAGTTCCTCGAGGAGCTGGACGAAAACACGGTGGACTTCCTCCCCAACTTCGACGGCTCCCTGGAGGAACCCGAGGTCCTGCCCGTGCGGTTCCCCCACATCTTGGCCAACGGCGCGTGGGGCATCTCCGTGGGCATGACCACCCAAATCCCTCCCCACAACCTGCGCGAGCTGATTGCGGCCACCCTGTACGTCCTCGACCACCCCCAGGCCGAGGCCGATGAACTCTTGCCCCTCCTCCCCGGCCCGGACTTCCCCACCGGGGGCATCATCGTCGGCCGGGAAGGCATCCGCGAGGCGTACCGCACCGGCGAGGGCAAGTTCACCGTGCGCGCCCGCGCCGTCATCGAAGAAGACCGCATCGTCATCACAGAAATTCCGTACCAGGTGCGCAAGAGCACGATCCTGGAGTCCATCGCCGCCAAGGTCAAAGACGGGGAAATTGAGGGCATCACCGACCTCCGCGACGAGTCCGACCGCGAGGGCCTGCGCGTGGTCATCGAACTTAAACGCGACGCCTCGCCGCAACACGTCCTCCACCGCTTGTACAAGCTCACCCCGCTTGAGCGCACGTTCTCTTGCTACTTCCTGGTCATCCAGGACGGCAACCCGCGCACACTCCCCTTGCCCAAGATCCTCAAGGCGTTCTTGGACTTCCGGCGGGCCACGGTGCGCCGCCGCACCGAGTACCGCCTGAAAAACGCGCAAGAGCGGGCCCACATCCTCGAAGGGTACAACCTGGCCCTGGACAACCTTGACCAGGTGATCGAGATCGTGCGCACGGCAAGCGAACCGGCCCAAGCCGAGGCCCTCCTCGCCGCGGAAATTGGCCTTTCCCCCAAACAGGCCGACGCCGTCCTCAGAATGCGCCTGTCCCAGCTGACCAAACTCGAGCGCCGCAAAATCAACGAAGAACTGGCCGAGCTTGGGGCCAAGATCACGGAGTACCAAGCCGTGCTGGCCAATCCCTCCGTGCTCGACAACGTCATCCGCCAGGAGCTGCAGGCCATTGCTGACCGCTACGGGGATGCCCGCCGCACCACCATCGTGGACAGGGTGGACGAGCAGGAATTTGCGGAAATGGAGGTCCCCCAGCGGGATGTGATCCTGTGCGTGACAGCCAAAGGGTACGTGAACACCACGGAGTGCGAGGCGTACCGGGCGCAGGGCCGCGGGGGCAAGGGCGTCATCGGCATCCGCCCCAAAGAGGGGGACTACCTGCGCACCATGGTGGCCGGCCACACCCACCAGGAAATCCTCGTGTTCACCGACCGCGGCCGCGTGTTCCGCTTGCCCGTCTCCCGCCTGGAACTGTCCGACCGCGACTCCGTGGGAAAAAACCTCCGCCAGTACGTGGAAATGGCCCTGGACGAGGAGGTCAAGGCCGTGCTCCCCGTCGATGGTTACGAGGAGGAGTTCATCCTGTTGGCCACGGCCCAAGGCATTGTGAACCGCAACGCCCTTTCCGACTACGCCAACGCCCACTCCAAGGGCATCATCGCCCACGCCATCCCTAAGGATGACCACTTGGTGGACGTAGCCCGCACCGCCGGCACAGGGGAAGTGCTCCTCGCCACGCGCAAAGGCCAGACCATCCGCTTCCCCGAGGAGGAAGTGCGGGTGACCCGCCGGCCGTCCAAGGGCGTGATCGGTGTGGACCTGGAAGAGGGCGACGAGGTGGTGAGTCTCGTGCCTTTGATCCCCGGCGAGGGACGCAAGCTCCTCTTCGTGACCGAGTTGGGGTACGGTAAGCGGGTGGAGCTTGGGGAGTTCCCGGTGCAGCACCGCGGCGGGCGGGGCGTGATCGGCATCAAACTGGACGAACAGGTGGGCGATCTGGTGACCGCCTTGTTGGTGGCCGACGAGGACGAGGTGGCCGTGTCCACAGCCCGGGGCAAGGTCATCCGCTTCCCCGTGGCCCAGGTGAGCACGTTTTCCCGCTACGCCCGGGGTGTGCGCCTGATCCAGGTGGATCCAGGTGATCAGGTCGTTTCAGCGGTGGTGGTGTGATGGACCTTCGCGCAAAAATTGAGGAGCAGATAAGGGTTTTGGAGAAAAACGCGGAGACGCTGTTGCCGCGGGAGGAGCTCGCTGCCAAGTTGGAGCGCTCGATCCAAGAGCGCCGGCCCCTGCGGGTTAAATTGGGCATTGACCCCTCCGCTCCGCACCTCACCCTGGGTCATGCCGTGGTGCTTCGTAAGCTGCGGCAGTTCCAGGACTTGGGCCACACCGCCGTGCTTGTGGTGGGCGACTTCACCCGCCGCATCGGCGACCCCTCGGGCAAGTCCAAGACCCGGGAGCCCATGTCGGTGGAGGAGATCGAGCGCAACATGCGCACCTACCGCGACCAGGCGTTCAAAATCCTCGACCCGCGGCGCACCGAAGTTCGCCACAACTCGGAGTGGCTGGAGAACCTCACCTTGGCCCAGGTCATCGGCCTCACCGCCCGGTACACCGTGGCCCGCATGTTGGAGCGGGACGACTTCGCCCGTCGGTTCCGCGAGGGGAACCCCATCACGATCATGGAGTTCCTCTACCCGTTGGCGCAGGCCTACGACTCGGTCATGGTGCGGGCCGACGTGGAGCTGGGCGGCTCCGACCAGCGGTTCAACCTCCTCATCGGCCGGGACATCCAGGAGGCGTACGGTCAAGAGCCCCAGGTCATTTTGACCATGCCGCTCCTCATCGGCACGGACGGGGTGCACGCCATGTCCCAGTCCCGCGGCAACTACATCGGCGTGGCCGAGCCGCCCGAGGAACAGTTCGGCAAGATCATGGCCCTGCCCGATGAGCTCATGCCCCAGTACTACACGTTGCTTACGGAAACGCCGTGGGAGGAGGTGGCCGCGCTCCATCCCAAGGAGGCCAAGAAGCGGCTGGCGCGCACGATCGTGACCTGGCTGCACGGGGCCGAGGCGGCCCAGCGGGCCCAAGCCCACTTCGAGCGGGTGTTTGAAGAGGAGCTGCCCCCCGAGGAAATGGCCGAAGTGCACGTGGGCGACCTCCTGGACGAAGACGGGCAGATCGGCATTGTGGACCTGCTGGTGGCCACGCGCCTGGCCTCTTCGCGTTCGGAGGCCCGCCGGCTCATCGAGCAAGGCGGCGTGCAGCTTGACGCCATGAAGGTGCAGTCGCCCAACGACCGGGTGGAAGTGCGGGCGGGCATGGTGCTGCGGGTCGGCCGGCGCCGGTTCGCTCGGTTGATCCTCTGAGGAGTTCCGGTGGACCGCGTCCGCGTGGCCGTGGTGGGCGGGGGGCCGGCGGGTTACGTCGCGGCCCGCAGGCTCGGCCAACTGGGCGTAGAATGCGTCCTCATCGAACGGGCCCACCTCGGCGGCACCTGCCTCAACTGGGGCTGCATCCCCACCAAGGCGCTGTACGCCGCCACCCAGGTGCTCGCCCGCAAGGAGACGTACGCCCGCATGGGCGTGGCCGTGGCAGTTCAGGTGGACCTGGCGCGGCTGCGGGCCTGGGTGGGCGAGGTCGTGGCCCAGCTGCGCTCGGGCATCGAGAAGCTGCTCGCCGCCTCCAAGGTGGAGGTGGTGCGGGGCGAGGCTTCCTTGGCTGGGCCTGGGAAGCTGCGCTTGCGCATAGCCGAGCGCGAACAGGAGCTTCAGGCCGAGGCCATCGTGTTGGCCACGGGCTCAGCGCCCGTGGAGCTCCAAGGGCTTCCCTTCGACGGCGAGCGGGTGTGGTCGTCGGACCACGCCCTTGCCCTTTCCAAGGTGCCCGAGCGGCTGGTGGTGGTGGGCGGCGGCGTGATCGGTCTGGAGATGGCCACGATTTACCGCCGGTTGGGGAGCCAGGTCACCGTGGTGGAGATGATGGACACCTTGCTGCCGGGGGTGGGCTTGAGCCGCCGGGGTGAAATGTTCCTCCGCCAGGCGCTGAAGAAGCAGGGGATCGAGGTGCGGCTGGGCTGCCGGGCCGAGGGATTGGGCGCGGAGACGCTGGTCGTGCGCACGGGTTCGGGGACGGATGAGGTGCCCGCGGAGGCGGTGCTCGTGGCCGTGGGGCGCAAGCCCAAGCTGGACGGCCTGGGGTTGGAAACCGTGCCTGTTCACGTGGACAAGGGGTTTGTGGTCACCGACGCGCGGTTTCAGGCTGCACCGGGGGTTTACGCCATCGGCGACCTGAGGGGGGGCTGGCTGTTGGCCCACAAGGCTTCCCACGAGGGGCTGCTGTTGGCCGAGCAGCTGGCCGGCCGGGAGGTGCCCGCGCACGACTTTGTCGTTCCCCAGGCCATTTTCACCCAGCCGGAGGTGGGGTGGGTGGGGCAGCTTGAGGGGCCGGGGTTTCGGGTGGGCCGGTTTCCGCTTGGGGCGCTGGGCCGCGCCTGGGCGGAGGGCGAGCCGGAGGGGCAAGTTCAGGTGGCAGCCGATGCCTCGGGGCGGCTTGTGGGCGCGGAGATCATCGGGCCCCACGCCTCCGACCTCATCGCCGAGGCGGCGTTGGCCGTGCAGGCCGGGCTTACCCTGGAGGAGTTGGCGGCCACCGTGCATGCCCACCCCACGTTCCCTGAAGCCCTGTGGGAAGCCGTTCTTTCCGCGTTCGGCCGCCCTCTGCACACGGCGTGACCGCGATGCTTGATGGATCGCCTGTTCCCTTGTTGCAGGGGCATCTGCAAGTCCGGCTGAAGTTACCCCTTGCAGGCTGCACTGCCCCTGCTTAAGGAGATCGCTTCTCGCCCAGCCTCGGCTCAAAAGGCTTTACATCGCTCCTGAGGACCCTGTTTTTCCTCTGCTGGCCCGAATTGGAGCACCTCGACACTTGGTCAAACACACCGAGAATTCGTTCGCAATGAGGGACCCAAACCTGAGGCGGTAGCACCGTGCATCTCTCTGCCCGATCGCGGACGTAGGGACTCAGCTCGGGGATCTCCTTAAGGCCAGCCCACAGCCGGTCACGGACCGCTTTCCCCCCTGTAAGCCAGCCGAAGTTGAGCCTCATCTCACCTCTGGAAGTGACGGTGAACAGCGACTTGTTGTCCACGGCCAGGAACTTCGGATTAAATGAACCTGTATTTGTCCCTGTACCCCATGTTATGATGTCTGCGCGAGCCTTGGCGAATTCGTAGAGTTTTCGCACCGCTGCCACTGTGGTCGGGTCTACCTTGCCTTCCAGATCGCGGAAAAACGAGGTCTCGTCCCATCGCTGCCTTGTGTGGCCAGGAATTTCTTTGCGCACCTCTTCTCCAAATACCTGGGGGACGAAGACCTCGAGGTCCTGGTCTTCCGATACGTAGCGTTGTAACTCAACCACATAGACGCTGAACTCGCTGTTTCGGTTCACGTACTACACTAGCTCTTTCAGGTCTGGGGGTACAGTGTCCATGAGGATCAAAAAGCATCCCATCAAGCACTTCTTTCGCGTTGCCAAATTGTCCCTCAAGAAGCTGCTTCAGGTCCAAGTCCGCCTGAGAGAGCCTCTGGCTGAGCATCTGCAAAAACGCCTCGGGATCTTGGTAGCTACTCCAGAGAGCCGCGCCATAGTCGAGTACTTGGGCCAGGACCTTCCTTTTGTCAGGATTTTTGAACAGCTTTGTCTCCACGATGTAGATCTCCCCATCGCTGTCTACGCCCAGGAGGTCAATCGGGCCTGACCGCGTGGGTGTTTCTTTGTCTAAGATGAAAAACTCTACATCCTCCTTGATCTCATCAGTGGGCAGGAGGTCCGGGTTTGAGCGAATAAGCTCCTGAAGATCTTGTTCAGCGGGGTATTGGCTTCTCTTCATTACTTCTGCTTTCTTCCCCTTGCGTTTTAAAAGGATCGCCATGGAATCCACTCCGCCTACGATTATATCTTCCAGCTCCTGGCGTAAGTTGGCAACTCGTTGGTTAAGCGGATGGCGTTGCGTGTCTCAGTTAGCCCCTTTGGCAGAAGTGGAAGTTCGACCATTGGGCCTTTCGCCGATGTTTGTGGCTACTCCCGGGCATATAGCTAGCGGGCAAGCTAATGCTCTTCATTGGGGCTCCTTCCACCCTTCGGGGTCAGATGCTGTATGGCATGTCAACCCCCTGAGGCCGCAAAGGCCCGATAAGGTTGCCCAGTGCGGTACACCACATGAGCGATCAAAAGAAGCTTTCGCGCCGCAGCCATCCACGCCACCCTCTCCACCTTCGTTCTTTTTGGGCTGGTGCTAGCGCATGGGGGCAGGTCTTTACTTTTAGTTCCCGCGAGGCTTTCCCACCCCGCCTGACGATCGCACTCACCGTAATGTATAAGAATACCACCAATACGTGAATCCATGAAGGCCCAGGTCTTTACTTTTAGAGTAGTAGGCTAGCCCCGGCTAGGCCTTACTTTAAGGAGTAATTTTGTACGCAAGGGGATCAGCCCCGGCTTGCAACTCCACGCGGGTCATGGAGAGCTTCCGTCAGAATGACAAGCCCGAGCGCCGACGAGACAGTGACACAAAAAGTAAAGACCTGACCCCAAAGTTGGCACAGTCAAACAGAGCGGTAAAGAAAGCTTGAGTCCGTCCAAGATCGGTAACTGACCATTCCGATATGGCAGATTCCGTGCTTGGCCATATGAAGTCACTAGTCTTCTGCCCAGGCAGGCATAGCCAGCATGTAGTGGGCGGCACGGTCCATCGCTTGCTTTTCGGTGATGCCAGGTTGCCAGCTCTTGAGCCAGGTCGCAATCCCCTTCTGCACCCCCGCCCGTGCCTTAAGCTTGCCAGCAGCATCGGTACAGTATTTGCAATACTTGTCCGAAAGGCCCTTGTACTCCGAGGAAAGCGGCACCCCACATGACTGACAAAACTTTTCCATCGTACACCTCCTATAAGTTAGAAGATCAGTGTGCCACCAGAGCACTTGGTTAGCAAAGAAACGACTTGCCTCATTAAAATTGTTACCGAAGGGGTTATCGATTCCTCAAAATGGGTGTTACCCAAGCTTGGGAAAGGAGGAACCGATGACCCACGCCAGGATACGGGAATGGGTGGAAAGCTGGCGACCCAGGTATC
>FWWL01000918.1_pt1 | contig 24631 bp, 22 predicted proteins | sample 2228331 | NCBI WGS metagenome assembly FWWL01 (sample SAMEA103939775, study PRJEB20133) | metagenome | reverse complement strand
TCATGCGGGTGGTGTTCCGCGTCCAGGAGATTTCGCTGGCCGTGGTGATGAGTTATGTAGCGCTTGTGGTGCTCTGGGCGAGCGAGGTGAGCGTGCGACGGCTTGCACAGCTCGCCCTCGGCGGGATTGCCGCCGGGCTCCTGGCGGTGGGCGTGATCGCGGGGTTTGCCGTGACGGGGTTCGACCGGGCGTGGACCACATTCCACGAGATCGCCTTCCGAAACGACCTGTGGCAGCTGGACCCGGATACCGATCGGCTGATCCAGATGTTCCCGGAGCCGTTCTGGCAGGAGGCGACGTACCTGGCGGGGGCAATCATTGCCGCGCAGGGGCTGCTCATCGTCGCCCTGTGCGCGGGCTACCTCATCGCGACGGGTCGACGAGCCAGGCGCGGCGGCTCAGCCCCCGGCTGAGCAGGCGCAGCCGCCGCCACCACAGCAACCGCCGGCGGGGACATCGGCCACAGCGGCGCCGCCGCGGGTTGCAGCAAAGAGCGAGAGCACCCGCTCGGCGCGATGGCCGCGGGCGCAGGTGGCAGCCTCGCGGGCGGCCGACATGGGGCGGCGCACCTCGAACTTTTCGCGGCAGGTGGGGCAGAAGAATTCGTAGATGGCCATGGGATGAGTATACGGCGTCGCCGGCCGTATCACGCGGCGCGGGCTGCACGCCGACGACGTACCCGCTGTGCGGTGCGCGTGACGGGCTGCTGGCGGGCGTTGAGCGCGATGACGCTCGCCGTCCGCCGGGCCCGGCGCACGGGCGGTTCGATCGGCGGCAGCGCGAGCTCGGCGGCCGGGCTGAGAATCGCGCGGGTGATGGCGTTCGACGGCTCGACCCACGCAGCCTCCGAGGACCGGCGGAACAGGGTATCGATAAGTGCCCGCAGAGCTCGCAGCAACCAGGCCATGGGGAGTAGACCATAACGGCCCGGTACACCTAATGGCAACCACTCATCAACTCAGCAGTTTTCCCTGGCGGGCGGCATCGAGGAAGCGGGCGACGACGGCATTCCAGGCCTCGGCGCGCTCGAAGTAGGCGGAATGGCCGGCCCCGGCGATGACCTCGACCCGTGCGCCCCGGACCAGCGCGGCCGCCTCGCGGATCATCTCCGGTGGGGTGATGGTGTCGTGTTCGCCGACGACGTAGAGGATGGGCACACCGAGGCTGGAGAGGAGCTCGTGCATCGAGCCGCGGTACCCGGGGGGCGGTGGACCGAGCAGCCCGCGGGGACGGGGCGGGTTGAGGGCGTTGATCTGCCGGTAGAGGGTGGCGAGGTCGGGCCGTTCGGCTTCGAATCCCGGCGCGAGTGCCTCCTCACGCAGGCTGGCGCCGTTACGGCTCTCCCGCAGGGCGTGCTGCAGTTCGCGGATGCGGTCGTTGGTGGCGCCGGCGGTCGTGCCGGAGAGGACCAGCGAGGCGATGCGGGCAGGCGCGAGACGCGCTAGGCCCGCGACCGCCCTGCCGCCCATCGATTGCGCGACGATGTGGGCCTGTTCGATTTCGAGGTGGTTGAGGAGGGCAAGCAGGTCGGCCCCGAGGGTTGCACGGGCCACGGCCATTTGGCCCCGGGAGAGTCCCCATCCACGCGCGTCGTAGACCGTGACGCGGAAGTGCGCGGAGAAGGCGGCGACCTGCTGCCACCAAGCGAGGTGATTGCCACCGGCGCCATGGAGGAAGACGAGGTCGGGTCCGCGGCCCTGCTGGCGGTAGTAGATGGTGGCTCCGTTGACCCGGGCGTAGGGCATGGGCGCCAGTCTACGCGGGTGTGTGCCTTCACTGGAGCGGCGACGGCGCGTAGCCTCGACGCCAGCTACCGAGAGGGAGGCGCGACGATGAAGATCGGCATTGGCATCGGGATTACAGGCGGCGAAGGGCTCGACGACGCGATTCGTGCGATCCGGCGGGCGGAGGAGACGGGCTTCGATGCGGCCTGGCTGCCTAACATCTTCGGACTCGATGCGATTACGACGATTGCCATCGCCGGCCGGGAAACGGAACGGATCGAGCTCGGGACGTTCGTGGTGCCGACCTATCCGCGCCACCCGGTTGCGCTCGCCCAGCAGGCGCTGACGGCCTCAGCGGCGACGGGTGGGCGGTTCACGCTGGGGATTGGCCTGAGCCACCGCGTGGTGATCGAAGGGATGTTCGGGCTCGACTATTCCAAGCCGGTGCGGCATATGCGCGAGTACCTCTCCGTGCTCGTGCCGCTGCTCGAGGGCAGGTCGGTGCAATTCCGGGGCGAGGAGTTTCGCGTGCAGGCGCAGCTCACCGTCCCAGGAGCCCCGAGGCCGTCGGTGGTGGTCGCAGCGCTTGGGCCGCAGATGCTGAAGCTCGCGGGGCGGCTTGCCGACGGGACGGCGACCTGGATGGGCGGGCCTTCGTACCTGCGCGAAACAGCGATTCCCGCGATTCGGGCGGCGGCTGGGGAGGCGGGTCGGCCGATGCCGCGGGTGGTCGCCGGCTTTCCCGTGGCGGTGACGGCCGATGCGGCGGCAGCACGGGCGTCAGCCGCGAAGGTCTTCGCCGTGTACGGCACGCTCCCGTCGTACCGGGCCGTGCTGGACGTCGAGGGAGCGGCGACTCCGGCAGACGTGGCAATCGTCGGCTCGGCCGACGACGTCGCGACGGCGCTGGATGCCCTGGCGGCAGCGGGGGTGACCGACTTCAACGCGTCCCCGTTCCCGGTCGAGGGCGACCCCGGGGCCATCGGAAGGACGATCGAGGCGCTGGCGGCCTACCGGGCTCAGCGCGGCGCCTGAGTGTGCGATGCTGGCCCCCGGGCAGGCACGTTCGTTACGCTGGTGACGGATGGACGATCACACGCTTCGTGTCCTCGAGTTCGACCGGGTGCTGGAACTTCTCGCTGGCGAGGCGGCGTGTAGCCTCGGGGCCGAGCGGGCGCTGGCGCTTCGACCGGCGACGACATTCGACGATGCGCGACGGCTCGCAGCGGAGACGGCGGAGATGCGACTGCTCGACCAGATGGGCATCGACATCCCGTTCAGCGGTGCGCGCGACATCCGGGGGCACCTGAAGGCGGCGGCGATCGGCCAGGTGCTGGAGCCGGGGGCGCTGCTCGAATGTGCCCAAGTGCTGACGACGGCGCGGCGCGCACGCCTGGTGCTCGAGAAGGTGCGAGACCGTGTGCCACTCCTGGCGGCGATCGGCGACGGCGCCGCGGACTTCCGCGGATTCGCCGAGGCGGTAGAGACCGCGATCTCCCCGCGGGGCGAGGTGACCGATGCGGCCAGTGAGCAGCTCGCGCTGGTGCGGCGGGAGCTGCGCGCCGCAGAAGCGCGCCTGGAGCAGCGGGCGCAGGCGGCACTTGCCGACGCCATCCGGAAGGGAGCGGCGCAGGAGGGGCTGCTGACCGAACGGAACGGTCGCAAGGTCATCCCGGTGCGGTCGGACAGTCGGTCGCTGGTGCCGGGCATCGTCCACGACGTCTCATCCAGCGGTGCGACGCTGTTCATCGAGCCGCTGGCAGTGGTGGACGCGGGCAACGCGGTGCGGGAACTTCGGCTGGCAGAGGAGCGGGAAGTACGCCGCGTGCTCCAGCGGCTGACGGACCTGCTCGGGGCCCGGGCGGATGAGGCCCTGCGATCGGTTGAGGCACTGGGGGAACTCGACCTTGTGCGGGCCCGTGCGAGGCTTGCGAAAAAGATGCGTTGCGCCCTGCCGCTGCCGGGCGAGGTCGACTCGTGGTTCGGTACCGGCGGTTCGTACCGCCTGAAGCGGGCGCGCCATCCGCTGCTGCGGGGCGAGGTTGTCCCGATCGACATCGAGGTCGGAGTGGAGCCGCAGGGTGTGCTCATCACGGGGCCGAACACGGGCGGAAAGACGGTCGCGCTCAAGACGGTGGGGCTGCTGGCGCTGATGGCCCAGGCGGGGATGGGCGTGCCGTGCGACGAAGGCAGCCGGGTTCGGTTCTTCCCCCGGATTTACGCTGACATCGGCGATGAGCAGTCGATCGAACAGAGTCTCTCGACGTTCTCGTCGCACCTACGGAACATCATCGGGGTGCTGGCGGCGGCGGATGATGAGACGCTCGTCCTCCTGGACGAGCTTGGGGCGGGGACAGACCCGGCGGAGGGCGCCGCCATAGCACGCGCGGTGATCGAAGAGCTGCTGGACCGGGGGAGCACCCTCGTCGCGACCACGCACCACGGCGAGCTGAAGGTATTCGCCCACAGCGAGCCGCGACTGGTGAACGCATCGGTTGAATTTGACCTCGAGACGCTGAGCCCGACGTACCACCTGGTGGTTGGCCTGCCGGGGCAATCGAACGCGCTCGCCATTGCCCGGAGGCTGGGGCTCGCCGAGCGGGTTATCGAGCGGGCGGCGCGGCAGCTCGCGCCGGGCCACTTTGAGCTGGAGGCGCTGCTCGGCGAGATACGGGAGCAGCGGCGCACCGCGGAGGCGGAGCGACGGGTAGCAGAAGCGGAACGGGCAGCGGCGGCCCACCTGCGGCGCGAGCTGGCAGCGGAGCGCGAGCGGATCGAGGAGGAGCGGGCGGCCGTGCTCGCGGAGGCCCGGCGCGAGGCCGACCGGGTGCTGGCCGAGCTGCGGCGGACCATTGAGGAGCTTCGCCGCAGGGCAGTTACGAAGGGTTTCGAGCCACAGGAGGCACGGGAGGCGCTCCACCACGCCGAGCAGCAGCGGGACGCGGTGGCCAGGCTGGCCGTTCCCCGGCGGTCGGCGCCCGCGCCCACTGTCACCCGCGAGGTGGAGCCCGGTGACCTGGTGCACGTGCGGGACATTCCACAGCTCGGTGAGGCGCTGACCGCGCCGGGCGAAGACGGGCGGCTGGAGGTGCAGTTCGGCAGCCTGCGGATGAAGGTGAGCATCGACCGCATTGACCGGATTGAGAAGCCGCGGCCCGAGGGCGGGCGGGTGGTGGTTCCCGCGGGGCCGCAGGTGAGCCACGAGATCGATCTGCGGGGGCAGCGTGCCGAGGCGGCGCTTGAGCGTTTTGAGAGCTACCTCGACGCGGCATTCCGGGCAGGTCTGCCGTACGTGCGCATCATCCACGGGAAGGGGACCGGGGCACTGCGGGCGGCGATCCGGCAGGCACTGGCCGGGCACCCGCTTGTACGAGGATACGAATCGGCGCCGCCCGCGGAAGGTGGCGACGGCGTGACCATCGCGCTCCTGGCCGGGTAGCCGCATGGACGAGCAGGGCCAGCAAGCCGGGTTCATGCTCGAAGGATTGGACAGCGCGGAGCGCCCGGCCCACGATGCGCCGCTCGCCGCGCGGATGCGGCCGCGGACTCTCGACGAGGTAGTGGGGCAGGATGCGGCCGTGGGCCCGGACTCGATGCTGCGGGCGGCGATCGCGCGGGGGCGACTGCCGTCGTTCATCCTCTGGGGCCCGCCGGGGAGCGGCAAGACGACGATTGCGCGCCTGGTCGCTACCGCGGTACAGGCAAGCTTCGTGCAGCTTTCAGCGGTGACGGCCGGTGTTGCGGACTTGCGACGGGTGATTGCCGAGGCAGGACGGTTGCGCAGGCTGGGCCGACGGACGGTCCTGTTTATCGATGAGATTCACCGGTTCAACCGCGCGCAGCAGGATGTTGTGCTGCCACACGTAGAGGACGGGACGATCACGCTGGTGGGCGCCACCACAGAGAACCCTTCGTTCGAAGTCGTCGCGCCTCTGCTGAGCCGGAGCCGAGTGGTTCGCCTCCAACCGCTCGGGCCGGAGGCGCTCGGCACCCTGCTGGACCGCGCGATGGTGGATGCGGAGCGCGGCCTGGGGTCGACCGGCCTGCGCCTGGAACCAGAAGCCCGCGAGGCACTGCTCCGAGGGGCGAACGGGGATGCGCGGATGGCACTGACGGCACTTGAGGTGGCGGCCGACCTGGCGCTTGCCCGCGGATCCGCCCAGATCGCTACCGGGGATGTGCGGTCGGCGCTGCAGGATCGCCGCCCGTACTACGACCGGGCAGGCGATGCGCACTACGACACCATCTCGGCGTTCATCAAATCGGTGCGGGGGAGCGACCCGGACGCAGCGCTCTACTGGCTCGCCCGGATGATTGACGCGGGGGAAGACCCGCTGTTCATCGCCCGTCGGATGGTCATCCTTGCTTCCGAGGATGTGGGCCTTGCCGACCCGCAGGCGCTGGTCGTTGCGACGGCGTGCCAGCAGGCCGTGCACCTGGTGGGCATGCCGGAGGGGGCGATCCCGATGGCGGAGTGCGCTGTGTACCTGGCCCTGGCACCGAAGAGCAACAGCACCTACGCGGCGCTCGGGCGGGCGCTGGAGGATGCGCGGGCGACTGCATCGGAGCCGGTGCCGCTCCACCTGCGGAATGCCGCGACGGGACTGATGGCGGCCTGGGGCTACGGTGCCGGGTACCGCTACGCGCACGACGAACCTGGCCATGTTGCGCGGGGGCAGGAGTACTTGCCGGGAACGCTCGCCGGGCGGGAGTATTACCACCCGGGAAGCCTCGGGTTCGAAGCCGGGGCGGCAGCGGCCTGGCGCGCCCGCACCAAGGGCTCGCCGGCAGCCCCCAGCCCAGCACCTGGAGGCAATGATGAGCGTGACGATTGAGTTCCTGTATTCGAAGGCGACGGGGCGCAGTGCCGAGGCGGAGGAGGCGCTGCGGATGGCGCTCGAGGCGACTGACCCGACCATTCCGGTGGTGTACCGGGAGATTGACGGCCCCGAGGAGGCCCGGGCGCAGCGCTTCCTGGGTTCCCCGACGATCCGAGTGAATGGCGTTGATGTTGAGTACGGGGAGCGCGAGCCGGACGAGTACCAGAGCGGGACGCGGTACTACAACACCCCGGAGGGGTGGAAGCCGTACCCGCACGCCCGGTTGATTGCCAACGCCATCCTGGAACAGCAGTTGCGCCTGAGCCGGGGGTAGCGGTTCGAGGGCCGGACTAGCCGAATTTGGCGACCATCTCCGGGGCATCGAGGTGGCAGGTGTCGTTGTGCCGTTCGAGGACGAACCGCCCGCGAGGGTCGCGTACGATCTCCGTTATCGAGCAGTTGGCGACGCGGAATGACCCCCGCCGGCCGAGGTCGAGACCGAGCACCAGGTGGCAGATTGCGGAGACGACACCGCCGTGGGTGACGGCGACGACGGTGCCACCGGCCGTGAGCTCCTCCAGGGCGGAACGAATGCGCTCGGCGAAGGCCGCGCGGCCCTCCTCGCCGGGGAAGCGGACCGGATCGCCGCGGCGCTGGGCCTCGATGATTCCCGGGAATCGGGCGCGAATCTCCGCGAGGGTGAGGCCGGCGGCCTCGCCGATGTCGTACTCGGCGAGCCCGGGGTGCGGTTCAGCAGGGCGCCGGACCGCGCGGGCGATGACGTCGGCGGTCTGTACGGCGCGGGCAAGGGGACTCGTGACCATGCGGTCCACCCCAAGGTGGGCGACCTGCGCGGCGGCGAGGTGGGCCTGCCGCAGGCCGCGCGGGGTGAGGGGATAGTCACGGTGCCCCTGGAGGATGCCCGCTGCGTTGCCTTCCGATTCGCCGTGGCGGATGAGGAGCAGGCGGGCCGTCATTCGGTAAGGCGACGGTAGAGCGTCGGGAGACGGCTGGGGAGGGACTCGATATCGGCGACAACTTCGTAGCCCATGTCCTCGCACATCGTCTTCAGGTAGTCATGGCCGGATCGGTCGACCGTGAGCGCGAAGGGGGTGATACCCTCCCGCTTCGCTTCGTTGAAGGCCTGCTTGGTGTCGTGGATGGCGTACTCCTTCTCGGTGCGGTCGCGGCCGTAGCCGTGGTCCTGGGGGCGGCCATCGCTGAGGAGGACGAGGATCTTCACCTTGGCATCGGTCTGCCGCAGCTTGTACGTGGCATGGCGGATGGCAGGGCCCATGCGGGTGGAGCGGATGGGGGTGATCTTGTCGAGGCGGTGCTTGATCTTCTCGTCGAGCGTCTCGTCGAAGTCCTTGATGACGAAGAACTCGACGTTGTCGCGGCCGTAGCCTGAGAAACCGTAGATGCCGTACTGGTCGCCGATTGTCTCCAGCGCGGTCATGAGGAGGACGGTGGATTCCTTTTCAAGATCGATGATGCGCTTGGGCGGCGAGGTGAGCTCCTGGCGGCGCTTGGAGACCCACCAGGAGAGGTAGCGCCGCGGGTCATCGTCGAAGTCATCGTCGTCGTGGCGCTTGTCGCGCTTGTTGATTTCTTCATCGGTGCTGGCGGACATATCGATGAGGAAGGCGACGGCGACGTCGCGCTCGATCTTGTTGCGGCGCCAGTAGATTTTTTCGGTGGGGTTGGCGCCGGCGCGCTTTTCGACCATCCACTCGACGGCGGAGTCGAGGTCGAAGTCTTCGCCATCGGGGAGGCGCTTGATTTTGCGGAACATCTCCGGCTTCATCAGCTCGAACTGCTTGCGGGTCTGGGCGACGAGGCCGGCGTGCTCTTTGAGTGCCCTGTCGTAGAACCCTTCGTCGCCTTCTTCGAGGCGCGCCTCCTTTACCGCGCACCAGCGGGGCTTGTAGTCCTGCGCGCGGAAGTCCCACTCGTCGTAGTAGTAGACGGTGACGACGGGCTTGAGCGGCTCCTCGCCTTCGCCCTCGCCGGTGGAGTTGTCGCTGGTCGGCTGGCCAGGGTCGCCCTTGTCGGAGGCTGGCGTGCCGGCCTCCTTCATAAGGTTGGAGAGGAACATGCCGGTGGAGGCGTCGAGGTCGCCCTCGTCCATGCCGTCGAGGTCGATTTCGACGCTCTTAGCGAGGAGCTCGGCGAGCTGCTCGGGGGTGAGGGGCATGGTCTGCTGTTGCCCGGCCTGGCCGCCCTGTGCATTCTCACGGAGCTTCATGAGGAGGTCGACGAGCTCGGGCTTGAAGTCGCCGCGGAAGTCGATCTCCTGGGGGCTTTCGTACGCCTCGTCGCCCTCGGCGCCACCTCCGAGCTGGGCCTGGCTGCCCTGGGCGCCGCTTTCGCCAGCGACTTCCATGGGCATCGCCTGGCCGGCCTCCATGGGCTCGACGGAGTCCCATTCGGCCGGGTCCAGGTCCTCGTGGATGTTCGGGATGGAGATGGCGATCTCGTAGAGCGCGAGTGCGGCTTCGGCGGCATCCTCGACGGTCGCTTCGGGGGCCTGCACGGCGCGCAGGAGCCCGAGCGCGCGGCTCATCGCCTCGGCACGTTCGCGAGGCCAGCGGACGAGATGGACGCCATCGAGGCTGGCGCGGACGAGATTCTCGACGAAGGCGTTGCGCAGGGGCATGGCTTCGACGCGCGGTCGGCGCTCGAGCTCTTCGGCCTGCATGCGGATGAGCTGGCGGCGGATGCCGCCGTACTCCTGCTTGACGCGGGCGTCGATGCGGGCGTCTTCGGCGATGGTGAAGAGGTCGCTGGCGAGCTGGCGGTCGGGGAAGAGGTCGAAGAAGGCCTCCATGTCAGTGGTGGCGGGACGTTCCCGCTCACCGGCGAAGGCGACGCGGCGGAGGGGGAAGATGTTGCCCGGGCGGCCAAACTCAAAGGTGAAGCTGCCGAATTCAATGTGCGCCGCCTGGTGGGTGGCGAAGACCTTCATCGCCGCGAAGTTGTCTTCCTTGGCCGGGAAGCGCTCCATGATCTCGGGGAGAAAGATGGTAGTGCCGTCGGTGCTCGCGCGGTGTTCATCGACCCAGCCGATGCCCTTTTCGGCGAGCGACTCGGCCGTTTGGATGCTGACGTTGCGGCCGGTGAGCGCCTTGCAGTAGAGGCGGAGCACCTCGCCGACGCGCGAAAGCTCGACGCGAGCGGAGAGGTTCTCGAGGATGTCCTCGGCGCGGGTGGATTGGAGACGGAAGTAGGCTTCGCCACCTTCCTGGCTGAGCTGGAGGATGCGAAGGCCGGCCTGCTGCCACGCCTCGAGCTCGTCGACGCGGATGCGCTGGAGCACGGTGGGCATGACGGTGACGAAATCGAGGGCGGCAAAGGGAGAGTAGGGCGCCAGCTGTTCGGCGAGCTGGATGACCTGCTGATGATCGTTTGGTTCGAGCTCGCCGAGGGCGTTGGCGGCGTCTTCGAAGTACTGGAAGGCGGAGCGCTGGTGTCCGCGTGCGGCCTGGGCAGCGAGGAGGAGGAAGCGCTCGCGAAGGGCCGAGTGGACCTTTTCGAGGAGCGGAACGCCGCGCTCGAAGTAGAGGCGGGAATCGGCCCAAGAGCTCTGGGCGAGCTCTGTGGCGAAATTCAGGAAGGGGAGACGGTCTTCATCGGGGAGCCTGGCGAGGACACCGGGTGCCGAGGCGAGGCAGGCACTGGCGAGTTCGTAGGAATGGCGGGCGAGCTCGTCGACGAAGAGGACGAGGCGGGAGGCCTGGCCCATGCGGAGGACACGGAACACCTCCGGGGCGACTTCGAAGAACTGGGCGGCCAGCGAGGAGCTCTTCCAGTTGCCCTTATAGAGCCGGCGGCCGAGCTCGGCCCAGGCGTGGACGTTGGCGGGGCCAACGGCCTGCAAGGCGGCCGGTGCGGCGCGGAGGAACGAGACGGCGAGGGGCGCGGAATCGGCCGCCATCTGGAGGGCATCACGGCCGATGGTCTCGATGGCATCCCAGGTGGTGTTGGGGGGGTAGCTGGTGCCGGCCCGGAAGTATTCGAGGGCTGCCTCCCAGGAGCGGAGGCTGAGTGCCGTGAGCTCGACGCCGGTCTCGGTCCAGGCCTGGAGCTGAGATGGAGTGAGGCGGCCGGCGAGCGCGCGAAGCCCCGCTTCGAACTGCTGCTGGAGCGGGGCGGGAAAGCCGGAGAGACGTTCCTGGTGGCGGGCGAGGAGTTCGGTCACGGTTGACATGGGCGGGGTTCGGGGACGACCTCCTTGCCGTTACGGTGACCCGGCGCGGGTGCTAGACGGGAAGCGATGAGCCGCCGGGAGGCTCACTGTACTCCGGAGTGGCGGACGAAGTGGCGCGTCGGGTCAGGATAATCGTAAAAGACGACTTCGCCGGTTGTCGTGTCCCAGGTTGCGCAGGAGAGCTGGAAGTCGTTGCGGTGGTCGCGGGGGTCGCCGGCGGACCCGGGGTTGATGATGAGCGTGCTGCCGACGCGGAGGGACATTTTGTAGTGGGTGTGGCCGACGATGAGGGTATCGCACCCGAGTTCGGCGGCGCGGGCCCAGATGGGCTCGTGGGGGTAGTGGTACTCCTTCCATGGTTCCCAGGGGGAGCCGTGGGTCATGAGGACGCGTTTGCCATCGACCTGGCGCTCGACCCGGTACGGCTGCTGGCGGAGCCAGGCGACGAGGTCCTGGTCGACCTTTGGGGAGGAGAGGGCCCGGGCGCCATCGGGGCCGAGGATCGTTTCTTCGTGGTTGCCGAGGACGACGACGGCATCGAGCTCGCGGAGGCGAGCGACCACCTCGTTCGACCAGCGGAACTGGAAGACGCTGTCGCCGGCACACCAGAGCTGGTCGAACGGGGCCATGAGGTCGAGGGCGCGTTCGAGGCCAGCGATGTTGCAGTGGATGTCGGAGACGATGCCGAGGCGCACAGGGCTACTCGAAAATGCTCGTGACCACCTCTTCGATGGAGCGCTGGACTTCGGCGTCGTCGGTGAGGGCCCAGGTGATGGCTACCTGGCAGGCACGACGGGCGGGGATTCCCTGGGCAATGAGCCGTCCGGCGTAGACAAGAAGGCGGGTGCTGACACCTTCGCCGAGGCCATGCTCTTTGAGGTTGCGGACCTTTTCGCCGAGGCGGGCGAGGTCCATGGCGGTGCGGTCATCGCAGCCGGATTCGTGGGCGATGATCTGGGCTTCAGCCTCGCGCGGCGGGTAGTTGAATTCGATGGCGATGAAGCGCTGGCGGGTCGAATGCTTCAGGTCCTTGAGCGCGCTCTGGTAGCCGGGGTTGTAGCTAATGACGAGGAGGAAACCGTCGGCAGCCTCGATGACCTGGCCGAGTTTTTCGATGGGGAGGAGGCGGCGGTAGTCGGTGAGTGGATGGATGAGGACGGTCGTGTCCTTGCGGGCCTCGACGATTTCGTCGAGGTAGCAGATGGCGCCGACCTTGACGGCACGGGTGAGGGGGCCATCGACCCAGCGCGTTCCATCGGTATCGAGGAGATAGCGTCCGACGAGGTCGCTGGCGGTGAGGTCTTCGTGGCAGGCCACGGTGATGAGCGGCATGCGGTGCTCGACTTCCTCGCCGGTGCGGGAGGAGATTTTCATCATCGGGCGGCCGAGGCGGTAGGCCATGTACTCGACGAAGCGGGTCTTGCCGGCACCGGTCGGGCCTTTGAGGAGGACGGGAATGCGCTGGCGGTAGGCGGTTTCGAAGAGCTGCACCTCATCGCCGATGGGGAGGTAATAGGGCTCTTCCTGGACGCTGTACTCCTCGACGGCGTAGACCGTTGCCCCCTGGACGGATCCGTTATCAGCCACTGGCGAGTTCCTCCCGGCTGCGGTTGCGCAGCCGCTGCTGAAGTTCATCCCAGGCGCGCTGGATACGCTCGCGGAGTTCATCCAGCGTCCCGTTATTTTCGATGACCACATGGGCCCGGGCGATGCGCTCGGCATTGCTGAGCTGCGAGGCGATACGAGCGCGGGCAGCCTCGGGATCGAGCCCATTGCGCGTGCGAAGCCGTTCGACGGCGATTTCGGGGTCGACCACCGTTACCCAGATTTCGTCGACGAGGTCTTCCCAGCCAGCCTCGAAGAGGACGGCGGCTTCGAGCACGACGAGGGCATTGCCGGCCGCTTCGAACTCGGCGAGCTGCTCGCTGGCGAGGCGGCGAATGCCGGGCCAGACGATATCGGTGAGCTTCTTGAGTTCGTCGGGGCGCCCGAAGACCTTCGACCCGAGGACCTTGCGATCGATGGTGCCGTCGGGTGCAACAATGTCGCTGCCGAAGGCCTCGATGACTTTGCGGTACGTATCGGTACCCGGTTCGTAGGTGCGGTGCCCGAGCACATCGGCGTCGATGACGGGGATGCCGCGGTCGCGGAAGAAGGTGGTCACGGTCGACTTGCCGCTGGCGATGCCGCCCGTCAGCCCGATTACGTGCACAAAGGACTCCGGGTCACGTGGTCTGAGGGTACAGTCTACCGCCGGTAGGGGAGGCTCACAAACGCGGGGGAGTGGCTGCACCCGCACTGCCCCTGGGGGCAGCGAGGTAGCGGCGCTCCAGCCGGGCCGCTTCGTCCAGGATGTGGCGATAGCGGGCATGAACGAGGCGGTCGGCTGCGCGGGCGGCGGCGAGATCGCGGTCGGAGAATGCGCCGGCAGCAGCCAGGGCCTCGAACTCGTCGCGATCTTCTTCGAGAAGGACATCGCCGGGGAGCACCCACCAATCGAGGACGAGGTCGCGATAGGTGACAGCGGCGGGGGTGATTTCGACGTCGGTGACGGCATCGAACCGGTGGGCGATGAGCGTGCCGGCCGGGTCGCGCCAGCGGTAGAGGTTGTAGGGCCGGCGGCTCCAAAAGTAGCCGAGGGAGACCGACCCCGGGGGGACCGTGACGGGGAGATCGGGTGGACCGCCCCCGCTGAGCATGTGGAAGCGGACGAGGACGAACCCTCGAGCACGATGGATGAGCTCGGTGGCATACTGCCGGCGCTCGCCGCCGGGCTTGAGCTTTAGCTCGAGGTAGTCGGTCATCGCGAGGCGGTCACCGGCGGGGTATTCTGCCCCCAATCTGCCATGCGCGAGAGGTGGGTGTCCTGTGACTGAGCTGGCTTTCGAGAACATCCGGTATGAGAAGCGGGGCGCGATCGCGCTGCTCACTATCAATCGGGAGCAGGCGCTGAACGCCATCGATGCGCGGACTTCGAGCGAGATGTACCGGGCATGGGTCGATTTCCGGGATGACGATAGCCTGCGGGTCGCGATCCTGACCGGGACAGGGACGAAGGCCTTCTCGACCGGGATGGACCTGGTGGCCACAGCCCGGGGCGAGAACCAGTTCGAGGGCGGAAGGCCGGTGCCGTTTGGGGGGTTCACCAAGCGGCTGACGATCGACAAGCCGATTATCGCGGCCATCAACGGGTACTGCCTGGCGGGCGGGCTGGAGCTGGCGCTGGCCTGCGACATCCGCATCTGCACGCCTGGGGCCCGGTTCGGCCTGCCCGAGGTGCGCTGGGCCATCATGCCCGGCGCCGGTGGCACGCAACGGTTGCCGAGGGCGATCCCGCAGGCGTGGGCGAACTACATGATCCTGACCGGGGAGCAGATCGACGCGGAGACGGCGCTGCGCATTGGGCTGGTGTCGCACATCGTGCCGGATGAGGAGCTCCTGCCACGGGCGCTGGAGATTGCCGGCATCATCTGCGAGCGTGGGCCGCTGGCGGTGCGCGCAGCGAAGGAGGCGATCCGGCGCGGGATGGATATGCCGCTCGAGCACGGGCTCGCGTTCGAGGATTTGCTGCTGGGGCGGCTCTTCGCGACGGACGACGCGAAGGAAGGGCCGCGAGCGTTTGCAGAGAAGCGGAAGCCGGAGTACCGGGGCCGGTAAATGGAGCGCGTCGCGGCTCGGGCGGCGCTGTTGTTCGCGAGCTGGCTGGTCGCCGCCGCCACGGCCGCGTGCACGGGGGAGCGGGAAGAGCGGCCGCCACCCGAAATCGCCGATGTGCGTGTCGAGCGGATTCGAGAGCAGGGCCTGGCCACCGTGCGCAGCCGGCTGACCGTGACATTTGCCGCGCCGCCGGAGTTTGCTGATTCGCGGTTGCCACTGGCCTCTCACTTTGAAATCGACCTTGCCCTCGCGACCGGCGGGACCAGGCGCCTGTTGGTGGCCCGGGCGGAGCGGAGCGAAATGAGCCGGCGGGAGATTCTGCTGGAGGTCGACGCAGTCGTTTCGCGGGGGAGCGTGTTGAAGGTTGCGCGGCGGGCCTTTTCGCCGGGCGCGAGCGGGTACCTGGAGGTGACCATCGGCGAGGGGTTAGAGCCGGTGGAGGCGCTGCTTGCTTCGGCAGCAGTGATGCCGCGGGACCCTGACTTTTTTGACCCGGCAGAGGCCCGGGAGCCGGACCCGGCAGCGGACGACGCGGCTGCGATGCGGGAGGTGTTGCGGGCGCACCTTGTGAGCCGGGGATCGGAGGCCGAGGACGTTGCAGACGCGCTGGGCCTGTACGACGCCATCCCGGCGGACACAGTACCTTCGCCGAAGATCCGCGCCGCGCTGGCAGCGCTCACCGGGACGTTCGCCGAGGGCGCCATCGCGTCGCTCCTGACCGGAGACAACTGCACGGGCCGGCCGGCGGCGCGGATCGATTTCCAGGTTCCGCCGGGGGTCGAGCGACTGCTGGCACGGGTAACGTATGCGCCTGACGGGGCGCGTGTGCTCTCGCTCCACCCGGACACGCGCGATGACCGGTTCGAGCTCCTCATGCCGCTGCTCGCCCACGAGGCGATCCACTGCGACCGTGAGGATGGGCGGGTTGAGGAGATCGCAGCGACGGCGTTCGACACGCTCCTGTATCTCCAGCTGGTGGCGGCCGACCCGGGGCTGGCCCGCGAGCGGACGCGGCTTGCGCGGGAGCTGCGGATCGGGGCGCTGGCCCTGATCAACAGCGGCGGGGTGTATCCCGAGACGGTCGGGGTGCTGCAATCGCCGGGCGTGGCGAACGTTCTGCCTGGCACGAACCGATCGCACGGCTCGTTTGCCGAGTTCGTACTGCAGTCGTACCCGGCGGTCAGCACGACCCGGTCGCCGACGGAACAGACGGCCGTGCTGTACGCTGCGACGCTCGCTGCGGGGAACGGCATGCCGCTCGGGGACCCGTTCGACCTGGTATACCTCGATGCGCTGCTGGGACGGTCGTTCGATGCGCGGGCGATGGCGGCGGTGATCGTGGCGTTCGGGCTGGAACCAGCGGAGCCGTGAGATTGTCCCGTTCGGCGTGCACCGTGGTAGCATGACGGTAATCCCGCGAACGTGGCCGCTCGTATCGAGATGGGGTTGAGGGACCGGCCCGGTGAAACCCCGGCAACCTGCCCGGAAGGGTAAGGTGCCAAATCCGGCCTCCCGGCGATGCCGGGGGAAAGATGAGAGCGACTTCGCTCCGAAACACGGCCCACGCGGAACGAGGAGATGCCGAGATGGTTAAGTTCCTGGGCCGAATGGTCATGCTCTAGCCCCTCAAGAGAAGGGGCCTCCCGCATCCATCGTCGACGTTTGCCCGCCTGTTGCCGTGCTGCGCGCTGCCGTGGTGGGTCCAGCTTCCAGGGAGGAAGAGCATGAGCTTTGCAAAGAGTCTGCGCTGTCGCGAGTGTCACCGGGAGTACGCGCTCGAAGCCCGGCACGTGTGCGATTTCTGTTTCGGACCGGTGGAGGTGGTGTACGACTACGACGCCATCCGGAAGGCGGTCAGCCGCGAGCGGATTGAGCGCGGGCCGGCCTCGCTGTGGCGGTACCGGGATTTCCTGCCGTGCGATGCGGAATCGGCGATCGACATCGGGGCGGGCTTTACGCCGCTGGTGCATGCCCGGAACCTCGGCCGGGCGCTCGGTCTGAAGCACCTGTACATCAAGAACGACACGGTGAACCCGACGTGGTCGTTCAAGGACCGGGTGGTGGCCGTCGCGAGCAGCCGGGCGCGTGAGCTGGGGTACGACAAGCTGGCGTGCGCGAGCACCGGAAACCTGGCGAACAGCGTGAGCGCCCATGCGGCGGCCGCGGGGATGGAGGCGGTGGTCTTCATCCCGCACGACCTGGAGCTTGGGAAGGTGCTCGGTTCGAGCATTTACGGGCCAACGCTCGTGAAAGTGCGCGGGAACTACGATGCAGTGAACCGGCTGTGCGCGGAGCTGGCCGGCGCCTATAACTGGGCATTCGTGAACGTGAACGTGCGACCGTACTACTCCGAAGGGTCGAAGACGCTGGGGTTCGAGGTGGCGGAGCAGCTCGGCTGGCGGGCACCGGACCACTGCGTGGTGCCGATCGCGAGCGGATCGCTGTTCGTGAAGATTCGCAAAGGGCTGCAGGAGCTCTGGAAGACGGGGCTCATCGACGAGCCGCGGACGAGAATGAGCGGTGCCCAGGCGGCCGGGTGCTCGCCGGTGGCGACGGCGTGGGCGGAGGGTTCGATGAACTTCCGACCGCAGCGGCCGAACACGATTGCGAAGTCGCTTGCGATCGGGAACCCGGCGGATGGCTACTACAGCCTGGTTCAGCTCAAGGAGACGGGCGGGGCGTGCGGAAGCGTGACCGATGAGGAGATTGTGGCGGGGATGAAGCTGCTTGCGGAGACCGAGGGGATCTTTGCTGAGACGGCGGGCGGCGTCACGGTCGCGTCGCTCAAGCAGCTCGTCGAGCGAGGGCATATCCTGCCGGATGAAGTGACCGTGGCGTTCATCACGGGGGCCGGGTTCAAGACCGTCGAGGCAGTCGCGGAGGCGCTGAACCCGCCGCTGGAGATTGACGCGACGGTGGAGAGCTTCGAGGCTGCATACGGCGCCCGCGTGGCGCAGGGAGTGGCGTGATGGCAGTGAAGCGCGTCCGCTTTACGTTCCCGGAGAACCTGATCCGGGAGCCGATCATCTACCGGCTCGGGCACGAGTTCCAGGTAATCACGAACGTCCGGATGGCGGATGTGGATGAGAAGACGGGCTGGGTAATCCTGGAACTGGAGGGCGAGCCAGATGAGATTGAGCGCAGCCTTGCCTGGGCGCAGGAGCGGGGCGTGCGCGTCGACCCGGTAACGGGGGACATCGTCGAGGGGTAACGCCCCCGGCGTGCTGCGCCACTGTGAGTTGCGTACCACACGATCGCGATTGCGCGAGGAAGGATGTACCTGTGCCGATTACTGTTCGCATTCCGCAGCCGCTCCGGGGCCTGACCGGGAACCAATCAACCGTCGCGGGTGAGGGTGCCACGCTCGAGGCGCTGGTCGCGCACCTGGAGGCTGCCTACCCGGGCATCAAGGAGCGGGTCGTCGATGAGGCCGGCCAGCTGCGCCGTTTCGTGAACGTGTACGTGAACGGCGACGACGTGCGTTTTCTCGATGGGATGCAGACGGCGCTGAAGGATGGCGACGAGGTGAGCATCGTGCCGGCAGTGGCCGGCGGCTGCTGAGCGGGCGCACCGGCGGCCGGGTGCTTCACGCGTTGCGGACTGCGGCTTCGAGGCGGGCCGTGGCTTCTTCGTACGAGGTGCCCGGTTCGAAGCGGACGGGCTCGCCGATGCTGACGCGCACACGTGCGCGGGGATGCGGCAGCCATTTGCCCTCGTAGAAGCCGGGGCGCAGCACATCGATACGCATGGGCAGCACGGGGACGCCGGTTTCGACAGCCAGGAGCCCGGTGCCCGACTTGAACGGCTGCATGGGGCCGATCACGGTGAGGCGGCCCTCCGGGAAGATGAGCACGTTCCAGCCTTCGCCGAGCATCTTCGCGACGTACTCGAGGCTATCGCGGACGCCGGAACCTTCTTTGGCGAAGGGGAAGGCGTTGCCGAGGAGGGAGGCGAAAAAGCCGCGGAGGCGGTTGCCGAAGATATCGGAGGCGGCGGCCGCGATGGCGACACGCCGGCGAAACGGGGGCGGCATGCTCCTGAGCAGCATGGCCTGGTCGAGGTGCATGTTGTGGTTGGAGATGATGAGGCAGGGTTGCTGGACGAGGGCGAACCGCTCGCGGCCTCGGACTTCGACGCTGTAGCCGAGGCGGAGGAGCGGGAAGACGAAGAAGCTGAGGAGGGCGTGGCGGAGCCACTGGACCGCGCGCCAGCGCGGCCAAGTGGGGAACTTGCGCACGCGGACCTTCCGTTCGCCTTTGGCTACCATACGCCGGAGCTCACCGATGGTAGTCTGGGGGCCGACCTCGGCATCGTCTACGTAGACGCCGATATCTTCCTCGATGGCCGAAAGGAGTTCGACCCGGGCGAGCGAGTCGAGCCCGAGATCGGCGCCGAGGTTGGTTGCCTCCGTGAGCGGTGCATCGGTGCGGCGGAGCTGGGCGATGATCTGGAGGAGCGGATCGCCGGGCTCCGCGGGCGGAGGTGGTGGCGAGGCGTGCTCGCGGTTGCGGATGAAAGCTTCGACGAGGGGCCGCCGAACCTTGAGGGTGTGGGTGCGGGGGAAATCCTCGTCGGGCCAGGTGCTCCAGTCGAGGATTTGCTGGCGAGCGTCGAGCTGGAGGTTGGCACGGCGAACTGCCTCGGCGGCGGCGCCCGGTTCGCTTTCGACGATGACGGCGTGGAGGGTGACGAGCCCGTCCTGCTGGAGCCCGAGCACCACCGCGTCGCGAACGCCCGGCTGCCGACGGAGGACCGCCTCCACGTCTTCCGGGTAGACATTCTGGCCATCGGCGAGAACGATGAGGTCCTTCTTCCGGCCCTTCAGGTAGAGGTAGCCATCCAGGAGGTAGCCGAGATCGCCGGTGCGGTACCAGTCGCCTTCGAACGCCTGGGCGGTGAGGTCCGGCGCCTGCCAGTAGCCGACGAAGAGATTTTCGCCGCGGACGAGTACCTCGCCGTCTGCGGCGATGCGTATCTGCTGGCCCGGGAGCGGGCGGCCGACGCTGCCAATTCGGCGGTCTTCGCGGGGGTTGATGGTAACGATGGGCGCGCACTCGGTCGTGCCGTAGCCCTCGATGACGGGGATGCCCATCGCCTCCCACTTGAGCTGGACCTCGGGGTCGAGGGCCGCCCCGCCGCTGGCGACGAAATCGAGCCTGCCTCCGAAGCGGGAGAGGACGGGCCGGAAGATGGCCCGGCGGACGCGGGCCGGGAAGGGCTGAGCGACGGTGCGGAGCACCGTGAGCAGGCGCCGCCGATGGCGCTGGGCAGCCTCGCGCTCGATGCCGGCCATGAGGAGCTGGAGGACCTGGGGGACGCCGATGATGACGGTGGGCCGCCACTCCTGCATGGTTCGGCTGAGCGAGGCGGGCTGCCGGCTGGACGGGTAGCAGATGGCCGCGCCGACCGCCAGCGGGGCCAGGCACCCGGCGACCTGTTCGAACATGTGGCTGAGGGGCAGGAGCGAGAGCATGCGTGTACCGGGGCGGATGTCGATCACGCGGAGGCCGGCCTCGATGTTTGCGGTGATGTTCCGGTGCGTGAGCATGACGCCCTTGGGGTCGCCGGTGGTGCCTGACGTGAAGATGATCTCGGCGAGATCGGTGCCCACCACGGGGGGAGGCGAGAACGGTGGCGCGGGCGGGAGCGGGCCTTCGCCGATGACGAACACGTGGAGGCCGAGTGCCCGGAGCTCATCGGCCTGGCCGCGGCCTGCGAAGGCGAGGCGTGGCGTGACGCGATCGATGACGCGGGCCACGAACTCGGGTGAGCTGCGGACATCGAGCGGGACGAGGACGCCGCCCGCGATGAAGACGCCGAACATGGCGGCGACCCACTCGGGCTGGTTTGGTGCCCAGGCGATGACGCGGTCGCCCTTGTGCAGGCCGCTGGCTGCGAAGAGGGCGGCGTAGCGGCCGGCGCGCTCGTGGAGGGCGGCGTAGGAGTAGCGAGTGGTGCGAACGCCGGCGCGCATGGTGAGCGCCAGGCGTTCCGGGTAGCGCCGCGCCGATTGTTCGAGGAGCTCGACGAGGGTGTTCATGCGGGGAGCGAGCGCACGAATTCGCGGAGGCGGAGATCGGCGTCGCGGACGATTGGGCGGAAGTGGCTGAAGCAGAGCGTATCGAAGTCCAACGAGGCCAAGCGCCGGATTGAGGCTGAGGCCGCCGCCATGTCCTGGGTGAAGAGGCGGTGCGGGAGCATGAGCCGGCCGAAGCGATACTGCATGGCATCGCCAACGACCAGGACGCCGTGGCGGGGGAAGTGGAGGGCGATGGACCCGGGCGTATGGCCCGGGACGTGGATGATGCGCATGCCGCCGAAGATGGGGAACTCGTCGCCGTCGTTGAGGTAGACGTCGATGCGGGCCCGGCCGGGGTCGGCGCGGAGCAGGTAGGGTTCGCAGATGCGCGCAAGGAGCGGGTGGGTGAAGGGATTGGGGAGGGGATCGTCGCTATCGATATGGTGCGCTTCGGCGAGGTGGATGCCGGCACGGGCGGGCACCCACTGCTGCAACTCGGGGAGGCCGCCAACGTGGTCGAGGTGGGCGTGGGTGATGATGATGTCGCGGATGTCGTCGGGCGAGCGGCCGAGATCGGCGACGGCCTGGAGAATCCGGGCACCGGAACCGGGGGCGCCGGTATCGATGACGGTGATGTGGTCTTCGACAACGAGGTAGGCGCGTGAGGCGCGGGTGCGCACCTGGTACAGGCCGGGGACGACCTCGACGACGGGGCGGAGGGGGAGGGGTTTCATTTCCTGCCACCGCTCCTGCCAGGCAGGCCTGCGCTGGGCGATTGGAGCTGTCATCGAGGGGTAGGATAGCAGGGGGGCGGTGCGGTGGCCGGCTGGAGGGCAGATGGAAGCAGAGCAGTAGGAGAAGGGACAGAACCGAAGCCGGCCACCGCACCCGGGTGGGACAATGTGAATCCTATCACGAACGGCGGGAGGTGGAAGCGGTCGAGCTATCGAAGTTTTCGGTTCGAGGGATTGAGGGAGGGGTGTGGGCGCGCGGACGAAGTCGAACGTGATTCGCTTGCGGGCGGTGGCGCTCTCCGCCACAATCGGGGCACGAGCCCCCTCGCCGGGGCGCAACCCGACAGCGAACAAAGGACACCGACAACATGGCAATCAACCTGGGTGACAACGAACGCGAGGCTGCGTGGCGGAAAGAGGTCAGGGAGTTCATTGAGAAGGAAGCGCCGCCGGCCCTGCGGGCAGGTGGTGAAGGCGGGGAGGGGAGCCTCTTCGCGCGCATGGGTGCCATTAAGGAGTGGCGCGACAAGCTGGCGGCCAAGGGATGGATTGCGCCGGCCTGGCCGAAGAAGTACGGCGGGGCCGACATGACGGTCGTCGAGCAGTTCATCATGAACGAGGAGTTCGCGGAGGCCGGCGTGCCGGCGAACGTGGGCGGCTTCGGCGTGATGATGATCGGCCCGACGCTGATCGAGCACGGGACCGAGGAGCAGAAAGAGGAGCACCTCGGCAAGATCCTGCGCGGCGAGGTGATCTGGTGCCAGGGGTATAGCGAACCGGGTGCGGGGTCGGACCTGGCGAGCCTGCAGACGCGGGCGGTTCGCGATGGCGACGATTATGTCATTAACGGCCAGAAGATCTGGACGACGGGCGCGCAGTTCGCCGACTGGATGTACATGCTCGTGCGGACGGACCCGGACGCGCCGAAGCACCGCGGGATCACGTATCTGCTGGTCGACATGAAGTCGCCGGGGATTACCGTGCGGCCGCTGACGACGCTTGCCGGGACGCAGACGTTCAACGAGGTGTTTTTCGAGGATGTGCGGGTGCCGGTGAAGAACCGTGTCGGCGAGGAGAACCGCGGCTGGTACGTGGGCACGACGACGCTGGACTTCGAACGGTCCTCGATTGGGTCGGCTGTGGGCATCCGGAAGCAGCTCGAGGGGCTGATGCGCCAGGCCAAGGAAGGGAAGGAGGCAAAGTTCCGGAGCGAGTCGGTGCGGCGGGAGTTCGCCGACCGGTGGATCGAGGCCGAGGTCGCGAAGATGCTGAGCTACCGCGTGGTCTCGATGCAGGCCGCCGGGAAGATTCCGAACCACGAGGCGAGCATGTGTAAGCTGTTCACGAGCGAGCTGAGCCAGCGCATCGCGAACCTCTCGATGCACCTGTACGGGATGTACGGGAACATCCGGAACCGGGCCTCGATGGGGTACATGCAGGCGGTTTCGGCGACGATCGCTGGTGGCACGACCGAGGTCCAGAAGAACATCATCGCGACGCGGGGTCTGGGCCTGCCGCGCGGCTAGCGGCCGGCCCCGTAGCGTAAAGATGGCGCGGCCCCCGGGGAATCCCGGGGGCCGCGCGCTGCCGGGTAGCTGGCGGGAACGGTTCGCTGCCCGATAATTGCCGGGATGCGCAGGGCAGCGAGGGTGATAGCGGCGGCGATCTCAGTTGGCCAGGGGATCGTGCTGGCGCTCTCGCTCTACCAGTCGCTGGTGACACTGGCGGGATACGTGGCGGGAGGCCGACGGCAGCAGCGGCCCGGCTCGACTCCCTGGCACCCGCGGTTCGCCCTGGTGGTTTGCGCGCGAGACGAAGCGGGGATTATCGGGCAGGCCGTACGCAACCTCCTGGAGCAGGAGTACCCGGACGAGCTCCGGGACGTTTACGTCGTGGCGCACAACTGCAGTGACCGTACGGCCGAGATTGCGGCGGCTGCGGGGGCGCGCGTGGTCGTCGCGAGCAGTGCGGAACCGGGAAAGGCGCACGCCATCCGGGCAGCCCTTGGGGTCATTGGCGATGGGTACGACCTGGTGGGCATTTTCGATGCGGACGCGCGGGCGCACCCCGGGCTGCTGAGCGCCGTCGCCAGCCTGGGGCCGGAGGTGATCTGCTGCCAGGCTGAGACCGTGCCGATCGAAGACCCGGAATGGATCGCGGAGGGGTACGGGTTTGGGCGGAAGGCGAGGAACCTGTTCTGGTGGCGACCGCGTGAGGCGCTTGGGCTTGGCACCACAATCAGTGGGTGCGGGTGGTTCATCCGGCCGGACGTGCTGCGGGAAGCGCTGCCCCAGGTTCGCACGCTGACCGAGGACCTTGAACTGACCGCGTGGCTTGCGCTGCGCGGGATCCCTGTCTGGTACGTTTCGAGTGGGCAGGTTGCGGTCGGTGAGGCGCGCGATTTGCGCAGCTCGCTTCGGCAGCGTCTGCGCTGGGTACGGGGGCACCTGCTGGTGGTCGGCGGGTACTGGCCGGCGCTGGTACGCCGGGCGGTATCCGGCGATGCCCGGGCACTGGATCTCGCGATTTATCTGCTGACACCGACCCGGATGCTGACGCGACTGGGGGCGACGCTGGTCGCGCTCTGGAGCGTGGCGGGCCTGGCCGTGCGCCTACCGTGGTGGGTTAGCCTGCCAGTCGCGCTGGCGGAGTGGGGGATCCCCGGCGTCATCGCCGTGCGGGAGCGGCTCATCGGGTTGAACCGGCGCGGTCTCGCGCTGGCCGCGCGCCATGGCGTCCTGAGCCTGCTCTGGTTCCCGATTGGCGCCTGGGCGCTGGTGACGGCGCGGGTCCAGGCATGGGAGACGATTCGACGACCGGGGGTGTCGGAGGTTTATGTCGAGGGTCAATCGAGCCGCTGACGCACGTGGGGCGAGCCTGGCGGCCTGGGTGTTTGCCGGGGCCGTCGCGCTGCTCGCCAGCGTGCTGTTTTTCGGGATTGCAACGCGCGTGAGCCTTGCCAACGACATCGACGTGGTGGCCCGGGCCGGCATCTCGCGCGTGCTCCGCGGGGGCATCCCGGACCTGGTGGACACGTTCCTGCTCATCCTGGCGATGTTTGCGGCGTACGCCGCCGCGCTCTGGGCGCTCCGCCGCGGCTTTCGGCGGGCATTTGCGGCAGCAATAGCAGGGACGGTGGTGTGCAGCGCGGCAATGCTCCCCGCGATGCCGCTCACCTCGCCGGACGCCGTCCACCTCGCGGCTGATGTCCGGACGTTCTGGCTGCACGGGAAGTGGCCGGCATCGATGTCGGGCACCCCAGAGACGGTGGATGACCCCGTGGCGAACGAAGTGCGGGTCTTCCGTTCGGCCCCGAGCGGCTACGGCCCGCTGGCGTACGCGATCGGGGGAGCGCCGCTGCCGTTCGTGGGGGACGGCTTCCGGGCGAACCTCCTCGGCCAGAAGGTGGTCGCAGGCATGTTCTTCATTGCGACAGCCGTGGCGGTGGGGCTGGTGACGCGGCGGCT
>FWWL01003667.1_pt1 | contig 24646 bp, 15 predicted proteins | sample 2228331 | NCBI WGS metagenome assembly FWWL01 (sample SAMEA103939775, study PRJEB20133) | metagenome | reverse complement strand
GGTGAAAAACGTGCCCGGGATACTTGTCGTCTCGTTCCAAAAAACTGCTTGTCTGGATGTAGATTCCCAACTCCTTGGCTAGGTCCCAATAGCGGTCGGTGAACTCGTTGGGAACCGGGACGGCCAGGCGGTCATGGAGCTCCTCAACCGTTCCGAACACCGGGGCGACCTGGGCAAACTCGGGAAAGACGACCAGCTTCACCGAAAAGAGCGGCTCATAATCGAGGACGGCAAAACGGGCCATTTCCAGCATCCGGCCAACGTTCCGGTGGATACCGGCCATATCGACCGGATTGGGCAAATTCGTTTGACAGGTGGCTGCGTAGTATCGTTCCACAGTTTCATCCTTTCCTCACCGTAATTCGCCTGAGGCGCCGTGGCGGAATGAGGCAGAAGCTCAGGGTTGGGTCTCGGGGACCACGACCGGCTCGGCCGGTTCAACGATCACCCGACGAATGCGACGCCGATCACCATCCAGGACCGTAATCCGAAACTTGCCGAAAACGATCGATTCACCCACGTGGGGGACCCTCCCCAAGTGAGTCATGAGGAATCCCGCGATGGTGTCGTATTCTTCACTTTCCGGTAGCCCGAGGTCGAGCCGACGATTGACCTCTTCCACACGAGCCGTCCCCTGGACCTCCGCCCGGCCTTGGTCGTCGATGCGGATTTCTTCGACGACCTCCTGGTCCAATTCATCGCCGATCTCGCCCACAATCTCCTCCAAGATGTCTTCCAGCGTGATCAGGCCGGAGACGCCGCCGTATTCATCAAGGACGATTGCCATGTGATTGCGGGTACGTTGGAACTCTTGCATGAGTTCATCGACGGGTTTGGTCTCAGGCACAAAGAACGGCTCGCGAAGAAGAGTGGTCCACGGCGGGCGATCCTCGGGCAAACACCGGGCCAAATACGGGAGCAGCTCCTTCGCATAAAGAATGCCGATGATGTTATCCCGCGTATCCTCGTAAACCGGGATGCGAGAATGGCCTTCCTTGATGACGCTTTCCAGCATTTCATCCCAGCTTAATGTGGCGGGGACGCACATCATTTCGGTCCGCGGCGTCATGATCTCGGACACGGTGACATCGGACAACTTGATGACCCCCTCGATCATCTCGCGGGCCTCACCTTCCAGTAGCCCTTCGCGTTCCCCCTCGCTGACAAGCGTACGAATCTCTTCCTCGAACTGCTCTTCTGACTCTTGAGGTAGTTGTACCCCGGCACTGCGGGCAAGGATGATTTCCACTGCCCGGTTGAGGAACAGTAAAGGCGTCATGAGTCGTTCTAAAAACCGCCAGAATGGCCAGGCATAATAGACAACTTGGGCGGCCCAAAGCAGGGAAACGGCCCGGGGGATGAACACGGTGAACATCAAAATGAGCAGCACACCGCCAAGCCCTTCCAGGATAAGCCTTTGCCAGAGGACCAGTCTGGCGGGAGGTTCCGCCCGGTTGATCTCGTGCCACTGTTGGCTCCCCAGGATCACCACTGCCACAGCCACAACGAGGACGGCAAGTAGTGACACCAACTCAGTGGCGATGGAAACCCGCCGGTAGCGCGAGAGGACTTCCCGAAATCGCTCCATGCGGTTGCGTTTACGACAAAGTTCCTCGAGGTCATGGCTGGGGAAATCAGAGAGGGCACGTGTCCCTGTGGAAGCGACGCACGCTATGCCCAATCCCACAACACACAGCCACAAAAGTACTTGGTCCTCCGACACGTCAGGTAGTTCCTCATCTTCTCCATGGTAGTGACCAAACCCGGTAATCGGGCGCCGGTTATCTTAACGTACAAGACTAACGGCGACCCCGTGACGGCAGAACAATGCCGAGCTTTTGGAGGACGGCCTTCTCCTCGCGGCGCATTTTCCTTCGTTCCGCCGGGGTTTGGTCATCAAAGCCTACAAGATGCAGTGTACCGTGCACAATGTAGAGCAACAACTCGTTTTCGCAAGGCCAATTGAGCCGTTTCGCCCAAGCCGCTGCCGTTTCCGCGCCGACGACGATCTCGCCCTCCAAGTGACGATCGCCTTCTTCGAGGACAAAGCTCAATACATCCGTAGGGGTCGGGTCTCCCAGATATTGCCCATGAAGTTGGGCCATCGTGGCGTCATCGACAATGGCGATGCTGATCTCGGCCGTCTCGATGCCGGCCTGTTGAAGGACGGCACGCACGGCCTGTCGGATCAGGTTCCGGTTGATCTTACAGAATTTGACTTGATTGCTGATGGCAATGCGATACAACGGTTAACCTCCCGGATGACAACAATGACGCGGCGAGGGCCAGAATTCTGGCGGCCTTAGTTGGTATTCTGCGGTGTTTCCTTATCGGACGGTGATGGGAGTGCGATCCGCTCGTTGGCGAGCCTTTCCACGATCCATTCAAAATGGGCCCGATTGCGGGCAAGATAGGCTTCGACGGTGCGAATTAAGGCGGGGGGCGTTTCCGCCCCCATCAGGTGGCTGAGCCGCGCGAGTTCCACGGGGTTGTCGGGCAGGCGACTACGAGTGGTGGGTGCCACCAGTTGCATCCGGTTTTCCAGTGTTCGCAGATAGCGATAACTTTCATACAGCTCTTTGAAGTCCCTTTCTTCAAGCACTCCGCATTCCCGCAGAATCCGCAAAGCGGCCATGGTGGATGTGGTGTGCACTTGGGGGAGTTCCCGCCCATAACGCAATTGCAGCATTTGGACCAGGAACTCAACATCGACAATCCCCCCGCAACCTCGCTTGATATCTAGCCCCTTGGCCGTACCTTCTAGCCGCTTTCGCATAGCCGCAATCTCGTGGGCATATTCCGGTCGCCAGGGTTGGCAGTGAATGACCTCATGCAAGAGTTGGTTGACGACGGGCCGCATCCGCGGCGTAACCACAACCGGACGGGCCTTGCACAGGGCCTGCCGCTCCCATAATTGCCCCTGACCACTTTCAAAGTATTGACGGAAGTCGTTGAGGGTGAAAACAAGCGAGCCGCTCCGTCCCGTGGGGCGAAGTCGTGCATCGACCTGATAAAGTCTTCCATGGGGACCGAGGTACGAGGCCCGACGGATGATCCTCTGCGTCAACTCGCTAAAGAAGTGTTGGTTGGTCGTCACTTCCCCCCGCCGGGCGTAGCCGGAATCGACAACCGGCACCGTTTGTCCATCGCCTTCGTAAAGAAAGACCAGGTCCAAATCGCTTTGGTAGTTCATCTCCTGACCGCCCAATTTTCCAAGGGCGAGGATCACCATCTCCGCCCGGCGTCCTTGATCGGGCCCCTCTTGCAGGGTGGGTTGGCCGTACCGCAAGACCAGGTGTTCGTATTCACGGACAACGATCTCCATGAGGCAAGTTTCGGCCAATTCGCTAATGGTCCGCGTGATGGCCTCGACATCCTCCTTGCCGAGGAGGTCACGCACGCCAATCTGCAAGAGGTGATCATTCTTAAAGGCGTGCAAGATGGGATCGATGTCTTCTGCGGCCAGACAGAGGTCCCGGAGGGCATTTTCCATGAACTCCCGGCTGGGGAGGCGATCCAACACCAGGCTGTCCATTAAGCTGTCGATCATCCCCGGATTGCTGATGAGAAGGCTGGCCAAGAACGGTGTGTAAGCACACAACTGGACGTACAACTTGAGCGACGGCGGATTGAAACTAAACAGTTCCCACAGCACGCCCTTCCCGCCGAGGGAATCGCTGACTTGATCGAGCGTTACCAAGGTCGCGTCGGGATCGGGAGTGGTGGCAATCGCGGAAAGGAGCATTGGTGCAATGGAGGCCAGGAAATGTCGGCACCGCCGCGTGGACAAGAACGGCACCCGTTCTTCGGCCAGCGACATGAGATTGCGGTAGGCCTGTTCGGGATTGCTGAAACGATGACGGCTCAAGACCTGCTTGATCAACTCCGGGGATGGCTCGGGGTCAAGGACCAATTCCACCTCCGGAGAGGTCTCCGTTTCGTCGCGAAAGGCGTCATGCAGCAGGTGGTTGATGATCTGTCGATTGCGGAAGGTGAAGCGATAATAGTCGGCCTCAAAGGCCTCGCTGGCCGATCTGGTGGGGGTATCCTGGTAGCCCATCCGCACGGCGAGTTTTTGAATTTCCTCCGGGTTCTGCGGGATTGTGTGGGTTTGCAAGTCGAACATGATCTGGAGGCGATGCTCGAGCTTGCGGAGGAAGTGGTAGCTCTCCTGGAGATAAGCACTCTCCGTATGGGTCAGGCAACCGGCCTGTTCCAGACCGGCAATCGCATCGAGCGTGTTCCCGGTGCGAACGCCGGGGAGATCGGCACCGTGAAGCAGTTGCAAAAACTGGATGACAAACTCGATGTCGCGGATGCCGCCGGAACCGTTCTTCACATCACGGAGATCCCCTTGGGCCTTCGCCCGTTGTTCGATTTTGCGGCGGAGCGTCTTGATCCCCGAGATGTCGGCCCGCGTCAAATACCGGCGATAAATCCACGGCTCCAGTTGTTCCAGGAAGGCGAATCCCAAGTCTAGGTTTCCGGCTGCCGGTCGGGCCTTGATGTAGGCCTGTCGTTCCCATGTTCGCCCCCGCATGTCGTAGTAACGAAGGGCGGCCGGAACACTGATGGCGGCCGGCCCCTGTTCACCTTCCGGACTGAGGCGACGATCCACGCGGTAAACGGCCCCCAATTCGGTCCGCAACGTGAGAAAACGAACGATTTCCTGGACCAGTCGCTGGAAGTATTCGGCGTTGCTCACGGAACGCGGGCCGTCGGTGGTCCCCTCGTCCTCGTAGAGGAATATCAGATCGATGTCACTCGAGTAGTTCAATTCCACGCCACCCAGTTTTCCCATGGCCAGAATGACAAAACGGGCGACGGAGCCATCGGCCGTGCGAGGTTCCCCCAGTTTGCTGCGGAGTTTTTGCCGGGCGGCCTGATAAGCCGCTTCCAAGAGGGCATCTGCCAGATACGAAATTTGCCGCGTGACCGTGGAAAGGCTGTGACCGCAGACGAAATCCCCGTAGGCAATCCGCAGGATTTCGCGTCGCTTGAACCGCCGCAATGCAGCCATGATCTCGTTTTCGTGGGTGAGCGCGGCGATTTCCGAGGTCAGCTCATCGATCAAGGCCTGGCGGGCAACAGGTTGGCCCTCCGTCAGCCGCAGCAGGTCATAGCTTTCCGGATCACAGATCAGGATTTCACTGAGGAACTGACTGGCCGAGAAAATCTGCAGCAAGGGGGCAAGGGCCTCGGGATCACGTTCAAAAAGCGACGCCAACGACAGCGGATTCCGGGTAGCCGCAAAAAAACGTTCCAAATTGTTGAGTGCCATATCCGGATCGGCCAGCTCCGGAAGTACCTTTTCCATCTGCCGGATGAGCACCGTCAGCAAGTCCAAGGGGACTCCCTGCCGGGCGATACTGAGGAGATTCCGATGGGCCACGCGCGGATCACGTAACCGAAGGCCCGACAACCAGCGGTCGGCTTCTTCGGGCTTGTCCAAAAACGTACGTAACGTTTCGACTTCCATAAACAGTGTCAGATTCTCTGCAAAGGGTGGGCTTCCTAGGCTGCGACGATCCAAGATTTCATTCAAGAGATGGCGCCTTCCGCCGCCAGCACATGGCCAAACAACGTTACGGCACTCACCTCCTCGATCTTCACAGAAACAAACTGACCCACCAAGTCAGATGACCCCGGAAACACCACAATCCGATCACACGCCGTGCGCCCTGTCAATTGCAGGGGACCTTGCGACTGTCGTTGTTTACCGCTGGCCTTGCTGGGCCCTTCCACCAAGACCTCCACAACCTGTCCGATGAAGCGCCGATTCTCTTCCTCCGCGATGCGGTTCTGGATTGCCAAAAGCTCGTTGTTGCGGCGTCGCTTGACATCCTCCGGGACATCATCCGGCCAAAGCTCGGCGGCCTTGGTCCCCGGCCGAGGGCTGTACTTAAAGATGAAACTGTTCTTAAATCGGGCATCCTCCACCAGTTTGACGGTGGCGGCAAAATCCTCCTCCGTCTCGCCACAAAAGCCGACGATAAAGTCACTCGTGAGGGCGGCGGCCGGGATTGTCTCCCGAATGGCTGCGAGCATCTCTCGATACTCCTCCACGGTGTACCCGCGCTTCATCCTCTGGAGAATTCGATTGGAACCGCTTTGGGCCGGAACGTGGAGATAGGGGCACACCTTGGGAAGGTCTCGCACCGCCTGCAAGAGATCGGGCGTCATGTCACACGGATAGTTTGTCACAAACTTGATCCGGCGGATGCCTTCCACCTCATGGACCTCTGCAAGCACGTCCGACAGCCGCCACGTCTTGCCCCCCTCCGTCCAGTGATAGCTGTTAACCGTTTGCCCCAAGAGCGTGATCTCCAGGCACCCTTGATCCGCCAACCGGCGGACTTCGTCCAAGATTTCATGGGGGGATCGGCTCTGTTCTGGTCCCCTTACCCGCGGCACGATGCAATACGTGCAGAACTTGTCGCAGCCGTACATGATCCGCACATAAGCCTGGTAGGGCGTGACGCGGACCGAGGGACGCTCCTTGCGATCCAAAGGAAGAAAACTCGCGCGAACCCGTTGCTGGGATATCCCACGGCGATCGAGACTGACCTCGACGATGGGGCCGCCGGACTCGCCGAGCTTGCGGAGGAGCTCCGGCAACCGGGCAACTTGGCCGGGGCCTATGACCAAGTCCACGTAAGGTGCCCTCTTGAGGATCAGGCCTTGATCCTTCTGCGCCATGCAGCCCAAGACGCCGATGATTTTTCCGGGTTTTTGCTCTTTCAAGTGTTTCAGCCGACCCAGGGCACTGTAGATTTTGTCTTCGGCGTGCTGGCGGACACTACAGGTGTTGAAGAGGATGATGTCGGCATCCTGCCGGCGGGGGACGTACTCGTAGCCCGCCTCGAGGAGGGCCGCCATGACGAGCTCGCTGTCAAGTTCGTTCATTTGACAGCCAACGGTTTCAATGTAAAAACGTTTTGCCATTGTCTTGTGGAGACGTTCACATACTTGGGCGAAGACGTTAGGTGTTGTGGTGTTGCCGAAGGGAGATCAGCCACGGGGCCGACGCGAGAGGCCAAGGTTTATGCCTCCTTCTTCGGCTTTCGCTTTCGAGCTGCCTCGGCTTGCATCCGGTAATAGTCAACCCAGTACTGTCGAAATGCCAGCATGACCCGCACCAAGAGCATCACGGCGGCAAAGCTTGCCACACTCCAAAGGGCGATGTCCCATCCGCTGATATCTTCCATATTTTGCGATACTCCCGGGAAAACCAGCCGGCATTCCGAACGCAGTTACCTCTATTTTACCGCAAATGCCTCGTTCCGCGCCGTCCCGTCGGCAGGCGGAAGATAATATGCTTTTGGGAAGCCCCGCGATGACGATCCCAAACCCAATGGGGTGACTGGCGGTACGGACGGGTTGGCGCGGTCACTGCTGATGCGGCATACTCACAAGCGGACCACGGACGACGCCTGCTTCGCCTCTCCATGTTTGCGTGTAGCATTCCATCAAATCTGGAGGGACGCGCGCCGTCGCGTCCGCCGACGTGCCAGTTGATGATCCATCCTGGTTCTCGGCCAGGACGGCGCGTGGCCCTCCAACATTTGGTTTAAATGTAACGGCGCGGGGCCCTCCATACCTTGGCCACGACGGCGCGGGGCGCCCCAACACTGGGACTCCGGGCGGGGATGATGCCAACTTCGCCGTTTCAGAGGCCTCGTTGAACCGAGGGCGAGAGAGGTCCCCGGACCTTCCAAAGGGTGGTGTCACCGTTTTCCCCGAAACAAACACAACCACTTCCCGTACCCAGAACCTCACCAAATCGGTTATACTCAATCGGTGGGGTAGAGAGATTTTTGGCAGTCAATTCGGTTACTTACGAGAGAGACGTTGAGGAGGTCGCGCGACGCGTTGTATCTGAATTTCAGATCGTATGACAGAGTTACCGAGTCTCGGTGACCAGGGCGCCTGGCCGCAGGGGCACTGGTCCTAAGTTCGTCCCACCGCGGGAGTAACCCCGTCGTTGCCCCAAGGTGGAGGATTCTCGGTGTCAAAGCACGCGAGCGCTTTGGAAAGACAATCGCCCGAGAGCTTATGGCCACAACTGAAGTTACGGTATCTTTTCACGGGTTGTCACGGGAACTGCAGATTCCGGAGGAACGGATTCAGGCTGTCGTCCAACTGCTTGACGCGGGAAACACGGTCCCCTTCATCACGCGGTACCGCAAGGATCAAACCGGGGGACTCGACGAGGAGCAGATTCGGACAATCCAAAACCGTGTCACAAAACTGCGACAACTCGCAGAACGCAAGCAGACGATCCTCCGGGCGATTGAGGCCCAAAACAAGCTCACACCGGCTTTGGCCAAAAAGATTTTGGCCGCCAATAGTCTGAAACGGTTGGATGACCTTTATCTCCCCTTCCGCCCCAAAAAGCAAACCCTGGCCACCATTGCTCGCGAGCGGGGATTGGGACATCTGGCGGAAGAAATCCTCAATGCCGACCCGATTTGCGCGGACCTCGACAAGCGGGCGGCCGACTACATCAACCCGGACAAGCAAATCCTCTCCGGGGCCGACGCCCTCCTAGGGGCAGGCCACATCCTGGCCGAGATGTTTAGCGAAAACGCAGCCCTGCGGGCGAGACTGCGGGATATCCTGAAAAAGACGGGTGTGATCAAAACAGTTCGGATTGCCCCGGAGGTCTCCACAACTTCGCAGCAGCCTTCTAGCTCGGGCCAAAGCCCCGCCGCCGGTCCGGCCACGAAATCAGCGACGCAGGCATCGGAGGCCGCGGTCACCCCAGCCACAGCGGCACCTCCGGAAGAACAAGCTATCACAACCGAACCATTGTCGGCCGCCGAGCCATCTTCCGAGGCCGTCGCTACCCCGTCGGCCCAGTCGGGAATAATCCCCCCGGAGACATCACCTGGCGAAGCTGATGGCTTGTCTGCTGCGCCGGAAGCGTCACCCCAAGCGACAACGTCAGAAAGCCCCTCGCATGAAGCCTCCCCCGCGGGAGAAGCCGATCAACACCTTGAAGCCCAAGCACCTGAACAGCCGTGTCTTGAAAACACCGAGACAGGCGAAGCGGCTTCCCCGGCCGAAGCTCGAAGTGGTCTGGCCGAATCACAGCAGCCGACGGATGCGGCCACGCCGGCCGTTGCCTCCGGGCAACCATCGCAACCGGCTGCGGCGACCGTGTCCGCGACGACTGTCGGCAAGAAAGTTGATCCGCGGGCAGCGGCCAAAGAGGCCGAAAAGCGTCGCAAAGAGGAACAGCGAATCAAGGAATTCGCCGATTACTTTGATTTTCAGGAGGCGATTCGATCCATTCCGCCTCATAGGGTCCTGGCCATCAACCGAGGGGAGGCCCTGAAGATCATTCGGGTCAAGATCGAGGCGGACGAAGAGGCCCTTGATCGGGCGATTGAGGAGATTTGTGTCCCGAAGGACCATCCCCATGCAGACTTTCTCCGCGGGTGTGCCCGAGATGCCCTCAATCGGCTTATTTTGCCCAGTTTAGAGAGGGAAATCCGGCGCGAGCTTACAGAAAAGGCAGAAGCCCATGCGGTCAAGGTATTCGCGAAAAATCTCCGGCGGCTTTTGCTGCAACGACCGGTGAGGGACCGCCGGGTCCTGGCCATCGACCCCGGTTATCGCAACGGGTGCAAACTTGCGGCGCTCGATGAATACGGCAATGTCCTCGATCATAAGCTCATCTACTTGGTGGAGAAAAAGGGTTACACCCGGGAGATGGCCAAGGAGACCGTTTGCGAGCTGATCGACAAGTACCAGTTGACCTGCATTGCGATCGGGAACGGGAGCGGCGCGCGGCTGGCCGAAATATTCGTAGCCGAGTTGCTGGAGAAAGAACTAAAAGGTCGTGGAATCGGTTACACGATCGTCAACGAGGCGGGGGCCAGCGTCTATTCAACCAGCCAGATCGGTCGAGAGGAGCTTCCCAATCTGGAGGCGTCGTATCGCGGGGCCGTATCCATTGGGCGACGCTTGCTGGATCCGCTGAGTGAATTGGTAAAGATTGATCCGGCCAACCTCGGCGTCGGCATGTATCAGCACGATCTCAAGGAGAAACACCTCCGCGAGTCGTTGGATGAAGTTGTCGAATCGTGCGTGAACTATGTCGGCGTGGATGTCAACACGGCCAGTCCCGCCCTGTTGGGTTACGTATCGGGACTGAATAAACTTACGGCGCGACGCATTTATGAGTACCGTCAAGAACACGGGGCCTTCCGCAATCGGGAGGAATTGAAGAAGGTCCCCGGCATCGGCGAGGCCACGTTTGTCCAGGCCGCGGGATTCTTGAAGATTTCGGGAGGGGACAATCCCCTGGACGCCACGTGGATCCACCCGGAAAGCTATGAACTGGCCAACCGGGTGATGGAAAAACTGGGGATCACGGCGGAGGATTTGACAAAGCCCGACAAACGGGCCGAACTGGCCGCCCGCATCAATCAAGTCAATGTGGAGGCCCTGGCGGCCGAGTTGAATTGTGGGGTTTTCACCCTGCGAGACATCCTGGCCCAGTTTGTGCGTCCGGGGCGCGATCCCCGTGAGGAATTGCCCCCTCCCGTCTTCAAGCAGGGGATTCTCAAGCTGGAGGACCTTTCGCCGGGAATGGAGTTGATGGGAACAGTCCTCAACGTGGTGGATTTTGGGGCCTTTGTCGATATCGGTTTGCCGAACAGCGGCTTGGTTCACCGTAGCCGCATGGACCGCAATTTTGTGGCCGATCCCCATTCGGTGGTGGCCGTGGGCGATGTGGTTCGGGTTTGGGTGGTGGACGTCGATCGAGATCGGCGACGCATTTCCCTAAGTCTTGTCCCGCCTGAGGAATTAGCGGAAAAACGGGCATCGCGCGAGCGGGCTGCGGAAAAACCTCAACGGCAGAAGGCAGAAAAGGCACGGCGGGCGGCTGCGACTCCGTCCGGTGATACCGAGGCCCAAAAGCGCGAGGAGTCGGCGGAAGGCGAACGGGAACGTCGTGCTCGATTCCGTCGGCGAGAAGAGCGGCCTGCCCGGGCAGAAGAAAGCACCGTGAAATCCGAGGACGGAATGCCCGTTCTGTCGCGACCCGTCAGACTGCCGCGGCGCCCTGAACGTGAACAACCCAAGCCTCCCGCGGAACCGCTCAGCGAGGAGGTCCTGACCGGCAAGCAACCGATGCGGAGCTTCGCCGATTTGATGCAGTATTTTGCGGCTAAAGGCGTGATCCGTCCCAGCACGCCCAAGACCTCGGGGAGCGACAGTGACCGAGCAGGAAAAAAGAACAAAGCCGGTAAAGACAAAAAGGGCGGCCACAGTTCCGAAGACCGCTCGCCTCCCCAACAAACGGCTTCTTCCGCCGCCAATCGTCTCGACGATCAAACAAAGCCCTCGGAAAGCGTATCCTCGGGCGATGATCAGCAGCCCGAGCAGCCCTTGGCCGAGGGGACCTCAGTCCCGAATGCTCCGGCACAAGTGCAAGACACGATGACGGCAAAGCAAGGAGCCGAGGCCGCCGACTCGATTCCCGTGTCACACGAGCCACAGGTGCCCGAACCCGAAGCGGTTGCTTCCTCCGATGAGGTCGGCTCTTCGGAAGGCGAAAAGCAGGAAAAGCCCTCCGAGACTCCCTGATCGATTGCCAAGTACTTTAGGTTGTCGGCGGTGGGCCTTGGTCAGGCGAGTTTTTTTTCGCCGGAGGCTGGGGTTCAATGTGGATGACAATGCGGGACAATTCCGGGAATCGCCGGTGGAGGTAGCTCTCCAGATTTCGGCTGATCTCATGGGCCGTGCCGATCGGGAGCGTGCCGTCCAGGTGCAGATGAAAGGTCAGGGACACGCCTTGCGGTGTTTGACGTGTCACAAGGGCGTGCCCATCCATGGGTGTTCCGGAGGCCTGACTGAAATCGGCAATGGCCTGGTGGAATGACTCCGTGCCGATCGTCGCCTGATCGGTGGTCTCGTCTTCTGTACTGGTGACGCCATTCGGTTCGATGTGCGTCAAGACCGATTCGATCTTAGGTAGGTCACTCTTGATGGTTGATTCAAGCCGCGTGACAAGGTTATGAGCTTGTTCCAGGTTTAGGTTGGGACTGACCTCAACATGTAATTCGATCGAGTTCCCCGCGGGAGTGGAAATGACCTGCACGTCATGCACGGCGAGTCCCAAACCGGCGGCCAAGGCTCGGATGGACGTGACAAGGTCTTCGTCCTCTCTGGCCACAGGTTCCACGTGCACCACGACGTCAGCACCGGGGAGTTGACTTTGGATGGCGGCCGTCACGTTGGTGGCAACCTCGTGGGCCTGAGCCAGACCCAATTCGCGTGGGACACAAACGGTCATATCGGCAAACACACCGGCCCCACTCTGCCGAACTCGGAGGTCGCGGACCTCTTCAACGCCTTCCACCTGGCTTGCCGAATGCTCCACCAGATGGGCGAGAGAACGCGATGTCCGATCGGTCAAGGCATCGATGGCCCGCATCCCTAATCGAAAGCAGACCAGTGAAACGAGACTGGCAACAATCAGAGCCGCCAGAGCATCCGCATGGATGAGCCAGGGGATGTCTAATCGCTGAGCCAGGAGGACACAGATCAAGCCCAACAAGACGACCAGCGATGACCAAACGTCGGAGGCAAAATGCAAGGCGTCGGCCTCCAGGGCTTGGCTGGAGTATTTCTCGGCAGCTTCCCGCAGGTGATGGGCTCGCCAGATATCAACCACGATCGAGACAATCACGACGCCAAAGGCCCAGGGGCTGGGGACAATTTCAATTTCCGCGCGAAAGAAAAGCCGCTGAATGGCCTCATAAACGACCCAAATACAGACCAGCAGCAACAAGGCCGTCTCGGCCAAGGCAGAAAGATTCTCAAATTTCCCGTGACCATAACGATGCTCTTCGTCCGCCGGTCGATCGGCGATGCGAACGGCCCAAAGCGTCATTCCTGTGGCCACCAGGTCCAAGCCTGAATGAAGGGCCTCGGAAATGATCCCCAGGCTGTTTGTCAGAATACCAACAACAATCTTCCCGGCGGTCAAACCGGCGGCCGCCAAAAGTGACGCCAAGGCAACCCGAGTTTTCTCGTGGAATTCAACATGCATAGCGCTTGATCAATTCCGGTACGCCGGCGAATTGTCTCGTGTCTTCGTCCTTGTGGTCGGTGAATGCCTCTTATTATACGTCCTTCTTTGGCACGCGAGGTTGGCGGTTGTTCGCGGTGTCGCATTGGGTTATCTCTTGCGAAAGTGTTCTTGTGGCACACGCCAATTCGTAGCCGGATCAGCTAAATCGAACCTTGCCTGGAGTTGAGATGTTTTTTTGTGTTTTGACGTGGCCACGACGGCGCCGACCTCTCCAAGATGGCTAATCGTACAACATCAAAATTGGAGGGACGCGCGCCGTCGCGTCCGCTGAGGTGCCGGTTGATCATCCATGATGGTTCGCGGCCACGACGGCGCGTGGCCCTCCAGGGCGGGCTATGGATTTTGACCCACCAAACGCGTACTCGCCCTTGGTTGCGTTGGTGTTGAAACGTTGCAAGCGTGCCCCACAGCCGCAAAAAGTGGGTAAACGCCAAGAACCTTGCTGCTTGACAGGTATGTGCGAGAGTCCTATCGTTGAAGCTAAGCAGGCCTCGCCGCCATGCACGGTATTTTCCGTTCACAACTGTGTGTCCCCACATGTGCCGTGACGATGGCCGATCCCTAGCTGAGGCGTGAAAGCACTTCATTGAAAAGCGATTGTTTCTTCATGCAGTGCGCGAACCGGTTGTGTTATCTGAGGTGGCAGCGACAGCGTTTGGCAAGGAAGAAGCGAGGCAGTGATCGAGGGAGTATCTATGACTGCAACACCTGCGTCTCTATTCGGCACAGTCAAACCGATTGCCTCTGGTTTCGGCTTGTCGGAGTGGGTTGTTGTTTACCCGGGGGATTGTCTCGAATTGTTGAGAACGATACCTGATGAGTCGATTCAGCTCGTGGTCACTTCCCCACCCTATAACATCGGCAAGGAATACGAGAAGAAGCTGGACCTTGACAAATACATTGAACAACAGGCCCAGGTCATCGCCGAGTGTGTGCGGGTCACGTCCCCCAGGGGCAGTATTTGCTGGCAGGTAGGAAACTACGTCGAGCGAGGTGCCATCATCCCTTTGGATACGGTTCTCTATCCCGTTTTCTCCAAATTTGGTCTTCGTATGCGGAATCGGATCATCTGGCACTTCGAACACGGGTTGCACTGTAGTCGCCGATTCTCGGGGCGATACGAAACGATCATCTGGTTCACCAAGTCGGATGAATATGTCTTCAATCTTGACGCAGTCCGGGTCCCCCAAAAATACCCGGGAAAGAAACATTTTAAGGGGCCGAAAGCGGGTCAGTATTCCTGTCATCCGCTTGGGAAGAATCCGGGCGATGTATGGCTTATTCCCAATGTGAAGAATAACCATGTGGAGAAAACAGAACACCCTTGCCAGTTTCCGGTGGAGCTCATCGAGAGGCTCGTGTTAGCCTTGACTAATGAGGGGGATTGGGTATTGGACCCGTTTCTTGGTACGGGTACGTCGGTGATCGCAGCGATACGTCACGGTCGCCGGGGTGCTGGGGCAGAGATTGTTCCGAGATATGTCGAGCTAGCTCGTCAGAGAATACAGCAGGCGATGGAGGGTACTTTGCGTGTCCGCCCGATGGACAGACCCATCTATGATCCCACGGCGGCAGGCAACAGCCTTACGATGGCTCCATGGAAGAAAACGGCGGAGCAGATCAATCTGTTCAACGAAGTGCCGGACTACGAGCGGAGAGAGGGGCAATGAAGGTTGTTGAAACCTACTCCCATCTGAACGGCGCGGAGTTTCTCCTTGTCCACAAGCCTCATCTTTGGCAGGAGATACTCGACGTTATTAAGGAGGTAGATGCGAACGCCTGTCACAAAAAGGTTTCTCAAGAGAAAACCCGGAAAGGCGAGGCTCTTTACAGTCCCGTTGCCATGAATAAGTTCTTCAATGGCTGTTTCCGTAAACGGGGATGGGGCGAGAACCGGGTATCTTACTGGGTGACCCGAAGTGAGAAACTCATTCGCAAGACGCTGACGCTGCCACCCGACGAGCAGAAAAAGCAAATCGAAGAGGCGGGCGAAGAGCCCTTATATAGCTACAATCAGATCGATTTCGTCAAAGACCGCGTCGCCGTTGAGGTTCAGTTCGGCAAGTACGCCTTTGTAGCTTACGATCTTTTCGTAAAACACCTTGCTTTCTTTGTCGGCGATGTGATTGATGTGGGAATCGAGATACTTCCCATGAAATCGTTGCAACAGCAAATGAGCTCTGGAGTACCATACTACGAGGCTGAGCTGTACAACGTCGTCCGTCAAGGCCGTGGTGTGCCGGCCGTACCACTTGTTCTCATCGGTATTGAACCTTAGAGGGACTGGCGAGAGTCTGTTTAAAGGACGCATCCTATGCCACGAGAGAGAATGACATCACGGGAACGGCTCTTGACGGCGCTCAACCATCAGGAACCGGACCGCGTCCCGATGGACTTGGGGGGAAATCAGACGGGCATCCACCGCGTTGCCTACGAGGCCCTGGTGAAGCACCTTGGCCTGCAAGAAACAATCGAGATCATGGATGCCGTCCAACAATTGGCCCGCCCGTCGGAAGCTGTGTTGGAACGCTTTCACGTGGATACCCGCTATATCGCAGCAAAGCCCGCGGAAAGCTGGCAAGGCGAAATTGTGCGGGCGGAACGCGATGGGCGAGTTTGGCTTGACCTCGTCGATGAATGGGGAGTTCGTTGGTCCATGCCGGAAGACGGTGGCCTCTATATGGACATCACGTATCATCCCCTGGCCGAGGCCACCATGAAGGACCTTAATGAGTATCCTTTTCCCAAAGGTGATGATCCCTCTCGGTTTGTGGGGTTACGAGAGGAGGCTCTCCGCATCCGCCGCGAAACTCCCTACGCAGTGGTCAGCGGTATCTCGGGCGTGGTCTATGAGACCTGCTGGTACCTACGAGGGCTGGAACGATGGTTCATCGACATGATCGAGCAACCGGAATTCTGCGCGGCCTTGCTCGATCGCACACTTCGCTTCTGGATGGACTGGTTCCGCTTGTTCTTAAACGAAGTCGGGGACCTGGTCGATGTCATCATGATTGGTGATGACCTGGCCGGGCAGAACGGTCCCCTCTTTCGGCCCAGCTTTTATCAGGCGATCGTCAAACCGCGGCATAAAGCCCTCGTTCAATTCATCCGCTCGCGGACGCACGCCAAGATCTGGTACCACACATGCGGAGCCTGCCGGAACTTTATCCCCGATCTTATCGAAAACGGGATCGATATCCTCAATCCCGTTCAGATCAGTGCCCGGGATATGGACCCTGCCACACTCAAGGCCGAGTACGGTCAGCAATTGGCCTTCTGGGGTGGGGCCATCGATGCCCAACACGTCTTGCCCATGGCTTCACCGGAAGAAATCCGCGAAGACGTCCGCCGTCATCTGGAGATTTGGAAGCCCGGCGGCGGCTATGTGTTCACCAACGTGCACAACATCCAGGCGGGGGTTCCGCCGGAGAATGTGGTGGCCCTGTTCGATGCGGCCTATGAGTTTGGCTTCTATCAGGAATGAAACAAACAAGCGGCACAAGGTCGCTTATGATTGACCCTGTGCCGCCCAGATGTCGTCACCACCGACACGGGGGCCGCTGTTATTCGTTCTCACCCACACGAATGGCGATGTAGCGGGACAAACCTTCGGGCGTCACCACACGCAGGAGGACGCCTTGGCTGAGCGGCTTGGCCGCCAGGGCCTGCCGCAGGTCGCTGAGATTTCGCACCTTCTGTCGATTGGCCTCAACGATGATGGTGCCTTCCGAGAGCCCCGCTAACGCTGCCGGGCTACCCGGTTTGACCTGCGTAATGACCACACCTTCCTTCAGGTCGGTTCCTAATTGATCGGCTACTTCAGGCGTGAGGTCTTCGACCTGAATGCCCAACTTGGCAATGGATTCGCTCTCGGGAATCGCACGACCTCTGCCGCGGAGCCGAGAGGGCACACGATCCATGCCGTATTCGCTGGGCTGTTCGCGGACCGTCACCTTGATGGTCATCCGCTTGCCGTCGCGGAGGATTTCCACATCGTGGGCCTTGTCGATCTCCGATTCCTCCACGTAGCTCTGCAACTCATTGGGCGAACTGACCTTCTTACCGGCGAAACTCAGAATTACGTCGCCCGATTTGATACCGGCCTCGGAAGCCGGGGTATTTGGGTAAACCTCGGCAACCAAAACGCCTTCGTTAGGTTTCACGCCCAATTGCTCGGCCAGGGCGGCTTCGATGGGCTGAATCGCCACACCCAGGTAGCCCCGACGGACGAAACCTCTCTCGGCCAACTGGGTCGCGACAAATCTGGCAAGGTTAGATGGAATGGCGAATCCGACCCCTTCGTATGCGCCCGTTCTGGTACTGATTGCTGTATTGATGCCGACAACTTCACCATCAAGATTGACCAACGGTCCGCCGCTATTGCCGGGATTGATGGCGGCATCCGTCTGGATAAAGTTTTCGCGGAAGGCAATCCCCAAACCCCGGCCTTTGGCGCTAACGATTCCCGCGGTCACCGTGCCTTCCAAGCCAAAGGGCTGACCAAGGGCTAAGACCCAGTCGCCCACCTGGACTTCATCGCTATTACCCAGCACCGCAGCCTTGAGATTGGTAGCACCCTTGATCCAGACCAACGCCAGGTCGGTCTTGGGGTCTGTCTTGACATCGACGGCTTCGAATTCTCGGCCATCGTGTAACCGAACAATGACCTTGCCCTCTTCAGCCACCACGTGGGCGTTTGTCAGAATGACGCCGGCCGGGTCAATGATGACACCGGAACCAAGCCCCTGCTCAATTCGCGGCGGCACTGGCCCACGCCGGAAAAACTGCCGAAACGAGGGGTCTCCAAAGAAGAAATCTTCAAAGGGTGTTCCTTCGAAAGGATTTTCCATGAAAGGAGAAACATCAATGTCCTCGTCCCGACCCCCGACCTTTGCAAAGGTTCGAATCATCACGACACTGGGAAGTACCTCCTGGGCAGCCGCACGAAATGCTGCCGACAGTTGATTGGCGAATTGGTGTTCCGGGGATGCGGCCTTTGCCTTCGGTGGGGCCAGATTCAATCCTCGAGGCCGCTGCTCACCCAGGCTGCCTACAATTAGGCCGCTTCCCGTCAGAACCGTGACAATCAACATCAGGGTCAAAAAGTAATGACGTCGCACGCTGTTCATTAAGGCTGACATGGGTACCCTCCTCTTTGTCAGTAAATTCCTACGTGATCACCCAAGACATCGCAGCACTTGCGGAATCCTCCGCAACACATCCAATTATGTCACCCCAGACCCCCCAAATATGGCAAGGCCACGTTCTCAACCTCAACCGCAGACTCTTAGAGGATGTTGCCGGTTCCGCCTGCTTTGTAGCAGGGAAATCTTTCGGTCGCCCATGAAAACACTTCTTCGGCAGACCGCGGGCAGCCTCCCGAGTATCCTTTCCCTGTTTTTCTCAATTGCCTGCGGTACCAAACTTACGCCACCCGGGGGCGATGCCCGGTTGATGAACCTTGTCTGCCAATCCGGCGCCGGAACCTGCCAGAATGGGTGCCATCCGGTGGGAATCCCCGGGGCGATTCTGTGCGGCGCGGAGTTCCAGCAATCCCCATGCCGAATTTACGAGCCCATAGGATCACATTGGCCCACTGGCGGGCCCATCCGCCAAAGATACCGGCGGTTGGCGGGGTTACCACCGGTTGTAATGAATCCGTTTTGGGTCGAAGCGGTCAACTTTCCCGGGGGACTCGGCAGGGTAACCGACGAGGACGAGGCTATGGGGAACGACGTGTTCCGGGATGCCAAGCATGTCGCGCAATCCCTCGACGCGGTTTTCCCTGGGATAGACACCGGTCCACAAGGCCCCAAGACCCAAAGCGTGTGCCGCAAGCACGATGTTTTGCGTGGCGGCCGCGCAGTCGATGACCCAATATCCCTTCGAAAGCTCGAGGCTGAGGTCACCACAGACGAGAATCCCCAAAGGTGCCGTGCGGGCGGGTTGTGCGTTGGGAAATCGTGCGGCAATCTCCATGAGTGTCGCCCGATGGTCAATCACCACGAATTGCCACGGTTGGGCGTTTCTCGCACTGGGAGCGGCCATGGCAGCCCGCAGTAGCGTTTCGCGCATCTCTTCCGGGACGGGACGTTCCTCAAAGGCACGAATACTCCGTCGGGTGAAGATGGCCGTCAGAACATCCATGGTTATTCTCCTTGAGCCCAACTCACGAGATTGACCCACACAGGTAAAGGAAGCCCACGTCGCCACGCACCGAAGGCTTCATCTTTGGGAAAAAGATAACGCAAGTACCTGACCCCGACACACGGTTCGCCGGGTCATTTCGCCTGGCGAACCGATCGTTCGGGTTGATCCAAAAGCAAACCTATTGCGTAATAATTTAGTCGATTGACTCAGCGGTGGCAAAGGGTGAGGACAAAGTCTCGCCGTAACGGGAACCGTCCCTCGAAAGCGTGACAATCTCAACAGCAACCGGTTACAATAGCCGTGCTTGGAAAGTGTGACACCCGGGTGGGAGCGCGCCGTCGAGTTCATTCGTGATGAGGACTTCGGCCGGGCGTTCATAGATCGCAAGAATGGATTGGGCTTATGGTGCGAATTGGCCAGAATGGCTTGCCGCAGTGGGATTATCCAACATACGAGCGCGGGGAAAAGGTCGCCCTTTTCATCCCCTGTTACATTGATCAGTTCTATCCGCAGATCGCCCAGGCCACCGCGGAGATCCTTCATCGCTTGGGGATTCCCTTAGTGTTTCCCAGCGAGCAGACCTGTTGTGGGCAGCCGGCCTTCAATTCGGGCTACTGGGAGGAAGCCCGTCGGGTCATCCGGCACTTTGCCAAGGTCTTCCGACCGTATCGGTACATTGTCTGCCCGTCGGGTTCGTGCTCGGCCATGTGTCGGGTCTTTTTCGCCAAGGCCGATCCCGATCCGGCCACCACGGAGGTCGGTGCCCGCGTCTTCGAGTTGACCGAGTTCCTTGTGAATATCCTTGGCGTGACGGACCTCGGTGCTCGATTTCCCCACAAGGTCACGATGCACAGTGGGTGCCACGGTCGGCGTGAGCTGGGGATTTTCGAACAACCGATCAGCCTCCTCAAAAATGTCAAGGACCTGGTGTATTGCGAATTGCCCAACATTGAGGAATGCTGTGGCTTTGGGGGGACGTTTAGTGTGAAGATGCCGGGGACGTCAATTGCCATGGGCGAGACGAAAGCGGCCAACATCCTGCGTTCCGGGGCCGACGTCGTCACGTCCGTGGATATCAGTTGCCTCATGCACGTCGGGGGCATCATGCGGCGGAAGGAGGAAATGCGTCACATCCGCGTGATGCATATTGCCGAGATTCTTAACTCACGAGAATAGAGACGACCTGCCGGAAAATCGGCACATTCGGTGGAGAAAAAGGCGATCGACCATGACAGCGGTTCATTCCCAGCACGTCTCGCTTCAGGGGGCCGCCTTCTTGAAGGCGGAAAACAAAGGTCTTGCAGAACCGCGTGGGTCTAAGGCCCTGGGAGAATCGGCCGAGCGATCGAGCAAACACAATCGCCAGATTGCGCTGGCCATCCCTTATTGGGAACAATGGCGAGAAGCGGCTCATCAAATCAAACGCTACGCGATTGACCATCTTGACGATCTACTGGTCCAGTTCGAAAAGAACCTGACCGCCCGGGGATGCACCGTCCTTTGGGCCAAGGACGCCGCGGAGGCCAACCAGCACCTGCTCACCATTGTCAAGGAACACAATGTCAAGACCGTGGTCAAATCGAAGTCCATGGTCAGCGAGGAGATGGAGGTCAATCACGTCCTGGCCTCGGTTGGGGTGAAAGCCCTGGAGACGGATTTGGGTGAGTTTTTGGTCCAACTGGCCGGGCAGCGCCCCACCCATATCGTGACACCGGCCCTTCACCTCTCGGCCGGTGATGTGGGACGACTCTTTGCAGAAAAACTGGGAGAGCCTTACACCGCCGAACACGAAAGGCTGACCGACATCGCCCGCCGTCATCTGCGACAGGAATACTTACGGGCGGACATGGGAATCTCCGGATGCAATTTCGGACTGGCCGATACCGGTGCCATTTGCATCGTGGAAAACGAAGGCAATGCCGGTCTCTCCATTTCCGCGCCACCGATCCATGTTGCCCTGATCGGGATTGAGAAGGTCATCCCCAGTATTGAATACCTGCCGCAGTTCCTGAACCTTTTGGGCCGCAGCGGCACGGGTCAAAAGCTGACCACCTACACCCACATCGTGCATGGGGCCACGCCGGGGAGGAAGTTTTACGTCATCCTCATTGACAACGGACGTTCCAACGTTTTGAAGGATCCGGCAGCCCGCACGGCCTTGTTCTGCATTCGGTGTGGGGCCTGCTTGAATGCCTGCCCTGTCTATCGTCGTGTGGGCGGTTGGGCTTATGGTTGGGTGTATCCGGGACCGATCGGTAGCATCCTCACGCCGCACCTTGTGGGTTTTGATCAGGCAGGCAAGCTCCCGTTCGCATCTTCCCTGTGCGGTGCGTGTGGCGAGGTGTGCCCGGTCAAAATCGACATTCCCCATCAGCTCGTGCATCTTCGCCATCGGGCGGTCAATACCCGATCGCCGGTCCGTTCGCCGCTAGAACGTTTGATCTGGAATGCCTGGGCTTGGGCGATGAGGGGACCGCTCCGCTATCGTCTGGCCATGGGATTTGTCCGCATCGGTGTAAGGCTGGCCAAGTTTTTGCCCTTTCACCCGGCACAGTTGGGGGCCTGGACGCGAGGTCGGGAGTTACCGCTGGTGCCATCGACGACATTTCGTTCCTGGTGGCGACGGCATGGAAAGCGTTTTGAACCGCCCTCTGGTTAGGGCGCCGTCAAGTTAGGGGAGTTGTGTTCAGTGCGGGACATAAGCGACGAGCGATAAACCATGAACAGTCGTGACATCATCTTGCAGAGGATTCGAGAAAATCTTGGGCCGCGAAAAGAGGAGGCCCCGCCACCGGTTCCCACAGTGTGGCCAAGGACCTCGGTCGATCGGGCGACGTTGGCCCGACGATTTGCCGAGGAACTCCAGGCCGTGCACGGTCAGGCCGTGTTGTGTCCGTCCTGGGATGCCGCCTCTCAGGACTTTCAGCGGCTCGTCCGCGATTCCGGATGGCAGTATGGCGTGGTGATGGATCGACCGGAGGCCTGGCGATTGGCCTCGGGTGTTAGTGGGTTCCAGGCCACCCAGGTGCCGGAGAATCCACCGCCCCGCGAGATGGAACCCGTGCCCGTGAGCATCCTCGCCGCCGATTGGTTGCTAGCGGATACCGGCTCGGCCGTCATCATTTGTAATCAGCCGGGCGAACGATTAGCCTGTTACCTGCCGCCGGCGTGTGTGATCGTGGCCACTGCAGACAAGCTCCGGGAACATCTCCCCGCCGCCTGGGAAGAGATTGTTCCCTTGGCAAGACAACCGGAACGCCGTGGGGAATTCGTCATTATCACAGGACCGAGTCGGACAGCCGACATCGAGAAAATCTTGATCTTGGGCGTACACGGTCCCAAGCGACTGATCGTTTATGTGGTTGGGGAGTAACCCCCACCGGGCAATCGCCCGACGCCGGTCGTGGGGCCGCTTTTTGGTGGATGATGTCTGTGGTCAGTGAGGACGCCTTGCCACTCCGTTTTTACCGTTGGCGTGGCCATTGCCGTTTCCGTTTCCATTCCCGTTGCGGAGCGAGGCACGCCCGGCAAGATAGCAAATGGCCTGATGACCCAGCAGTTCCTCGATTTGCCGTTCCAGATCGGTGTCCAGGGCAACTCCCACGCCTTCACATGCCATGACGACGCGGCGACCATCGCGCAACTGAAGCATGAGTTGCAACTGACACGAGCCTGGGTGACCGCGGACGATCTGATAGAGATTCTGCAGGGTGGCTTCATTGTGTTCGACTTCCGAAAACCGAATTCGAATCCCGCGCGTGAAACGCCGCTTTAAGTCCGCAATGGGAACGAGTTCCTGGACGATCAACGTCGCCTCGTCCCCCCCGCCACGTTTATCCACGGTGGCCAGGGCAACGAGAACGGCGTCGTCGTGGAGGTATTCACCAAAACGGGTGTAGGGTTCCGGCCAGAGAATACAACGGACGATCCCCGCGGTGTCCTCCAAATCGAACATGGCAAACTTGGTGGGACCGTCGTTCCGCGGTGCCCGCGTGTGTTTGGTGACGATGGCCGACACCACACCACCGACCACCACTTCCGTACCGTGAGCGAGTTGTCCCAAGTCGGCCGTGGTGTGCGTACAATAGCGGGCGAGAAGTTCCTCATGTTCGCGGAGGGGATGGCTTGAGAAATAAAAGCCCAGGACCTCCTTCTCCTTGGCCAGTTTTTCGTGGTCGGGCCATTCCGGGATGTCGGGAAGCTGCTGATCGACCACTTGGGGGTTTTTCGTGTCGTCGTTACCAAAAAGACTCAATTGCCCTCGGCGGCGATCTTCGGCAGCACTGGCCCCGGCCTGAATGGCGCGTTCCAAAACCGCCAGGAGTTGGGCCCTGCGACCGCCCAATTTGTCAAAGGCCCCGGCCTTGATCAGCGATTCGATGGCCGAGCGGTTGACGCTCCCTTGCTCGAGCCGTTCGCAAAATTCGAACAGCGTTCGGAAAGGTCCGCCGCGACGGCGTTCTTCGACAATGGCCTCGGCGGCCGACCCGCCGCATCCCTTGATCGCCGCCAAACCGAAAACAATCTTGCCGTCCTTAACGGTGAATTCGACTTCGGACAGATTGATATCCGGGGGAATCACCTCGATCCCCATCCGGTGACAATCCTCCAAATGCTCAACCAGCGAATCCTTTCGCGTGAAGTTGCGGTTCACAATATCGCTCGACAAGAGTGCCGCCATAAATTGCAGCGGATAGTGGGCCTTGAGGTAAGCCGTGATGTAGGCAATGCGAGCGTAAGCCGTGGAATGGCTCTTATTGAAGCCATAACCGGCAAACTTCTCGATGAGCGTGAACAGCTCTTCGGATTCCTTTTGACTCAGCCCTTTTTCACAAGCGCCTTTGACAAATTGCTCCCGATACTTGGCAATCTTGTCGAGTTTCTTCTTGCTAATCGCCTTGATGCAGGTATAGGCGTCGGCCAACTCGATCCCGCCGAGGCGGTTGAGAATCTGCATGACCTGCTCTTGATAGACCATCACCCCGTGGGTTTCTTCCAGAATCTCCTTCATGACGGGGTGTTTGTACTCGGGCTTCTTGCGGCCGTGCTTGACGTCGATGTAGTCATCGACCATGCCGCCTTCCAAAGGACCGGGCCGGTAAAGGGCGTTGACGGCGATGATGTCGCGGATATTATCCGGCTTCATTCGCTGCAAGAGCTCGCGGATACCGCCGCTTTCCAACTGGAAAACACCCTTGGTCTCGCCCCGGCAGAGGAGTTCATACGTCTTGGGGTCGTCCAGGGGGAAGGAATACGGATCGACCTTTTCGCCGGTAGTCTGCTCGATCAAGCCGATAACCTTGGAGAGGATGGTCAGGTTCCGCAATCCCAGGAAGTCCATCTTCAACAAACCTGCCCGCTCCACGTCGGCCATCGCCCATTGCG
>FWWL01004226.1_pt1 | contig 24651 bp, 29 predicted proteins | sample 2228331 | NCBI WGS metagenome assembly FWWL01 (sample SAMEA103939775, study PRJEB20133) | metagenome | reverse complement strand
CCACCTCCACCTCCCCGGGCCGTGCCCACTCCCCCAGCCGCTTGGCGGCGATGGCGCGGCCACTGCCTCCTCCCAGGATGACCACACGGTGCATGGCAGTCGCCTCCTTTCCGCTTGCAGGGTACCCGCAGCACGGGGCGGGCCGCCATCAGGCATCGGCTCGATCCGGAAATCGGGTGATTACCCTAGGAGTACATCCGCCGCCTCCTCCACCGTGATGGTGGGCTCCAGGGTGATCACGTCCCGGGTCATAATGTCCCGCGCCAGCATCCGGCTCCTCCGTCCTCGGTACGCACTTTTCCTCACAGGTCACCGCCCCCAACACCCTGAGGGAATCCTCTCCTCACCCGACTCGGAAATCAGCCTCCAACCCGACCCCCATCGGCCCGGGTACAGGTACAGTGAAGCCGTAACCGTCTAGGGGGAGATCGTGCCGATGACACCGCACGAAGAGCTCGTCTGGATTGCGGGACGGCTAGAGCGGGCCTACCGGAAGGGCACCGGAGTCGCGAAGGGCCTTGCCGAGGTCCTGAAAGGAGTCACGTCCGTAGAAGCCCACTGGCGACCGGTCACCGCGCAGCCTACCATTGCCGAACTCGTCTCGGACATCACGCACCGGTACCGGGGGGTTGCGCGCCATCTGCGCACGGGCCAGGGGCTGCATCCCGGAGAAGCCCCAACCCAAGTTCCACCGACCCATGAGGACTGGGAGGAGCTCCTCCGCCAGCTGGAAGAGGCCCTCGCGGAGTGTGTCCAGGGAATTCGCACGGCCGATCCTGCTCTCCTGGACGCGCCCGCACCCGGAAGCTCAGACCTCTGGCGTGAGGTGCTCGTGGATCTCGCCACCGACACCTCCCACCACGCGGCCCAGATCCTTGTGTTGCGGCGATGGTACGCGACTCAGGAGCTGGCGGTCTAGTCCGTCCCTCTGCCATCCCGGGGACCGACCGGGCGCCCGGTCGGTCCCCGGTCTTCACGTCCGCTCTATGGGCGATACACCCGTAACTTCGCCCGCATATAGGGGTGCACCGCGCAGATGTACTCGTACTCCCCAGGACGCGTCACCCGGAAGGTGAACCGGTCCGCGTGCTTGAGGAGGGGAGAAGCCAGCTGGGTTGGGCCCTTCAGGGCCGCCACGTTGTGAACCCCCGTGCGCTCCCCCTCCAGCAGGTCGAATACGTCCTCGTTCACCCACGTAACCTGCGTGCCCACGGGGACCTCCAGCACCTTCGGCCAGTAGCTGTTGCCCACCATCCGCACGAACACCGTGTCTCCAGGGCGGGCCCGTACAGGCACGTCCAGGTCCGAGGAGCCCAGGCCGAAGGGGTCTACCACCCGCTTGGGCTTTGCGGGAAGCGGCAGGTTCGGGCCCTCCGGGCGTACTGCACCCACGCGGGGCGCGTCCTTCTTCGCGCTCAGCACGCCTACCGCGCCCCTCATGGCCTGAGTCCCGAAGGTGTGGGTGACCAGCAGGAACGGACCCTCCGCGGGCACCCGCCACTCGATCACCCAGGAGTCCGTGGGTGCCGCGATGGTGGTCTGCAGCCCGCGGGTCACGTTGTGGGGGTTGCCCCCCGCGTACGCGTACTCCCAGACGCCGCCCACCGCGTGGAAGCTGCCCACCAGGTTGGGGCCTACGTTTAGGTAGTAGAACCGCACGTAGTCACCGGGTCGCGCGGGGATGGGCTGGGTGACGTACCGGAAGTTGTACCCGTTGAACATCACGTACAGGGGCCGGCCGTCCGCGAAGTCCTTGCCGCTCGAGTACACCTCGTGCTGCACGATGTACACCCGCAGGTCCGGGGGCCGACCCAGCTCTTCCTCCAGGCGGTACTTGGTCCGCTTGGGCTCCACTACGATCATCCCGAACATCCCGCCCATGGTGTGGGCCAAAATCCCATGACCGCCCGGCGCGCAGTGGTACATGTACACCCCCGGGAAGTCCGCCCGAAAGCGGAGGGTACGCGATTGGCCCGCGGGGATATTGCCCACTACGAGGGAGGTCTGGGTGTTGGCCGCATGGATCGAGAGCCCATGCGTGATGGTGTCCGGGTTGCGCACCGTGAGCTCCACCTCATCCCCTTCCTCCACCACCAACAGCGGCCCGGGCACACGGCCGTTAAAGGTGAATGCCCGCCACACCACGCCCTCGTCCACCACCACCGCCTTGCGGGTGGCCACCAGCTCGAACTTCCGCACCACCGCGCGCGCAGGCTGGGCCCGTCCCAGCACGCCCACAGCCACAAGAATGGCTCCGAGGATCAGGAAGGCTCGAGAGAACCGTCGCATCTTTGCACCTCCTCACTGTACCACCAGGGTTCCCACCATCCCAGCCTCCTTGTGCCCTGGGACGCTGCAGTAGATGAGGTAGCGCCCTTTCGCTTTGGGCGTGAACGTGAGTTCCGCGCTCGCTCCGGGCTTGAGGGGTTGGGTCTTCGCGTTGAGCTTCTCGATCACGATGTCATGCTCGATGACCCCCTTGTTCTCCAGCAGGATCCGCACCGGTTGGCCTACCCTTACCTTGATCTCCTTGGGCTCAAAGCTGAACTCCTTGGCCACTACCTTGATGGGCTGAGGTGCTGTTCCGGCAAGCCCTCCGAGGGTAAGGGCGAGAACGAGTCCCACCACTCCGAGCACCGCTACTGCCCGCATCGTCTGCACCTCCCTTTTGGACCCAAAAATTTGGCCCGGCTGCCCGTCCCAAACGCGAGCCCCGGGCCCTCGACACAACGGATCCACTTTGTCCGGTTTTTAGGGTACCCCGTCAGACAAGAAAGGGGGATCGGGTCAAAACCCGATTTTTTTATCGGTTCTGGACCCGATGGCGTACTTTGTCCAGGAGTACCGCCCTGGCCGCCTCCCCTCCTGCGACCTAAGCCGCGGCCCTGTTCGCCTCAGGCCGCACCGTGTGCCCCCTTGTGTAGACTCGACGGACCCGCACCGGCCCGGCCAAGCCGAGGTCCGAGGGCCGACCCCAATCCGTCGGAGGCCGGATTACCCCCGCGGCGAATCGGTCCGCGGGTCGGCTCGGGGACTGATCCCCAAATCCATTGGACGCCGGATGGTAGCGCCGTCCTCGCTCCTGCACTTTCTAAGTAGGACAGCTCGGGAAGGGAGGTGAGGAATCATGTCGCTCACAGCGCGGGAGTTCTGGGGAGTGGTCCATGGCATGGGCCTAGGTGCCATCTTCCTGCTGGCCTTTGCCGGTGGACTGGCTGGGCTGTGGAGCCTGCGCCCTGAGTGGGTAACCGTCGCGGGCATCGAGGAGCGCCTCCGCCGCTTGCGCGCCGGCACCTGGATCATGGCCCTTGTCGCTTGGCTGACGGTCATCACCGGTACGTACATCGTCTATCCTTGGTATCGGGCGAAGCCCCCGGCCGGGGCTGACCTGACGCAGTTCCCCCGCGCGTACCTGCTGAGCAAACCCGAACTGGCCGCCTGGCACACCTTTGGCATGGAGTGGAAGGAGCATGTCGGCTGGCTAGCTCCGATTCTGGCAACCACTGTAGCCTACGTGGTGCTGCGCTACGGGCCGAAGCTGGCCGATGAGGAAAAGATCCGCCAGGCCTTAATCGTGCTGTTCACCCTCGCCTTTGCGGTGGCTGGCATCGCTGGCCTACTCGGGGCCCTCATCACCAAGGTGGCGCCTATTCGCTGAAAGGGGGGACGTCTCATGCGCGAGCACAAAGCAACGCTGACCAACGGTGCGGCAGCGGCAGCCGTCTTGGCTTCTGGGCTGGGGAGTTTCGCCCTGGGCCTCGTTACCACTCTAGCGGAGGCCGTTCCCGCCTTGAAGAATGCCCTCGTCTTCTCCAACCCTGCGGGCCCACTGAGTGGGAAAACGACCGTGGCCGTTGTGGTTTGGCTGGTCGCCTGGGCCGCGTTACACAGCGCGTGGAAGGACAAAACAGTGAATTTCAACAAGACATTCATCGCAACGCTGGCCCTGATCGCGCTGGGGTTGCTGGGCACCTTCCCACCGTTCTTCGAGGCGTTCGCGAAATAGGCCTCAGAGGCTGCGCAGAGGCGGCGACCGCGGGCTATCTGGGCACGCCCTGCACCAGCTCCACCGGCGGGGTTGAGATCGCACGGTACACCTCCACCGTCCGGGCATAGGGGTCGTGGGATTCCGCCTCCCTGCCCCTGTTCCATTCTCGCCCGGCCGTGTCCCACATGGTTGGGTCCGCCCCTGTCCGCCTCACGGCGGCAGAATCTGCTACCTTAGGAAGCGACGTCGTCGCAGGAATCCTGTTGGAGCATCCCGTGCGCAGACTTGTAGCTCTTCCCGGGTTCTCGTTCGCCGTCCCCTTCCTGGCCACGGCCCTGCTGCTGCTTCCCGCGTTTGGGGCCGCGGTGGCATGGGTGAGCTGGGACCTGGCCACGGGTTCTCCGCGCAGCTGGCCCGCCTTGGCCGCAAACCACCTCGGGACCCTGGGATGGGGGACCCTCACCGCCATGGGCGCCCTCCACCAGATGTTCCCCGCCATGCTGGGGATCTCCCGTCGGCCGGGATGGCCGGCCCTGGTGCAGTTCGCCCTCACCCTTCTCGGACTGCTCCTCCTGGTCGCGGGGTTTGTGCGGCGGGAGGCAGGCTTAGTGGCGGCAGGTGGCTTGACCTCCTGGGCAGGTGTGGGACTGTTCGTGCTCCTCCTGCTGGGGATGGTGCCCCACCGCCGGCGGTGGAGTCTTTCTGTCTTCGGCGTGCTCCTCTCCCTGCTCTCCCTGTTCGTGACGGTCAGTTGGGGTGCGCTCATGGCCTTCAACTGGTGGTTCCCCTTTGCGCCCGGGCTTCTGCTTTGGGCCGGGGTGGGCGTACACGCGGCGGTGGGGCTTGTGGGTTGGTTCGGACAGCTGGTGGTGAGTGTCTCGTACTACCTCCTGCCCCGCTTCACAGGAGTACGGCTCGCGGGAGACGGCGCCCTGCGGTGGTTGCTCGTGCTCCTGAATGTCTCCGCCGTGCTCCTCGCCGTCGCGGCCCTACGGGCGGACGCAGGTCCTGCCCGGCTGGCCGCTGGGCTTCTGGCCCTTGCAGGCGTCACGTATGTGCGGGACCTGGTGCGGTTCCTGCGGGGCGGCCGCAGTCAGGCTCCAGACCTCACCCGCTGGCACTGGTGGGCCACCGCGGCCAAGACCCTGGGCCTAGCGATCCTCGCCCTGGGATGGCTCGTGGGGAGGCTGGAGGGGGCGCGGGTGGCCACGGCCGCTGGGTTCGGAATCCTCGTGGGATGGGTCAGCTGGGCCATCATGGGCCAGCTGTATAAGGTCAGCCCGTTCCTCATGTGGTACTACCGGTACGCGAAGGGGTTGAGCGCTGATGAGGTCCCCCGGCTTGCGGCCCCGTACTCCCCCCCGGAGGGGGTTGCGGCGTTCGCCCTGAGCGTGGGGGGTGGGAGTCTCGCAGCGGTGGGGATCCTCCTCGGGGCACCGGCCCTTGCCGCGGCAGGAAGCGGATTGTTCTTCTGCGGAACTCTGGTCTATGCCCTCCTCATGGCCGCCTCCTGGATCCTGGCGGCCCTGCGGGGCATCCCGACAGACCAGAGCCCCGCCGCGGGGGCGCCTGGCCATGAGTAGATCTACCCCAAGGGTGCTCGGCAAACTGAACCGGAGAGGTACAATAGAGGTGCACCCATGGAGGGAAAGAAGATTCGCATTCTCATCGCGGATGACCACCGGATCGTCCGGGAAGGGATCCGCATGATCCTGTCTGCCCAGAAGGACTTCGAGGTGGTGGGGGAGGCCAGTACGGGCCGCGAAGCGGTGGAGCTGGCAAGGCGCATGAAGCCAGACGTGGTGCTCATGGACATCAGCATGCCGGACCTCAACGGCATCGAGGCTACCCGGCACATCCGGGAAGAGCTCCCCTCCGTACAGGTCCTGGGACTCACCATGCACGAGGAGGAGCACTACGTGTTCCAGATGCTGAAGGCGGGCGGGGCCGGCTATGTGCTGAAGCGGGCGGCAGCGGAAGACCTGGTGGCGGCGGTCCGGGCTGCGGCCCGCGGGGAGGCCTTCCTGTACCCCTCCGTAGCGAAGCTGGTGGTGCGGGATTATCTGGAACGGGCGAGCCGGCGGGAGGACGATGCGTCGCTAGAGGCCCTCACGCCTCGGGAGCGGGAGATCCTGACCCTCATCGCGGAGGGTCTCACCAATCAGGAGATCGCCCAGCGCCTCATGATCAGCATAAAGACCGTGCAGACCCACCGCGCCCACATCATGGAGAAGCTCAACCTGCACGACCGCGCGGAGCTGGTGCGGTTCGCCATCCGCAAGGGCCTCATCGAGCCCTAGTCGCCACGCGTTGCTGCAGCAATGCAGGGAGCACAGAACCGAGCCGGGTCTTGGGGATCCAAGCGTCCGCGGCCAGAGCCTGCGCAGCTTCTGCGTAGGGGCCCTCATCGCCTGCCGTGGCCACCACGAACCAAACCCCGGGCCACCGTTGCCGGAGAGCCGCGACCGCGACCCGGTACGGGCCGCTGCAGGTCCCGAAATCCGCTACCACCACGTCCACCTCCCCCTCCCATCCAAGGAGTGCCTCCAAGGATTCCGCCTGCAGCACCACGTCTCCGTACTCGGAGAGCACCGCCCGGATCGCCTCCCGGACCAGAGGGATCCGCTCCACGACCGCAATCCGCAGCTTCTCCATCCCAGCTTCATCGTCGACACCACGGCCCCCCTGAGAAATCGGGTGTTCAACCGATTCCCTCGGTCCGGTCCTGAGCGTACCTCCTCCCTTCGCCCTATCCCGGTACACCCCGCACCAGCATCACCGCCAGGGCCAGGATCAGAAGGGCGAACAGGGCGTTGGCGCGGCCCACCCACGTCGCCTGCCGCCGCAAGCGTAGGGCCCGGCGTGCGTCCGGATTCTGCTGGCGGAGTAGCTGAGTACTCGCAGGCCCCAGGTAGAAGTCGTGGACGGCACTCAGCAGGATGGCGGCCGCCACGAACCCCAGCTTCCACGCCAGCACCCGCCCGAAGGGATTCTGCCACAGCTGCCCTGTGACCACGCTCTCCCAAGTCACTCCCCGATAAGCCAGATTCAGGATCCCGGTCAGGACCAGAAGCCCAATACAGGCCCAGGCCACGGGCCGGAACCGCTCGCCCATCCGGGCCACCAGCTCCGCTCGAGGCTGATCCGGCAGCCCCCGGAGCACAGGAATGGCCACCAAAGCCAGGAATAGCATCCCGCCCACCCACACCACCGCGCTGAGAAGGTGCACGTACACGCTCAGGTGGTACATCCCGGTCCCATCCTACGGGTCCTCTGCGCCGGGCTCTTTGTCCTCCGCCAAAGACAGATTCTCCGCAACCTCCACCAAGGCGTGGGGGTTCCGGGTTACCAGGCGCTGCCTGCTGGCCGTCACGATCCCCATCTGCTCCCACCGGCTCAGAATGCGGCTTGCGGTAATCCGTTTGCAAGGGAGCAAAGACGGCCCCGCCGTGACCTACCTCGCAAGAGCTGGGCCGTCGCTACCTCGGGCGGCGGGGACTCTTAGAGGTCCATGTCTGAGGCCGTCTCATGACCGGCCTAGGCCGTTCTGCGCCGCGTTCAGGTCCCGGTCCATCGCTAGCCCACACGCCACACACCGGACCACCCGGCACAAAAGGGGCAGCCGAGGCCTCACCCGCCCGCAGCGGGAACGGCGTCAGGTGGACGGGTAACCCCCCGGCGCCACGATGAGCTGCGAGCCGTACCACTCCTTGGCGAAGCGGGCGGCGCGGTTGGGATCCAGCTCGAAGACGTTACAGAAGCTCCTGGATGAGGTCCCTCAGCCGCTCTGCCAGAAGCCTAGCCTTCTCCTCGGGGCTGCCTAACAGGATCTCTCGTCTGCGCTCCCTACTTCCCGCCTCGCAAATCTCTGCCACAATCGTAGGCGATCCGACGCTCCCCACAAACTCTGGATCCACCTTCAGATCTTCCGCCCCCCATACGGTAATGGGATGATCCTGGGCCCACTCCAAGCGGAGCGGTTGAAGGAATCTCGGCTCATTCACCCCTATCCTGACAGAGATCACCGCGGGAAGTGGAACCGTGACCACCTCATAGCCTCCTCTTAACTCCCGCCGGACCTTTCCCCTGCGGTCCTCCGGCATGAGCACGATGTGGGAAGCGTAAGTGACCTGGGGAATCCCGAGCCACTCCCCGATCTGTGCAGGGACTTGCCCGGTGGCGCCATCGGAGGACTCCTCCCCGCAAAGGATGAGGTCATAGCCACCGATCCGCTCAATGCCCTTCGCTAGAGTATACGCTGTAGCTAGGGTATCGGCACCCGCAAAGGCACGGTCGCTGAGTAGGTATGCCTCGTCGGCCCCCATGGCAAGTGCAAGGCGGAGATACGGCTCAAAGAACGGAGGTCCCATGGAGAGCACGCCTACCCACCCATGCCACTGCTCCTTAAGCTGGATTGCGGCCTCCAAGGCGTTAAGGTCAGCAGGGTTGATCTCGGAGCGGGCCTTTGCGCGGTCCAAGGTCCTGGTTTCAGGGTTGATGCGCACTTCTTCTGGCTTTGGGACCACCTTCATGCAGACGATGATGCGAGGCCCAGCCATCCTCCCGACTCCCCAATTCGGTCCATCAAGTCCTTACATCCACTTCCTCATTCAGCCGATAGGATCTGAGCTCGACGATTAAGTGAACTGAGACTTCATCTGGCGAACCTGCTCAATAAACGCAGGAAGGAACACGGTCAGGTCATCCACGATGCCGTAATCCGCGTACTCGAAGATCGGCGCTTCCTCATCGAGATTGATGGCCACTACAGTCTCTGCGGCTTCGATGCCTACGACGAATTGCATCGCTCCGCTGGCTCCACAGACGATGGCTAGCTTTGGCCGCGTCATGTAACCCGTCTGCCCGATCTGCCACTCCCGGGGAGCCCAGCCGGCGTCCACGGCCACCCGAGTTGCCCCGACCTGGCCTCCCAAGAGATCGGCAAGTTCCTTAAGGAGGCGAAAGTCTCCCTGAGTCCCGCGCCCTCCAATCACCAGGACCCTCGCGGTAGTGAGGTCCGCCTCTGATGCCACCCACCGTTCGAGTACCTCTACCACACTCTCCTGAAGTGGCACGTCCAAGCGTTTGATCTCTCCCCTCCTCCTCTCCTCCCGCGCTGGCCTAGGGAAGACTCCTGGTCGCACCGTGGCCATCTGAGGACGGTGGTTCGGGCATTTGATCGTAGCTAGGATTCCCCCTCCGAAACCTGCGGTGATGCCCAAGAGCAAGCCTGATCCTTCTTCTACTCGCAGGTCCACGCAGTCCGCGATCAATCCGGTGCGCAAGCGCGCCGCAAGGCGGCCGGCTAGGTCTCGGCCATTAGGAGTTGCTCCCAACAGAAGGATCTCGGGTCGGTATGACTGCACAAGGTGGAACAAGGCATCCGTATACACATCGGTGCGATACATAGCTAAGTGAGGACTCTCGACGACAAGAACTTCGTCAGCACCATACGATATAGCTTCGCAAGCCAAGCACCCCACACCACTTCCGAGAAGGACCCCGGTAAGCTTAGTGCCACGGGCATCTGCCAGCATCCGCCCTTTTCCGAGAAGCTCCAAACTTACGCCTTCGAGCCTCCCATCGGTTTGCTCCAAATAGACCCAGAAACCCTTGGCCTCCTCCGGTGTATAAAGGGACTTCACCATGCTGACACACCTCCACTCCTGCGAACCCGGGTGCGAATAATGGTTCGCACCCTACAAGGCCTGGGCAACTAGTTCTGCTACGTCGGCCACTCGAATCCCCGAGATACCCAAGACCTTCAGGCTATCCTCCAGGCAAGTAATGCAGTGCGGGCAGGCCGTGACCAGGAGATCGGCCCTGGTCTCCATAGCTTGCTGGACCCGCCTGTTCGAAAATCGCTCTTCGGGTTTGGTCTCCATCCACATCCGTCCTCCCCCACCTCCGCAGCAGACGGCCTGCTCCCGGTTCTCACGCATCTCCACAAGCTCAACCCCTGGGATCGCCTGTAAGAGCTTTCTGGGCTCATCGTACACTCCGTTTCGCCGTCCCAGGTAACACGGATCGTGGTACGTGACGCGTAGGGGTACCTCTCGAGTAAACCGTAGCCGGCCCTCGTTGAGGAGACGAGCGAGGTACTGGGTGTAGTGAAGGGGCTCAAAGTGCCCGCCTAGGTTCGGATAATGATTCTTGAACATGTCATAGCAATGGGGGGACGTGGTGATCACCGTCTTCGCCCCTACCTCTGCAAGCAGCTTGGCATGGTCCTCCCTATACCGCTGCAGGTATGCCTCATGCCCAAATACGCGCACGATGTCCCCGCAGCACCGCTCCCGCTCACCGAGTGTCCCGAACGAGACACCAGAAGCCTTCAAGATCGAAACCAGGCTCTTTACCACCTTCTGGATCCGTCGGTCGTAGGAGGCGGTGCACCCGACATAGTACAGGACCTCGTCATTCGGGGTGAATTCCTTTACCCCCAACCCTTTTGCCCAATGTGGCCTGTGGGTAGGAGGACGACGATAGGGGTTAGCGTCCCAGTGGATGGCCCACAGGACGCCATGAAGGTTTTTGGGAACGCGGCCTTCTCGCCACGCCTGCGCCCTCAGCCTCAGGAAGCCTTCCGGGATGTCGACCCCCCGCGGGCAGTGAGCCATGCAGGCCCCACACGTCGTGCATAGCCAGAGGCTCTCTTCAGCGTCTGGGACGAGCCCCAGTTGGACTCCCCTCACCAGCTTCCGGACACTTACCCTCCCCTTCCCCACAAAACCCCAGGGACAGGTCGCCGTGCAGACCCCGCAACTGAAGCAAGGGGCGAACAACCCGCCGGTGCCCTTGAAGAGCTTCTCCCATGCAGTGTCATCAAAGGTAACCTCAGCCATCGCTTGCATAGCTAGGAACCTCCTGCTGTGCGAGCTGCCGGCAGTACTCCTGGACAACACGGTGCATCTCGGCCATCTTGCTAGCAAACAGCTTCCCTTCTGAGGCAGAGACCCACTGGAGCTGGAACCGCTCTGGAGCGATTCCCTGCCTGACGAACTTCTTCTTCCAAAGTTCAAATCGTTTGGCTGTCTGGCGGTTGGCGTAGTTGTAGTGACAATCTGAGCCTTGTTCCGTCAGGCGGCACCCGGTGATCAACACAGCACCCGCGCCGCGTTCGAAGGCGCGGGCTACGAAGTCATGTTCTACTCTGGCAGAACACATAGTGCGGATGATGCGAGCCGAGGGTGGGTATTGTAGCTTCTCAATGCCCGCTTGATCTGCGCCGGCATAGGAACACCAGTTACAAGCGAAGACGATCACCTTTTCCTGAGGCCGATCTGCCAGGGCCGCGTCGATCTGAGCAAGGATCTGCTCCTTGGTAAAGTAAGGCATGATGATGGCGTCATGGTTACAGGTGGCTGCACAGCTTCCGCACCCCTGGCAGGCCGCCTCGATGATACGCACCTTTCCTTCCTTGACCTTCCCTAGCATCTCGATGGCTCCGTAGGGACATGCAGGGACGCAGATCATACACCCGATGCACTTATCTGGATCCACAATAGCGGTCAACGGCTCCTTCCCAATGGTCCCCTGGGCTAACAACCCACCCGCTTTGGCTGCCGCTGCCAGGGCCTGGCTGACACTCTCCCGCGCGTCCTTCGGCCCCTGCGCCGTCCCCGCAAGGTAAAGGCCCTGGACCGCCGTCTCCGCTGGCCCGAGCTTGGGATGTAGCTCCAGGAAGAAGCCGTCTTCGCTGTGGGCCAGCTTGAGCTGTTCCGTCAGCTTCTCCACACGCGGCCGCAAGCCCGTAACAAGGATGAGGAGATCTGTAGGCAGGTGCACCGTAGTGCCTAGGAGTTCATCGTATACGCTCACCACACCGTCCTCGTAGCGGATGGCCTCCTGTGGAGGAAGGTCACTATGATAGCGAAAGAACAATACCCCCTCGCGCATGGCTCTCTCGTAGAGCTCCTCGGCTTGACGGCTGTATGTGCGGATGTCCTTACAGAGGACACGGACGTTCTTACCCATCCTACGGAGCCGAAGAGCTTGGCCAATCATAGAGGCGCAACAGTATCGCGAGCATCCCGCGGATCCCTGCCGAGATCCCACACAGGAGATGAACGTGATCCGCTGGGCATCCACATGCTCGATGACCTGCTCGAGCTCAAGATTCGTGAGTACCCGGGGGTCTACCCCGTAACCGAACTCTCGGGGAACATAGGGCTCTGCCCCTGTCGCGATGACAACCGCCCCTACCTGCAACTCCTCCCCTGTATTCAGACGTGCGAAGAAGTTCCCCACGTAGCCCCCGATGACCTCAACTTCTGTGCCCAGATGCACGTGCACTCCTGCTTCGGCCACGTCTTTCTTTGCTCTCTCCAACACTTCGCGGGCGGAGATTCCGGAAGGCCAAAGTATATCGACCTGCCGCAGGGTCCCTCCGAGCTCCTGCTCCCGCTCCACCAGGTGCGTTTCGAACCCTTGTCGCGCAAGGTTAGCTGCCGCAGCCATCCCCGCAATGCCCCCGCCGATGACTAGGGCTTTCTGGATCACCGGCTGCCGACGGGGCTCCAGAGGTTCAAGCAGCCTCGCCTTTTCCACCCCCATCCGCACCATGTCCATCGCCTTCTCCGTCGCCTCGTCCCGGAACTCCTTGTGCACCCAAGAGTCTTGGTTCCGCAGGTTCACCATCTCAAGCAGATAGGGATTGAGCCCTGCCCGGACGAGGACACCGCGGAACGTCCCCTCGTGGGTCTTGGGAGAACAGGCCGCCACGACCACGCGATTGATGCCCTTCTCACGGATCACTTGTGCGATCTCTTGCTGTGCAGCACCAGCGCAACTGAACATCTGATCTTGCGCCCAGACTACGTCAGGAAGCGTATAGGCGAATTCTACGACCTTTTTCACGTCCACAACCCCAGCAATGTTGCTCCCGCAGTGGCAGACAAACACCCCTACCCTGGGCTGCTGGGTGTCCAGTACAGGCTCGACCGGCGCCTCCTGGGGCCAGCTCCTTTTGATCACATGGGTAAGGGCGGCGGCAGCCGCCGCCCCGGCCTCAGCTACACTGTCGGGAATGTCCTTGGGACCCCCAGCACACCCTGCGACATAAATCCCTGTTCGACTGGTGCGAACGGGAAGGCCACGGTACTCTTCTGTTTTGATAAACCCATCAGAGCCCACTTCAATGCCTAAGATCTTACAGAGGTCTGATAAACCCTCGGGAGGACGTACCGCCGGGGCCAGCACGACCATATCGTATTCTTCCTCCACAACCTTGCCTTCTGACGTATTCTCATACCTTACGCGCAGACACTTTCCATTAGGGATAATGGCCGAGGGACGCCCTCGGATGAACCTGACCCCTTCGCTTTTCGTTCGCTGCCAGAAGGCATCGTACCCTTTGCCATACGCGCGGACATCCATGTACAGCACGGTCACATCCTTCACACCATGGTCGATGGCCTGGAAAGCATGCTTGATGGAGTACATGCAACAGAAGCGTGAACAATACCGGTAGAAGCGCACATCCCGCGAGCCCACGCATAAGACGAACAGGAGGTTCCGCGGATGCTCTCCGTTTGAAGGCTTCACGATCTGCCCTCCCGTTGGCCCTGCCGAGGCAAGCAGGCGCTCGAACTCGAGGGAGGTGAGCACATCGGGATGGGTTCCGTAGCCGAAGGCGCGGAGTTGGCTCGGATCGAACAGTTCATACCCTGTCGCCACAATGATTGCCGCAACTTCCCGAGTATGTCGCCGCACCTTCGGCATTAAAAAGTCGATGCATTTTGGCGGGCAAGCCTCTACGCACCGCTGGCAGGGTAAATAGTTAGGGGGGTCATTCAGACAGTTGTCTATGTCAACCACGTAGGTACCTGGCACGGCCTGAGGGATCGGCGTATAGATAGCGCGGCGGGTCTCCATGGAGGCGGTGAACTCGTTGGGGAGAACGACCGGGCAGGCGGCGACGCAAAGGTCACACCGGGTGCACTCGTCGGTCACGTAGCGGGATCTCTGGCGGATGGTGACCTGGAAAGCTCCAGGTCCCCCCTCTACCCGCTCCACTTCTGCATTGGCGAGGACCTCGATATTGGGGTGCTGCTCCACCTCCGACATTTTTGGCGCCTCGATGCAAATGGAGCAGTCCAGAGTAGGAAAGTTCTTATCTAGGACGGACATCTTGCCCCCAATGGTAGGGGCCCGCTCCACGAGAACGACCTTCACACCTGCCCTAGCCAAGTCTAGCGATGCCTGGATCCCGGCGATTCCGCCACCGATCACAAGAACGCTATCGCTCATGGAACCTTAACCCTTCCCTTTCACGTATTCGTATCCTATTTCTAGAGCCTTCAGATTTAGATCCACAGTACGGGCAGGCACGGAGGTGCGGACTGCCTCTACCATAGCCTCTTTGCTCACGATCCCGGTGGCCGCTACCAGGGCCCCGAGCATGACCATGTTGGCCACGATGCGCCGCCCCAACTCCTCGGCCAGACGTGTGGCGGGCACCCGAACTGCCTCTACTCCCTCTTCCAAATTAACCAGATCCTCGTCCACAAGCATTGTGCCACCAGGACGAAGAGATTTCCCATAGGTGCGGTAAGCCTCCTCTGACATGATTACGAGGTAATCGGCTTTCTCCACGTGCGGATAGGCGATGGGATCGTCGTCTATGACCACCTCGGCGCTAGCTGCGCCTCCACGTGCCTCCGGCCCGTAGGACTGGATCAAGGTTGCCTCTTTGCCGTCGAACAGACTTGCTGCTTTCCCCAGGATGTACCCAGCCAGGACAACCCCCTGGCCACCGAAGCCGCTGATCCGCACCTCGCGCCGCACTTTTCCCTCACCTCTGTGCTGCCTTGCTCAGCACATACTGCCTGTAGTTGTCCATGTAGGTCGGGCGTTCAGTGTCCACAAAGACTCCGCAGACGATCCTGGAATCCTTTTTCATGCTCACCTCCAGCATCTCCAGGGCTGCCTGGGGATCATAGTCGGCCTGGTGCCGGTAGAACCACATCTCGTCCACGCCCTCTCCCATGTCGTTAGGCCTGCCGAACCCCACCGGGCAAGGCGCGAGGACCTCTATGAACCGGAATCCCCTCTTCTGAAAGGCGCGGATCATCGTGCTCTCCAGCTGGCGTACGTGGAGGCAGGTCCACCGTGCGACAAACACCGCACCCACTGCAGCAAGGAGATGTGGGAGGTTGAAGGGGTCTTCGGGAAAGCCGTGCGGAGAGGTCGTGGTAATCGCTCCTTTAGGGGTTGTAGGGCCGAGCTGACCACCTGTCATCCCGTAATTGAAATTATTTACACAGATCACATTTAAATCAACATTCCGCCTCGCAGCATGGATCAGGTGGTTCCCCCCAATGGCCACAAGGTCGCCGTCTCCACTGAACACGGTTACTGTAAGCCTCGGGTTGGCAATAGCCAAGCCTGTGGCGAACGGGATGGCTCGGCCATGCGTGGTGTGGAACCCATCTACCTTTAAGTAACCGGCAACACGGCCTGTGCACCCGATCCCGGAGACCACAACATGCTGGTCCAGGGGAATTCCGGACGCCAACATGGCACGAGCAAAAGCTCCGAGCACCGTTCCTAGGCCGCACCCCGGACACCAGATGTGGGGCAAGCGGTCCGCCCGGAGAACCTCATCTAAGGGATGCGTACTGACGACGGCTTCCTTTGGCATTCCTGTAGGCCTCCTCGATGCCCGCCAGGATGAGGTCAGGAGGCATCATCATTCCTCCCGCATGCGTTGCCCGGAACACCGGCCGACTGGTGAAGCGCTCCACCTCACGGGCCATCTGACCAAGGTTCAGCTCGGCGACGACGAAGGCGCGAATCCGTTCGGAAAGCTCCTCAATCACCCACTCGGGAAACGGCCACAGCGTTATCAACCGGAGCATCCCCACCTGCATCCCCTGCTTTCTCGCCACCTGCACCGCCTGGCGCCCGGACCGTGCCGTTGAACCATAGGCGATCACCACGACCTCCGCATCCTCTGGCACATCTAACTCGTATTCGACAATCTGGCGTGCGGCCCGGCGGATCTTCTCGTTTAGCCTGCGTACCAGCCTGTCGTGAACTTCCGGGCTCATGACCGGATATCCCCGCTCGTCGTGCGTGAGGCTCTCCACGTAGACTCGGTAGCCTTCCCCTGCTAAGGGCATGGGGGGAACAAGATCCTCCCCGGCAGCAAAGGGAAGGAAATCCGCCCCAGGCGGCACCCTTGGCCGCGGGCGCTCCCACCGCTCGATCTCCTCCTCGGGGGGGATCACCACCCGCTCCGTCATGTGACCGACTACCTCATCGGCCAGGATGATGACCGGAGTGCGGAATCGCTCGGCCATGTTGAAAGCCCGGATCGTCAGGTCGAACATCTCTTGGCAAGAGGAAGGCGCGTAGGCGATGATCTCGTAGTCTCCATGGGAACCCCATTTGGCCTGCATTACGTCGCCCTGCCCTGCAAGGGTCGGAAGGCCTGTGGAAGGGCCCCCTCGTTGAATATCCACAACTACGCAGGGGGTTTCCGTCATCACCGCGAGGCCGATGTTCTCCATCATCAAGCTGAAACCAGGGCCGGAGGTTGCTGTCATCGCTTTCGCTCCTGCCCAGGATGCTCCAATGATGGCAGCCATGCTCGCCAACTCGTCTTCCATCTGGATGTAGTGGCCACCAACCTCCGGAAGGCGCAGAGCAAGCCGCTCCGCGATCTCGGTAGAGGGAGTTATGGGATAACCGGCAAAGAAAGTGCACCCTGCACTCAGCGCTCCTTCCGCACACGCCACATCCCCCAACATGAAGTGCCGTCCGGTGAGCACACGATTTCTCATCGTTACGTAACCTCTTGGGTAAAGATGGCAAACTCAGGGCAGATGATCGTGCAGAAGTTGCAATGGATGCAGGCTTCTTCCTTTCCAGGACGAACTACGGGGAAATGGTATCCGCGGCTATTCATCGCCGTGGATTCCATTAGAACATTCCGCGGACAGAAATCGATACAAAAACGGCACCCTTTGCACCGCTCGGGAATGATGAAGATCTGACCTCTGGGGATTCGGACCCGAGGCGCATCTAGCGGCGCGCGCATGAAAACACTCCTCAATCGTGAAACTGCTTGCTCTTCGCCCACTGCATATCCGGAAGAAGCGAGACGCCAAAAGGTTCCGACACTTCCTTCAGAAAACATACCTGAAAGCGCAATGCTTCGCTTTTTCGCATGTCTAATTATAAAATAGTTGAGCCGCTTCCTGGCATGATGCAAATGAACCAAATAACCTAAACCAATCTGGCCAACCGCCCGGTGAGCGGGTCTTCAGGCCATCTAGGCTGCTTTCGTCAAGCGCGGGCCGAGCGAGCCCGACCGTCGGCAGGTGCCGCTTGTTCTCCTACAGCATCTGGATGCCGTGAAAGCCGAAGATCGCCACGGTGGCCAGGCCAGCCGCGACGGCCACCACCATCCGGAGCCGCAGACGATGCCGCCGGTCACCGCACCACCAGCGTCCCCCGCATCCCTGCCTCTTTGTGCCCGCTCACCGTGCACTCAAAGGGGTAGCTCCCAGGCTGCACGTCCAGCTCCAGGGTCGCCTCCCGCTTCGGCGCGATGTACTCGGTCTTCTTCCCTAGGCCCGGGATCGCCAGATCATGCGGGATCAGGCCCTCATTGCGGACGACCAAGACCACCCGGCCCACAGGGACTTCAACGCGGGCGGGCTCAAACTTAAACTCCCGCATGATCACCTCCACCCGCTGGACCGCGGGGGTGGGCCGCACCGCCGGCAGAGCCGTGGTCTGCACCTGCTGGAGGTTCAGCTGCACCACGGCCACCACCACCCCCACCAGGGTAAGGACAGCGACGAACCAGGTGTAGCGAATAAGAACTCGGTCGAACCCTTCCATCCCTCCCCTCCCTTGGCCTCGGTACCGCATTCGCCGCCCAAGAGGCTATGGATTTGGGCGACGGCCGTCCATCGGGTCTGGACCGGACCTGGATCGGGCAGAAACCCGATGTGAATGGGAGGCCTTTCGGGTGAGGGAAGGCTACGTTCGCCCCCATCCTGCGGGTAGGAAAAATCAGATCTTAACCCGATTCCCTCGCCAGAAGGCCTGAGGTACGGTGGAGGCGGAGGTGATGGAGATGGCACGAGACCCCAGGTATGTCGAGGACCCGCCCTTTGTCCGGACGGTCCTGAACAGCACCCGGTTCGCATGGGTGTGGCTGATCTTGCGGCTCTGGCTTGGCTATAAGTGGATCGACGCCGCCCTGCACAAGATTGCGAATCCCGACTGGGTCGCTACCGGGGCGGCGGTGCGCGGGTTCTGGGAGCGGGCCATCCAGATCCCCCCTCCGCCTGCACGCCCGCCCGTGGCCTTCGACTGGTACCGCGACTTCCTGAGCTGGCTGTTGAGCATCGGCGCAGAGGGGTTCTTCGGGAAGCTTATCGCGTACGGGGAACTCGCGGTGGGCATCGCCCTCGTCGTGGGCGCCTTCACGGGGATTGCAGCCTTCTTCGGTGCCTTCATGAACTGGAACTTCATGATGGCCGGCACGGCCAGCACGAATCCCATGATGTTCCTCGTCTCCATCCTGCTTATCCTGGCCTGGAAGGTCGCCGGGTACTACGGCCTGGACTACTGGCTGCTGCCTGCCCTGGGAACGCCCTGGCGGCCCGGGCGGATCTTCCGGCCTGCCGAGCAGGCAAGTTAGGGAGGTGAGACCATGGCAACCGTACGTCCGCCTGTCCGGCTCCTGGCCCGGGACGTGATGACCTCGCCTGTCATCACCGTTCGCCCTGATACCCCCATCAAGGAGGTGGCCCGCCTCCTCCTCACCCACCACATCAGTGGGGTCCCCGTGGTGGACGAGGCCGGGAAGCTCGTGGGGATTTTGACGGAGGCCGACCTCCTGTACAAGGAACGGCCGGAGGTCGAGGAGGGCGGGCTATTGCGCCTGTTCCGCAGAGGACACCTCGCGGAGGCGGAGCGGAAGGCAGAGGGTCTCGTGGCCCGTGACCTCATGACCTCCCCCGTGATCACCGTCACCGAGGACACGCCCATCCGCGAGATCGCCTCCCTGATGACCCGCCGCCGCATCAACCGCGTCCCCGTGGTCCGGGACGGACAGGTGGTGGGTATCGTCAGCCGCGCGGATATCCTGAAGGCCCTCACCCGACCCGACGAGGAACTCGCGGAGGCCGTCCGCAGAGCCCTTCTGGAGGAGCTGTGGATTGATCCCACCCGGATCCGCATCGAGGTGCACGAAGGCGTGGTGACCCTGGAGGGGGAGGTAGAACGCCGCTCCGATAAGGAGTTCGCGGAACGTTGGATCGCCACCGTGGACGGCGTGGTCCGCGTCGAGAGCCGCCTCACCTACCGGTTCGACGACACGCAGATCTCTATTGAGTCGTGGCCGGGAGACCCCTGGCGGTCTATCCCCCGCTGAGGTCGTTCCCACGGCCGCAACACCCTCGGGTTGGTCCTACTCCGACCGGGGGTTTATCCTGCGCATCCGCCCAGGCCTCCGATACCATGGAAGGGGGATTTCGGAGGTCGAGGTGGAGACTGCCCGGCAGATGGCCATCCTCCGCAGCATCGCGGAGACCCTCAACCGCTCCTACACCCTGCGGGAGGCCCTGGACGCCTCCCTGCGCCGGATCCTGGAGCTGCTGGAGGTCGAGGCGGGCTGGATCTTCCTCCACGGCCCCAACCCGGGAGAGTTCTACCTCGCCGCGGACGCCAACCTCCCGGCCCCGCTCGCGACCGCGGGCAAGCGCCGCATGGCCGGGGACTGCCGGTGCCTGAGCCTGCTGCGCGAAGGCACCTTGAGGGAGCCGGTAAATGTGGTGGAGTGCCTACGGCTGGAGCAGGCTCTTCCCGGGGCTCCTGAGCGCCACCGTCACGCCTCCGTCCCCCTCGTGGCCCAGAACGAGACGGTCGGGATCCTCAACCTCCTCCTGCCGCCCGGCCGCACCTTTACCCAGCAGGAGCTGGACATGCTGGAGGCCATCGGGCATGAGCTCGCGGTCACCATCCAGCGGGCGCGGCTGTTTGACCGGGTGCGGGAGCAGGAGCGCGTGCGGCGGGAGCTCCTGCAGCGCCTGCTGGTCGCCCAGGAGGAGGAGCGCCGCCGCATCGCCCGGGACCTCCATGACCACGCGGGCCAGATCCTCACGGCCCTTATCCTCCAGCTCGGCCAGCTCGCGGCTCAAGCGGAGGCCGCCGGAAACTCCCTTGCCCCCGCCCTGCGTCGGCTGCACGAAGTCGCGCAGGAGGGCCTGGATGACCTGCGGAGGCTGGTACACGAGCTGCGGCCCGCCATCCTGGACGACCTCGGGCTAGGACCCGCGGTGCGGTGGTACGTGGACACGTACGTGCGCCCCACAGGGCTACGGGCCCACGTGGAGAGCGAGGGGCTTGAGGAGCGGCTTTCTTCGGATGTGGAGACGGTCGCCTTTCGCATCGTGCAGGAGGCCCTCACCAACGTCCTGCGCCACGCCCAGGCCCGGGAGGTCCGGGTGCGGTTGGATCGGAGGGAAGACGTGCTGTTGGTGATGGTGCGAGACGACGGGGTGGGCTTCGATCCGGAAGAGGTCGGTCGGCGGGGGTTAGGTCTAGCGGGGATGCGGGAGCGGGCGGAGCTGGTGGGCGGCACCGTGCAGATCCTCTCCGTTCCGGGAGTGGGGACCACCGTACTGGCCCGCTTGCCGGTACCGCGGTGATCCACGCGGAGGGCCGACCATTTCGCTGGCCCCAACGGTGTCTTGGAGGGTGGCCTGGACTTGCACCCGGCCTCGGCCGACTGAGGCTAGCTCCAGGACTCTCCACCCGCGTTCTGCTGCAGGCATGAACACTCGCTGCAGGTTCACCAGCCACACTTCCCGGATCCCCTGACGGATACACCATCTTTGCGGTGCACGATTCCATCCACCTCACGTTCTACACGGGTGTTGCGGAGGTCAACTATTGGGACTTCTCCCCGATCTGCCTCCTCACCTCCACCCCGTCCATCGTGGCCGTCTACGGGGGATCGCGGTGGCGCACCTTCCGGGAGCTCATCGAGGACGCGAAGCGGCGCCCGGACGAGATCAAGGCCGGTGCGACCCTGGGGTCCACGAGCCACTTCTTCTTAGTGCTCATCGAGCGGAAGGTGGGCTCCCGCCTGTGGCGCTACGTGAGCTATGAGGGGACCGCCCCGCGCATGACCGCCCTCATGGGGGGCCACATCGATGTGGCCGAGTCCAACCTCACACAGCTCGACAAGGCACGGGCCGGTCAGATCCGGTTCCTGGCCATCGCCACGGAGAAGCGCCATCCCTCCGCACCGGATCTCCCCACCTTGCGGGAGTTCGGCGTAGACGTGGTATACGCGGTCAACCGAGGGCTCGTGGCACCCAGAGGGACCCCTGCTCCGGTGCTGGCCAGGCTGGAGAAGGCCTGTGAGAGCGTTGCGCGGAATCCCGCCTTTGCGGACGCCATGGCCAAGCAGGGAACGGACGTCCGGTTCTTAAACCGTAAGCAGTACACGATTTTCCTGCGGGAGAACGATGCCCTAAACAAGGCTTTGGCCGAGTACGCGGGCTTCAAGCGGCGGTAGACACCATCCACCTTCCGGCTCTGGGAGATGGGTCGAGACGGGATTATTGGGTGTTTGCTGCTTCTCCTGAGCCTGTGGCTGTACCGCCACACCGCGGAGATCCCCCGCCCGCCCTTTGTTCCGTTGGGCCTGGATTTTTACCCGCGGATGCTCCTGGGCCTTCTGGGAGGGCTGAGCCTCGCCCTGGTGGGTGCTGACCTCCTGGGCCGGCGGGGGCTTCCGAAGCAACGTCTGGCAGTCCGGATGCACCTGGCTCCGTACCGCGACGTCCTCCTCACCTACCTACTCTTCGGCGGCTACGTGGCCCTGATCCCAATCCTCGGCTTCCGGGCGGCCACAGTCCCCTTTGTCGCCGTCCTGGCGTGGTGCCTTGGCCCCAAGACCCTCCGCCACGCCCTCCTCTCCCTCCTCGTCGTGGCCGTGCACGTGGTCTTCGAAGGGTACCTGAGACTCCTGCTCCCCCGGGGGATTCTCCCGTGAGGCAGAACCCGTCGGTGACCGCATGATCGACCTTTGGCTTACTGCCCTCAGCCGAGTCCTACAGCCCGACGTGTTCCTCTCCCTTGTAGCCGGGGTTGTGGCTGGACTCGTGGGCGGTGCCATCCCCGGGATCACGATCACCATGACCGTCATCTTGGTCCTGCCCTTCACCTTCGGGATGGATCCCCTCCAGGGGCTGGCCACCCTGATCGGGGTGTACGTGGGCGGGGAGTCGGGAGGGCTCATCAGCGCCACCCTCCTGGGAATCCCCGGAACCGCCTCCGCCATCGCCACCACCTTCGACGGCTATCCCATGGCCAAGAAGGGGGAGCCCGGTCGAGCGGTGTGGCTGGGGATCTGGGCCGGATTCTTCGGGGGTCTTTTCGCCGGGGTCCCGCTCGTCGTCGGCGCGGTCACCCTGGCCGCCCTGGCTCTGAAGTTCGGCCCTTGGGAGTACTTCAGCCTCTTCGTCCTCACCCTGAGCATCGTCAGCAGCCTCTCCGAACAGTCGCTCCTCAAGGGCCTGGTCGCCGCGGCGGTGGGCCTCTTCCTCACCGTAGTGGGATCCGATCCCCTCATGGGCGTTCCCCGGTTCACCTTCGGATCCGAGTACCTGCGCACGGGGTTTCCTTTCCTCGCGGTGCTCGTGGGCGTCTACGCCTTTGCTCAGCTCATGCGGGAGCTCGAACGGCGACAGGAGGGTCCTACGCGTGCCCTCGTGACGGGCTCCGCCACCCTCTCGGTCTCCCACGGACGGGTCATCCGGGAGGTCTTCCAGCAGTGGGCGAACCTCCTGCGCTCTACCCTGATCGGCCTGTGGATCGGTGTTCTCCCTGCGGTGGGAGGGTCCGCGGCCAACATCTTGGCCTACGACCAGGCGAAGAAGTTTTCCCGCCACCCCGAGCGGTTCGGAACAGGAATCCCGGAGGGCATCATCGCCACGGAGTCCGCCAACAATGCCAACGTGGCCGGCTCCCTGATCACCATGATGGCCTTCGGGATCCCGGGAGACGCGGTGAGCGCGGTGATGATCGGTGCCCTCATCATCCACGGGATCCAGCCCGGGCCCCTCTTTATCAGCACCAAACCCGAGCTGGCCTATGGGATGTTCGCCGCGTACTTCCTGGCCACCCTCCTCACGGTCCCCATTGAAGCGGGGCTTCTTCGGGTGCTGGTGCGCGCCGTCTCGGTCCCTCTGTCCTTCCTCGTCCCCGTGATCCTGGTCCTAGGTGCGATCGGCGCGTACGCCATTAACAACCTCACGGCCAACATCTGGACGTTCTTCTTCTTCGGCATCCTCGGGTACCTCATGGTGAAGTTCGAGTTCCCGATTGCGCCTTTGATCCTTGGGTTGATCCTGGGGGACCAGATCGAAGTGAACCTCATCCGGGCCATCATGACCGAACCCAACCCGCTCCTCTTCCTGACCCGGCCCATCTCAGGTCTGTTCCTAGCGGCGTCCGTGGCTTCCTTCGTCTGGGGAATCCTCCAGACGCGTCGGCAAATCCGCACCGGGCGGGTTCCCGGCGCCGTCCTCTCCGGAGGGTAGACCTTGGGAACACCGCGGGAAACGCATCTTGAACGCTCCCTCACGGTGGGCCTTGCAGGGTTCGGCGCCATCGGGCAGCGGGTGGCCGCGGAGCTGGACCGCCCCCTGCCGGGCCTGCGGCTGGGTGCCATCACCAGCCGTGACCTGGAGGCGGCGCGAACCCGGGCATACACCCTGCTCAAGACCCCGCCCCCCGTGGTCCCGCTCCGTGAGCTGGTTTTCCTAGTGGACGTGGTCGTAGAGGCCGCGCCCGCACAGGCCTTCGAGGAGATCGCCACCGCCACCCTTCGCGCGGGCAGGACGCTCCTCGTCCTGAGCGCTGGCGCCCTCCTGGACCGGTATGAGGCGTACGTGGACCTGGCCCGGCAGGGAGGCGGGCGGATCCACGTGGTCTCCGGTGCCATCGGCGGCCTGGATGCCCTTGCCGCCGCCGCGGTGGGGGAGGTGGAATCCGTTACGGTGGTGACGCGAAAGCCCCCGCGCGCCCTGGAAGGCGCTCCGTACCTCGAGGCGCACGGCATCCGCGTGCGGGAGCTGCAGATCCCTCAGGTGGTGTTCGAAGGAACCGCCCGGGAAGCCTGCCGCGGGTTGACAGCTGTTGCGGATTTTATTATCCTCTGTTTCAGAATCGAACACACGTGCGAATGTTGAAGCTCTCCGAGGGGGAGTGCGAAGGGATGGAGGTGACCTTCTGCACCCGGATCCGGGACGAGCGGGTCTACCCCGTCCTCGATGCGATCGCAGACCTGTGGTGTCGCTCGCAGCGCCGGCTGTTCGTCGACCTCTACGTGCAGGGACGGAAGCTCGGTGAGTGCAAGAAGCGGTACATCGCCCACTACGGCCTCACGGCCCGCCAGTTCAACGCCCTGAGCACGGACCTGCGGGGCAAGGTGGATACCGCCCGCAAATCGGCCCACAAACGCGTCGCCGGCCTTAAGAGGAGGATCAAGGCGGCACAGGAGAAAATCGCCCGGCTCGAGAAAGCACTGAAGAAAGCAGGTTCCTCTGAGCGCAGGAGGAGGTTGGAGTTCATCCTGCACCAGAAGAAGCGCAGACTCAAAAGTCTCGAAGACCGCCTCCAGAATG
>FWWL01004225.1_pt1 | contig 24653 bp, 15 predicted proteins | sample 2228331 | NCBI WGS metagenome assembly FWWL01 (sample SAMEA103939775, study PRJEB20133) | metagenome | reverse complement strand
TTGCATTTTTTCTCCCGCGGTTAGCTTCGGCAATATCGCATCCCTTACTTTTGGTGATACCGGTACACCGCGAGTCATGGAGAGTGCCTTCCCCGCCTCCAGGTCGTTTACGCACCATTCGATGAACCTTTTCGCTTCTTCAATATATTTGGAATTGGCGCTTACCGTAAAAAACTGCGACGGAACGAGATATTCTCCGGATTGCTTTCCTCTCGGAACGGTCATCATGGCGAATTCACCCGGTTTGACCGAATCGAATGCACCGAAACCTGCCGCATGGTTGCGCATAAACAATATAGTGCCGTTCAATAGATGATCCATCATAGGATCAAACTCTTTATATGCAACCGTTACATCGATCGGAGGAACGATGCCCTCCTTTCGCAGTTGGGCAAACAGCTTATAAAATTGAAGGAACGTATCCTTATCAATGTTGAATTTTCCGTCATTCGTATGGGAGAATCCTTTGCCTTGGGCCAACTGATAAATTTCGTACTTATAGATTTCAGCCGTACCAATGCCTACCGACAAATCTTCGATCACATATTTTCCTTTTTCCAGCTTTGGCTTAATACTGCGTGCCACTTCGACCAGTTCATCCCATGTAAAGCCACCCTCCGGAACTTTAACGCCCAATTTCTCCAGCGCAACCTTGTTGTACATCATGGTGTTCGCGGTGGAAGCGAGCGGGAACCCGTACAGTTTGCCATTGACTTTCCCGCCGTCGATCAAGTTTTTGTCCACACTGGAGGCGTCGATTCCTTCGGATAAGTCAGCAAATTGATTGCGCAGCCCGTATTCGACAATGTTGTCGACGTCCATCTGCATAATATCGGGCAATGTTTTGGATGCGGACTGGGCTGCGAGCTTGGTGTAATACGTATCCCATCCCATATACTCCGGTTCAAATGTGACATGCGGGTTATTCTTCGTATACAGCTCTAACGCCTTCAATGTAGCATCATGCCGTGCTTGCGAGCCGGCCCATGTAATCCTGAGTTTGACCGGTTGCTTCGATGTCCCGGAGTCCGCATTGCCGGTTTCTTTACCGGAACTGCAAGCTGCCATAGCAAATGCCAGTGCGATTACGAGCATCACCGCGACTGCTCTTGAAATTTTTCGTGTAACCATCTGTACAAACACCTCTTTCCCTATAGATTCATTGTGTTTACGTCTAAATTATAGGATGTTGAACAGTGGGAATGTAGGTTAGAAACCTACAAATGTTTTCACTAAATACGAAATGTGGCCATCACTTCTTCAAGAGCTCCGAAGGGTTAAAACCGATCTGTTTTTTGAACTGCGTCGTAAAGTAGGGGATGTTGGAGTAGCCGACTTTTTCTGCAATTTCATAGATGTAGTATTTTCCTTCCAGAACCAATTCCTTCGCTTTATCCATTCGGATTCGGGTGACATATTGGTTCAGCGTTTCGCCAACCACGTTTTTAAATATTTGTCCCAAATAATTTTGCGAAATGAAGACATGGCGGGATAAATCTCCCAAAGTAATCTCCTCGTTATAATGTTCGCGAATGTAATTGATCATGAAATCGACGGCCTGCTTATGCTTAATATTGTCGTTCCAATGCCTGCTCCGCAAAATATCGCTAACGATGCTATGCAGCCAGTCAGCCAGATGCTCCAGAGTTTCGGCCTCCGGAATTTCGAAACGGGGACGGATTCGTTCCAGTTCGATCCCCAAATCATACAGGGAATAGGCCAATATCGTCCAAAGCTCGTTGCCCAATTGGGTAAGTTCCGCCGAAGAGATTTGTTTCAACTCTTTGAGGTGGGATACATATTCATCTATCAGACCGAACGCCTGTGACTCCTGGCAATTGCGCACCGCTTCGACCAATTGGTGATAAAAGCGGATCGATCGTACTGCAGCAAACAACGGCCTGCTCGCCGAACATTGCCTGAACGCTTCGTCAAAAGAGTCGGCGAACTCCCGGAAGCCGGATTTCACTCCGCCGATACCGACCCGTACGCTCAAACGAAGATTTCGATGCACCGAATATGGAATGATATTGGCGAACCGTTCGGCCTGAAGGATCAATTCGTCATCAGCCAAGCGGCGGCCATCATCGTGGAGCAATACAACGGCGCGGTGGCTGTGCAAATTGATGTATTCGAAATCCGTCCATTCTCCGGCAAGCAGTTCCCGGATGACGTTCTCCAGCGCGAACAGTAGCAAATTCCAATCGTGTCGCTTCCAGTTGATCAATTTCAACGTATCGACCAGTTCGATACCCACAACAAGATGCCTCTGTCCTTCCCATCTTTGGATACAGGCGTCGATTGCGTCCAAACGCACCGTCTGTGGATGAGGCGTTCCCGTAACCGCGGACTTCAGCCATTCCTTGACGATGTAAGATTCGTATTGCTGCATCTGCTCGAGCATGGCATGCAAACCTGCCTGCTCCTGATTATTTTTGTCCAGCCGATGAATCGCCCGTTTCAAAACGGCGATAAGGCTGTCGACAGTAACCGGTTTGGTTAAGTAATCGTCGACGTCAAGCCGAAGCGCTTGCCGCGCATATTCAAAATCGGAATAACCGCTTAAGATGATGAATTTTCCGGCATATCCTTCGTTTCTTAGCGTACCGATCATGTCCAACCCGTTCATGACGGGCATGCTGATGTCGACGATGACGATATCCGGCTGCACCTGCCGTATGACAACGAGCCCTTGCTGTCCGTCCGTTCCTTCCCCCGCCCATTCGGCATTCAGCGTTTCCCAGGGGATTCCAGTTTTCATTCCGGCCAGTACATTGGGGTCGTCGTCAATAATGACGATTTTCCACATGATCATTTCCTCCCGATTGCGATGTTGTCGACGATTCTTGGAAGCCGGATCATAACCATCGTGCCGCCCGCTCCAGCATTCGTAATTTCGATGCTGAAGTCACTCCCGAAAAAGGCAGCCATCCTTTCCCTGACATTCCGAATCCCGTAACCGCTTCCATTTCGTGTTTCCGTTACATTTACGGCTTCGTTGAAGCCGTTTCCATCATCAAGGATACAGACGATCAGTTGTTCCTTGCATTCGTGAATACTGATATCGATAAACCCGGAAGTTCTGTTATGGAATCCGTGTTTGATCGAATTTTCAACAAAAGGCTGCAGCGTCAGTTTCGGAACATAATACTGCAGCAGCGGTTCGGAAGCGTGAATGTGGTATCGGATTTTATCTTCCAGGCGGATCTGTTGAATTTCCATGTAACATTCCACATGGTCCAGTTCCTCCGCCAGTGTAATAAGAGATTCTCCGTTCGACAGGCCAATGCGCAGCATTTTCCCGGTAAGTTCCAGGACGCGGCTCATCCGGCTGTTACCGTCTTTAATGGCCATCCAGTTGACCTGATCCAACGTGTTGTACAGAAAATGAGGATTGATAGCAGCCTGCAGCGTTCTGATTTCCGCTTCGCGCTTCATCTGGTATTGCCGTTCAAGTGATCGGTACAGTTCCTCGATCCGTGCGATCAATGTGCGATAACCTCGGAACAGTTGGCCGAACTCATTGCGGTAATCGTTGGGGAGCGTCGTCTCCTTTTTGGCAAAAGGGTATTCTTTCATCAAAGAAAGCATCAAATAAATGGGCCGCGTAAATTGCCGGTTCAAATAGACGATAACCGATAAAATCAGCAGGGCAAAACCAACCCCTATCGAAATCAATACAATAGCCATGTGCCGGCTGCCCTCCGTCAGCTTGTCCCACGGGGTTACTTCGATTAACAACCATCCGGAACCGGCAAGGTTCGACCATACGACGAAGGAAGACTCGAACGGCGCGCTATCCCGTGTCGTATAAGAATGGCCGTCCCGGTTATATTCCTGAATCAGCTTCCCATATTCGTATGCGTATTGATTCACCGGACCGTCAAACCCAATGGAGGTAATGACTCTTCCCCCGGAATCGAGCAGCAGTCTTTTGGAATCAGTGTCGTCCAGCCCCTTGAGCATATTCTGTACTGCAGACGCCTTTATATTTAACAAAAGCACGCCCTTGTAAACTCCCCCTTTGGAGTACAATTTGCGTGCAAAGCAGATAACCGGAATACGTCCCAAATAAGATTCGATGTGATGCTCCCCGATCCAAACAAAATCGGAGCCTTCTACTGCAGCGTACCAATCATTCACCGCGATGGACTGCATGGGAAAATACTGCACCGGGCCCTGCGGATCGTTGCTTGGTGGATCGTTCATATACAGGTGCATGGAAAAGATAATCGGCATGCTGAACGTTAAGTTGGTAAGCGTCGCCGTCATATTTCTTGCAGCTTGGTATTGGTTGTAGCTGTCGTAATCCCCATTCAGAAACTCCATCATATTGTTGTTGCGGGATACTGACAAAGAAAGTGACTCAATCGCGCTGAACTGGACTTGCATCCTCCGGTCGAGTTCCGACAACAGCTTCGCTTGGTAGAGGGACGTATTGTCGGCGATGCCCTTCACCGAGAAACGGTAACTGACCCATACGATCGCTACCAGAAGGATCAATACTAAAAAGAAGAAGTTGTAAAAATACAAATAACCTATTGGGTATTTTTTAAACAGACGGCTCATCGTGGTAACCTCCTGCAGCATATCACATCAAAATCTCATATTGAATCGAGCCTCCTTCTTTCGTCAGATTATCCTTTAATCCCTGTCGTTGCAATACCTTCCACGATATAGCGCTGGGCGACAAAGAAAATGATCGTTGCGGGCAGGACGGAAACGAGCGCCATCGCGAATAATTGTCCCCAAGGGGTGGACGACTGCGCGTCGACGAACATTTTTAAAGCAAGGTCAACGGTAAACTTATCAACCGTTTTGATATAAATCATATGGCCGAGGAAATCTTCCCAGCTCCATAAAAAACAGAAAATCGCAACGCTCGCTAGTGCAGGCAGCAACAGCGGAAAGATGATGCGAGCGTAAATCATAAACCAGCCGCATCCATCGATTCTCGCCGCTTCGTCAAGCTCCCGTGGGATTCCGCGAATAAACTGAACGAGCAGGAAGATGAAGAACGATCCGCTAATCCCTACCGCAAGCATGCTCGGAACAATAAACGGCAAGTAGGTGTTGATCCATCCCAGCTTGTCATACAGGACGTATTGGGGCACAATGATTGCCTGACTCGGCAGCATGAGCGTCAGCAGAACGAGTGAAAACCAAAATTTGCGCAGCGGAAAATCGAGTCGGGCAAAACCGAACGCAACCAAACTGCAGGAAATGATCGTTGTGCATACGATGGAACCAACCAACTGAAACGAATTGATGTAAAAATGGCCGAAAGAATAACCTGTTATCGCATTCCAGCCCTTTGTGAAATTATCCAGCGTCGGTTGCTGCGGCCAAAAGCCGGGCGAACTGAGCTCCGCATTCGTTTTAAAAGCAGCGCCGAACCACCATAGGACCGGATAAATCATTATTAAACAGAGGCAGGCGAGCGTAAGATGACGGCATACCGCTCTCGCTCTCTTACATTTCGTTGTCATCGCTCCTTCCTCCCTTCGGATTCGTAATACACCCATGTTCTGGAGGTGGCAAAAATGATAGCCGTCAAGCTTACGATGATCGTAAGCAGCACCCATGCCATCGCGGAAGCATACCCCATTTCAAACCTGCGGAACGCTTTTTCGAATAAATAGAGGGTGTACATGTACGTGCTTTGCATTGGTCCGCCCTTAGTAATAATGAACGCCTGCGTAAACAATTGGAAAGCGCCGATCATCTGCAGCACCACATTAAATAAAATAACAGGGGACAGCATCGGCAGTGTGATGGAAAAAAAGGTTCTTACTTTTCTTGCCCCGTCTACAGCTGCAGCTTCATACAACTCTTTGGGAATCTGTTTTAAGCCGGCAAGAAAAATTACCATCGGAGAACCGAATTGCCATACAGCTTCCACGATTAACGTTCCCATCGCCGTTTCCGGCATGCCGATCCAGTTCTTACCTTCCACGCCGATCCAGTCAAGTATGACATTGATGAAACCATTAATACCGAACATGTTGCTCCATATAATCGCGAGCGCCACACTTGCTCCGATTAGGTTAGGAAAATAAATGATCGTCCGGTAAAAGGGCATTCCCCGCATCTCCCGATTTAACAGCAAGGCCAACATTAATGCCACGGTAAGCTGCACGGGCACTGAGACGAAAACAAAAATGAAAGTCGCTTTGATGGAGCGCAGAAACGTTTCGTCATCGGTTAAAATTTTTACGTAATTGTCTGTCCCGATCCAATTGGCTGAGTCGAGCAAAGAATAATCGGTAAACGAAAAGTATAACGATTCGAGCATCGGCCAAAGGATGAGCAGGAAAAATCCGGTCAGCCATGGCGCTATAAACAAGTATCCGGCGATCGGCGATTCCCATCGTCTTGCCCCGCCCCTCCTCCGATTAGGGCGGAGTAATGGAGAACGTTCATGCATGAGACGGTTAGTATCGCGTTGAGTCATCGTTTATGTTCCACCTCCGTAAAGAAATAATTTTTCTTATAATTATGTTAGCTGCGGTGATAGGAACATGGTAGATGAGGAACCAACAATACTTTTCAGATATTATGGAAATGTGACGAGACCAATCAATTCGGACATCCGATTCGGAATCATGTCTTTTTTCGCCATTTAAAAAGCGTATCGTTGTCCATACAATGAAGAGAAATCGTTATGAGGAGTGATGGAGCATGAGGCACGGGGATATCTCAAGCAGCAACGATACGGTAGGGGTAGCGGTTGTGAATTATAAAATGCCCCGCCTGCATACGAGGCAGGATGTGTTGGACAATTGCAGAAACATAGCGGATATGATCGTAGGCATGAAAAAAGGGCTCCCCGGCATGAATCTCGTCGTGTTTCCGGAGTACAGCTCGATGGGCATTATGTACGACGAACAAGAGATGTACGACACGGCTGCGATGATCCCCGGAGAAGAAACGGTTATATTCTCCGAAGCTTGCGTCAAAGCAAATACATGGGGAGTATTTTCGCTCACAGGGGAACGGCATGCGGATCATCCTCATAAGGCGCCGTACAATACACTGATTCTGATCAACAACAAAGGGCAAATCGTCCAGAAGTATCGCAAATGTATCCCATGGTGTCCGATCGAAGGCTGGTATCCGGGAGATACAACCTATGTTTCAGAGGGGCCGAAAGGACTGCAAATCAGCCTGATCGTATGCGATGACGGCAACTACCCGGAAATTTGGCGCGATTGTGCGATGAAGGGAGCCGAACTGATCGTCAGATGCCAAGGGTACATGTATCCGAGCAAAGACCAACAGGTGATCATGGCCAAAGCGATGGCTTGGGCGAACAATTGTTACGTCGCGGTAGCCAATGCAAGCGGATTTGATGGGGTGTACTCCTATTTCGGACATTCGGCGATAATCGGGTTTGACGGCCGGACACTCGGCGAATGCGGCGAAGAAGATTACGGCATCCAGTATGCGGAGCTCTCCGTTTCCCAGATCCGCGATGCGAGAAAGAATGGGCAATCGCAGAACCACCTATTCAAGCTGCTTCACCGCGGCTATACCGGGCTCATTAATTCGGGCGAAGGAGATCGGGGGATTGCGGAATGTCCGTTTGATTTCTATCGAACCTGGGTCACAGACGCCGAACAAGCCCGCGACAATGTCGAAAAAATAACGCGCTCCACTGTAGGTACGGCACAATGCGAGATCAGCGGCATTCCCCATGAAGGTAAAGAACGAGAAAGCGGCGTCTAGTCTCTATTCGTGCGAGATGGCTGGGGGGGATACGGCGGATGCCATTCATGAATGACAAGCTGCGGTCGATTCAGATGGAAGACCAGGAGAAGCAGTCAGGGGAAACTGGGGTTGGCGTAAGCCGGCAATCGGGTTTCCCATCGCGGTATACGTTTGAAGTAGAGGCCGTCATGTCCCTGTTTCATGAGCAAATATACGGACAGGAAAGGGCATTACAAGCCATCGAAGCGATGCTGAAGGTGGTCAAGACGGAAATAAACGATCCGGAGAAGCCGTTATACTCCGGTCTGTTCCTGGGCCCGACCGGTGTAGGCAAGACGGAGATCGTCAAAGTGTTGGCGGAAGCGATCCATGGCAGCCGCAATCGCTTCTGCCGGGTCGACATGAATACGATGTCGCTTGCGCACTACGCTGCGGCATTAACCGGCGCGCCTCCGGGGTATGTGGGAAGCAAGGAAGGAGCTTCCGTGCTGGACAAAGAAACGATCGAAGGAACCTACAGCCGCCCCGGCATCGTATTGTTCGATGAAATCGAAAAAGCAAACGATCAGGTGATTCAAACCCTGCTTAATATATTCGATACCGGCATGATGCGTTTGGCATCGGGTAACGATAGCATTAACTTTAAGAACACGATCGTGATTATGACCAGTAACCTGGGGGCCAGAGAAATTTACCGTTACGCAGATCGACGATTGTTCTCCTTTATACAGCGGATCGCTACATATTTACAGCCAAAATATTGGGGTCGAAGTCATATGGAGCATCTGCTCGACAAGCTGACGAAGAAGCAGTTGGAACGCCGGTTTACCCCGGAATATTTAAATCGTATGGATGACATCATCGTGTTTAACTGGATTCAAAAAAAAATCATGCACCGGATGATCAACAAATACATCGAGCAACTGTCCGTCAAGCTTCGCAAGCATAACATGACCTTGCAGTTGCAACAATCGGCCATCTCGCTGTTGGCAGACAAAGGGCAAGATACCCGATATGGAGGGCGCAAGCTGAAACGGATCGTCAGGCAATACGTCGAGGTCCCACTGGCGGATTTACTTATCGGCAACCCCAATAAAGGAGCGGTCAAAACTTGCATCGGCGAAAGAACGGGTAAAGAAGACAAGATTACGTTTCGTTTGGAGTCGTATGAATGAAGCCATAATGCATGATGCTCCGCCCGATCCCCCATACAATGGCGCCATGCCCTGTTATATGAACTTCGAGCCCAAATAACTAATTCTTGTAGTTATTTGTTTGTGATCATCTTCCTACTCCAAACGACTTTTGGACCTGTAGCTATGGCGAAGTTTTGTATACTTCACGAATGGCATCTTCAATGTCTGGTTCTTTCACGCTCAAATCTTGTATAGGCAGCTTCCTGGACAAGTCAGCGATGAGCTCAGCGGCGGTGATCTGTTTTTTATCGAACTGGTACCAGATTTTCATGCCTTCCTGCTTCAAAATTTCAGCCGAAGGATGTATCAAATCTTCGCATGGATGCTGCAGCTCAACGACTAATTGTCGCTTCGGTGTTAATTTTCCAATAAGGGTATCCATCGGTCCATCTTCCACTACCTTGCCGTGATTAACGATGACCAGTCTGCTGCACAATTGCTCTACGTCGTCCAGGTCATGTGTAGTCAGAATAACCGTCAACCCGCGGGTACGGTTCATCTCTTTGATGAATTGACGTATGGCATGCTTCGCTTCGACGTCCAAGCCGATCGTCGGCTCATCTAGAAACAATATGGAAGGTGAATGCAGCATGGACGCCGCCAAATCGCCTCGCATCCTTTGGCCCAAAGACAGTTGACGGACCGGAGTGTCAATAAACTCGCTCAACTTCAAGACGTCGTTCAATAGTGCCATATTATCGCGATAAAGCTTTTCGTCAATTTGATAAATCCGTCTCAGCAGCTCGAACGATTCCTCCAAACGCAGGTCCCAATACAGTTGGGTGCGCTGTCCGAACACGACCCCGAGCTTCTTAACAACCGCTTTACGATTCTCCTGAGGAGAGATGCCGCAAATATGGATGGAGCCTGATGTCGGGTGCAGAATGCCCGTAAGCATTTTGATCGTTGTGCTCTTTCCTGCCCCGTTGGGACCAATATAACCAACGATTTCTCCGGGCTCGACAGCGAACGTAATACCGTCTACACCCCGAACTTTTTTCTTCTCAGGGAAAAAGAGGCTTTTAACGGCTCCTCGAAGGCCGCTTTCTTTTTTTACAATCACATATTCTTTTACAATTTCATTAACCTCGATAATGGCCATACCCACACCTCACGATCCAGAACTTTCATATTGTCTCATGCCAAACTTGAATAGCTTCAAAGATAACCAAAAACACAGGAACCCGAGGAGAGGAGTCCAAAGGGCCAATCCCAACGGAAGCTGAAAGGCATGATCCTTGCCAAGGAAATCCGCGGCTGGATAGAAGCTTATAAACCCGATCGGAATTATAAAGGTAAAAAGCACCTGAATGACGTACGGATAAATGCTGAGTGGATATAATGTCACTCTCTCCAATGTAGACAGAGCAAAATTAACCGTCGATGCATTGCGCTTGGTCCAGAATGCAATTGTGCCAAGACTGATGAATAGTGCCGCCCGAAGAAACACTCCTCCGATCACAACCAGGATCAGCTTGCCAATGTTCGCAAAGGACCACTCCAGACCAACGGCATTGACTCCGTAAATAAAAATAATGGTGCCTGGAATTAGATCAATGAGTCCGATAAAATTCACATAGCTTGCAACCAACTGAAAAAAAACGCTCATTGGTCTGAGCAGAAGCCGATCAAACGCTCCGTTAATCACCATGTGGTCCATGTGCCAGGTATTAATAAAAAATACAACTAGCAGTCCGTGGCTCAGCAGGCCTAGTCCATAAATAAAGGCCAATTCAGAGAAATCCCACCCGTTCAGAGATTGAAAACGATCTACGATTATACGCAGCATCCAGATTCCGGAGAAGTAGTGGATAGGAATCATCAGCAGCCAGCTAACCAGAAACAAGGGATATTCGAGCTGCCGCTGCACAGCCAAACGGGCGAAACAAGCGGCTACGGAGCCGTAATGCTTTAATTTTGCGACCATTAGTCCTTCAGCCTCCTTGAATCAGCGTCTTCGTCTTCGTGCGCTTCCAAGCCCAACTGAGCAGGAGAGCAAATAAGACGATCCAAAAGCACTGTACAGCCATCCCCTGAAGGGCTTGGGTTAACGAAACAGCGCCAATATAGATGCTGATCGGGGCTTGGTAAGTATACTGAAAGGGCAGGAACACAGAAATACGCTGGATTGTCTCCGGGAAAAACCACAGCGGGACCAAGCTGCCGGACAAGACACGTACTATACTGTCCTTCACAATACCTAAGTTGCCTAGCTCCATCACCCAGAACGCAGCCAACCCTACTAATGCGCTAAGCAGCCATAACAACGCATAGCTTAAAAGGCAGCAAGGGATGAACAGAACGAGATGCATCCACGATGCGGGGAGCGGTGGGCCGAAGACGATCGCCGCGAACAGGAACAGCGGAAGCATCCGATTCACGAATGCGCTGATGGCGCTGCCCAGATCGTCGGCCAAGTAAGAGGCGAGCAAAGGGATTGGCCTGTAGAAGTCGGTGACGATCTGTCCTTCGCGGATTTTATAATAGATCGTATCCTGTACGTTGCAAATAAATACGGACGCCAGCAAAATTGAAAGCACCGTGTATGTGATCAGATCGTCCAATTTCATGGATTGGACTTGATCGATTCCTACATATGCTGCTTGCCACAAAAACACGGACGCTACCAACAGAATTATGTTTGTTCCGACAGCGGCGAACACTTCAAAGCGGTAGGCCAGGTTTGTTAACATTCTCATTTTGGTTATGTACAAATACGCTTGCAGCAGCTAACACACCCCCACATTAGAAAAACAGAGCTGAGTAAAAGACAATTTATACCATTATAAGATCAGACATTGTATCGCGCAATATGAAAGTTAGGTTAAAACTGTTTTTGGAGAAGATAGGTGCCTTGTAGCGCATCATGTTCCATTAAATAAGAAAACCACTAGAGAACGTCTCTCTAGTGGTCCTTTGCGGTTGGGGTGTTAGCGTTCGGGAGCAAAACTCGCTGAAAAAGCCGGGCTGTGTATAATCATCGACTTCTACTTTAACTCCTGACTTTCAGTAATCTCATACTGTTAATAATCACAATCAGAGCTGCACCCGTGTCGCTAATTACAGCAATCCATAAAGTCAGCAAATTAGGAAATATCAGAATCAAGGCAATGAACTTGACGATTAACGAAAACCAAATGTTTTGTTTTATGATTTGGATCGCTTTTCGACTTAGTTTAACCATATGTGGAAGCTTCTCTAAATTGTCAGCCATTAACACAATATCAGCCGTTTCCATGGCCGTATCGGTTCCAGCACCTCCCATAGCAATACCAAGATTGGCTGTTGCAAGCGCAGGAGCATCATTAATGCCGTCTCCTACCATGGCCACAAGGTTACCTTCATCTTGAAGCTGTTTGATGGCTTTTACTTTATCTTCGGGTAAAAGCTCTGCAAAATATCGAGTTACCCCTGTTTGGGATGCGACCTTTTTTGCCGTTCCTTCGTTATCACCCGTTAACATAACAACTTGATTCACCCCAACCCGTTGAAGACCTTTAAGAGTTTGGACAGAGGTTTCACGAACGGCATCTGCTACGGCAATAATTCCAAATAATTGAACTCTCGTTCCCACAATAACGATTGTGTTTCCTTCTAGCTGTAAAGAGACAATTTGCGATTCTATATCTCCAAGCGGAGTATTTATTTCTTGGAATAATTTCAGGTTGCCTGCAAAGTATTCGTCAGCACCAATTGTTGCCGCGACTCCCTTTCCGACTATGTTTCTGAACTTTTCGCCTTGACGGGATGAGATCTCTTTTTTATTAGCATACTCAACAACCGCTTTTGCAATGGGATGTGTAGAGTATTCTTCTAACGTTCGAGCAATGGATAACAATTCATCATTGGTTGATCCAATTGTAACCAATTTGGATACCTTCGGTTTTCCTTCCGTCAAAGTACCCGTTTTATCAAAAGCAATTGATGAGATCCTTCCTGCTATTTCTAGAAAGGCTCCTCCTTTAATGAGGACTCCATTCTTCGCAGCGTTTCCGATTGCTGAAACGATCGCCACAGGCGTTGAGATAACCAGCGCACAAGGACACGCAATCACCAATAACTCTAATCCCTTGTAAAACCAATCCCCCCAGCTTCCATAACCAAAAAGGGGAGGAAAGACCATAACCGCAATGGCAAGCAAGAAAACAATAGGCGTATAGATTCGGGCAAATTTATCTACAAAAGCTTCTGTTGGCGCTTTTTGTTCCTGGGCTTCTTCAACAAGATGAATGATTTTCGAAATCGTCGTATCTTCAACAAATTTTGTAACTTTAATCTCTAAGGAGCTGTGTTCATTAATAGTTCCGGCATATACATCATCACCTGGTTGCTTGTCTACGGGTATTGATTCTCCTGTAATGGGAGCTTGATTTACACTTGATTCACCACCGATTACTTGTCCGTCTAGCGGGATTTTATCGCCTGGTTTAACGACAATGATACTCCCGACAGAGATATCTTCCACGGACTTTTTTAAGAGCTCTTTTCCACTTTTGACCCAAGCTTCAGGAGGTGCAAGATTAATTAAACTCCGAATCGAATTTCTGGTTTTTTCAATAGATCTGGTTTGAAGGACATTTCCTAAAGCGAACAACCAAACAACGGTAGCACCCTCTAACCATTCACCAATAGCAACAGCACCAAGCACTGCTGCTGTCATGAGAAAATTCATATCCAAAGATCGACTCTTCACCGCATAATAAGCACTTCGGGCTGGTTTATAACCACCAACAATAATGGATATGGCGTAAAGGAGTGTAATAAAGTTGGATGGTGCATCTGTATAAGATCCAAGAAATCCGAAAATTAATAAAGCCCCTGAAAAGACAATCAAGTTCGTTCCAGACTTGTCTTTTTTAATTTCAGTACCCTGCATTTGCTTTGAAACTAATGTAGCTTTATAACCAGCTTTGGAAACTTCTTTAATGATGTCCTCAGCACAATTTTCGTGTTCGACAGTCATATTACCTGTTGAGAAATTGACACTTGCACTCTTTACAGCGGGGAGGTTCTTTAAATGATTTTCTATGGTTAATGCACAGGAACTGCAATCCATACCTTCGACATTGTATGTTCGACCGTTTCCTCTTAGTTGAACCGGTTCAATAGAATGACCTAGTTTCTGTCCAGACTTATCTTCGATTTTTTGAGTTATCATGTTGTCAGTACTTTTACAACAATCATCCTCACATTCAGCTTTAGTTGGAGGATTTACATTCACTAAAGTGAGGCTTTTTTTAAATTTGAACTCAGAGGGAGAGCTCTCTTTGTTTTCACAACAGGAATCCTTATGTTCTTTGTCTGTCAATGTAAACTCCTCCCTCTCAGTAAAGTCCCGTTTCACATTTAGCAACGCCATCGTGGACAAGGGATAAAACCGAATCAAACATGATTAGCATTTCTTTTACTTTCTCACTGGTCAATCCGTAATACACGTATTTCCCTTCTTGTCTGCCTACAATAATTCCACAGCCCTTTAAACAAGCCAAATGTTGAGAAATATTCGATTGATTTCCCTGGATTTCTTCAACAATTTGGGAGACTGTTTTTTCCTTATCCTTGATACACTCCAATATTTGAAGTCGGGTTTTATCACTAAATCCACGGATGAATTTGGCTTTAATTTCTAAGTAGTCTTGACTCATTTAGGATTACCTCTCAATCAAATTAGAAATCACTAATATGATCATCATATTAGCATTGCCTAATATATGTGTCAAATATTTACCCCCTCCGATTCTAGGAGGGGGTTCAGTTTTATACGGGCATAGGGGTATCAGTTGGTTTTGCATATCCTTTTTTATATGTGCTATCGATAATATCACGAATTTCTTTTAAGGATTTTCCCTCATGCTTCATATTGATCGACTGCACGGCAATTTGCAAGCAAACTCCACAACGAGTGCCGTGGTCATCCCATACAATCGAGCCGTCTGCATTAACTTCCTTACAAAGCAGTTCATGTTGCTTCTGTGTCCAGCGCTGTCGCCACAACCACAGTAGCAAGGAATCCACTTTAAAATATCTGTCGCCAAGCCAGAAGCTTCATATACCAATCTAACCTGTTCGGGTTGCGATTTCAAAAAGGAAGGCAATACATTAGCTGATGCCGTTTTCTCTTGGATATCGCTGCTTGCATGTTCTTGATGGCTGTGTTCCTCATGATTAGCCTCTTTTTGAGAACCGCAGGCTGTAACGATGACTGCCATTGTTAGTAAGATTAAGATACTCTTAAATAAATATTTCATATTTCACCCCTGACGTGTTGAGCTGTTTCAAATATAACACAATAAGGGTGGTATTAATTACAGATATCAGCCGAGAAAGCCCATTCCTTCAGGCATGGGATGAATCAGCTTATGACAAGGGCTGTCCACCGGGCAGTTTAATTGTCCTACATCTCTATATTTTCTTGTTATTTTAATGACTTTCTATGCGAACATTTGTTTGGTACCTCCGCTATTTTCTTTTAATTTACTTCGCTGTTTATTCTAAAGCGCCTATGTATTTTATGTACGTTTCTCTTGAAAAAGGGGCCATAACTGTAAACAGCCTTCTTGCATATAGTGAGTAAATTAATCAGCAAGTTAGCCAAGCTAAATTTTTCTCTAAATCTGCATTTGCAAAACGGTAGCCCTCCGGATTGCCCTGTGTATTTTTCCTCCCACTCAACTTCTTATCGTTGCATCGAAGACGTACGAACTAACATGCTTGTTAGATGTAGCTGACAAACTCTCAGCCTGCTGACTGAAGAGCTGTTTGGCTGCGTTGATCGGCATAGCCGGAGTCGTCTTGCGTCGGCTATCTTTAGGATCCTTCCATGCATCACATAGAAACCACCCTATCAAGTACATGCCATAGTCGCAATTATGGTGCTCCATGTAACGGCAGACCAATTGATCCTCCATCGCGGTCTTCAATGCCCCGTTCCAGCAACCTTTAACTTCAATCGGCAACGATATCGTTTCTTTTTGGGTCGTATACAAATCAACCTTAATATCGATCCGCTCTCCCTTTGCCCCTCCTTCGTAGATGTATCGGCTTAGCTCCACTTCCCGATTGACGATGATTCCGTATTCGAGCAGTTGATCCGCGAGACGCGCTTTGATTAGATCGGAAAACTCGTTTTCCGTTTTCGGAGTTTGCTTGCGGCCGTTTTTATTCCACATCGTGAAGATGAGCGGATTGTCCGAGTGGAGCGCCCTCTCGTAGTCTTCCAAAATCTCTTTGATGACTTCGATAAGCTGCTGCCCGTTAAATATAGGCATTTTCTTTTTGCTGCGGATCGTCTTTACAATCGCTTCAGGCAGAGGAGCATTCCACGTCGTTTGCAAATAGTCGTTGCGAATCGAAAACCACGCCGACTGCACACGTTCCGAATCTGGCAGCCGCTCGCTAAGAAATTTGATCTGCCGGTAAGATTCCTCCGTTTTACGATCCTTCAACTCCTGAATAAGCAGTACCTCTAACTCATCGAGTTTATAGGAAGGCTTTATTGGGTTGACGCTCAGCCATTCGAATAGTTCAGCAATCGCTTCGGGCGGCCATTTTTTCTGAAAAGAATAGTTTCGGAACGTTGCCAAATAACGTTCAACGACGCTTTTGCCGTATGCCTTATCTTCATGCAAAATCGGCCGCAGCAGCGCCCAACCTGCGTCTTCCGAGAAATCCAGCATAATGGCCGCTGCTTCCGATGCACGTTCTCTTACGACAGCGTTGGAGGGATTCCGCCCTTCGTTCACAAGAGACGCGACGATTTGCTTGATTGTCGGATGGCGCTGCTCAAGCAAAATGCTGATGATAAGCCCGAAAGCTTCAAGATCGACCGTTTTGTCCTGCATAAGCGTCAGCAACCGGGTTGCCGTTTGCTCATCCCAACAGTTCACGAGTTGACTGGTTACCGTATGCCGTGCCCCCCAACCCCAAGACAAACGGCGTGCATAATGAAAAATACCGTTTAACGTTTCCTCCCGGTAGAGACGGTGAAACAACTTGACGATCTCCATTCCGTCCACGTAATGACTGATTTGCGGGTCGGTGGCGGCGTCCGAGCATCGATGCGCAGCCTCCGGGGACAACGTTTCCAAAAACGTCTTATCCTTCATGAAAACGAGCTGAATCGCATCAAGCATGTTCAGCAAGTATCCAAACCGGTCGCGGTTTTCCATCTCAGCAGGGGGAGTTATAATGAACTGCTTTGCCGCCTGTAGAATACGTGCCCTCGTGTCGTCGTTGACTTGTTTCCAACCTAAAAATTGCGAGAAGTCGCTCGGATTAAAATCGAACCAAGTATGCCAATCACGCGGATTTAATTGATTCGTTAACGAGCCCCATGCATTGATTTGTCCGCTTTCCATTTGATCCAATAGTTCCAAGACGGCATCATGCTGAAAAACTGGCCTAGCAGGCGACCACTTCGCCCGTTCTGCAGCGGGCTGCTCCTTCGGGGTAGGCTCCTCTTCAAGCTTGCTGTCGGACGTCAGGAAATTGTGTTCCCACATGCGCTCCTCCAGCCGCACGAAACGATGCAGCAGCACCGCTTCGCTTTCGTTCATTCGGTTGGCCAGCTCCGCATACACCTCCCGATAGACGGAAGAGGAGTTAGGCCGATTCGCATACTCGGGAGCATCAGCTATCGTATCACTAAGCGTTCCTAGCTGCTCCAAGGACAACGTTTGGACAATCGAACGGATATAACCGGAAGCAGAGTCTCCCCGACCGAATAGATCGAGCATGTATTTCAACAATTCCATCAATGTCAGATGATTCGGGTACAATCTTTTTAATAGAGGGAAGCTCACATGATTGGTCCGATAGGAATAGTGATCGAGAAAAAACTTCATCGATCCCAACCGCTCATCCGGACATAACTTATACAGAACGTGGAATGCGTCGTCGAGCAAGTCCCCTTCCCAGCTTTGGAAACGAACCAATATCGTATTTACCGTCTCGTCCATGTCGCCGTAGTAGGCGATGTTCAGAGCGCGTCTTTTGGCCGAATCCGAACAGGCCGAATCGCTCAGACAACGATTGACGATGTCGATGACTTCCGGAAGCTTGAGCTCTTTAATGAACTCCCAATCCCAGTAATGTTCGGCGTAAGCCGGGTCCGACTTGTTAAATATAGACAAAACAAACTTTTTCTTTGTATCGACCGTCACCTGAAACCGGTCGCTAAGAAACAGAAGATTCGGCTGCCTGCCGACAAGCTCGTACAGAAAAGACGTATTAAATTCGCCGAGCCAGGCGGCCGTTTGATGAAGCTGAGGAATGAACCGGCCTTCGGAATCGCCGGGGTGTATAAACAAGTGCAGCAGCTGCTTCGTCGTCACTCCGCGAGCATTCAAATAATAGGCGGCCAAAAACTCTTCGTACGATTTGTGAGCCCACGTCAACTGCTCATGTCCGCTATCGACGAATAACCCCGTAGCCAGCACTTCTTTCCAATCGGCTGCTGTAATCGCCCCCGCGTCGTCCTCGCTCAGCACGTCCCGTAATTGGACGGTGCCGGAGCGCAGGCCTTCTCCGTCCAAGCCCGTGTGAATGAAATGTCGGTTCGTCAACATGCAGACTGCGGCTAGCTTCGCCGCGAAATCCAGCTTTTGCGGCACGGATAGACGTCCGGCATAACGCGTCTTGGCGCTTCGACCCGGGTTTACTTCTTCGCAAAGCTTATAACAACCCCGTTCGTACAGCTCCTTTTTGACTAATGGGAGCTCGCTCCCGGTATTCAGAAGCATTCGCAGCGTAACCGGATGGCTCGCTAGCGCTTCGATTCGATGCTTTTTCACTTGGGAAACAAACGTCTGCGGCGCATGGCCGTTGTTGACGCTAGCCTCCTCCACGTCTTTTTCACGAAGCGGCGCAAGTCTGTAAAAATGAACATTTTCTTTTTGGAACCTACACTCCAACTCATATTCGAAGCCGCTTGGGAACGCCCCGGTTCGGCAAGCGATTCGTAGATACAGTCTGAAAACGTCCAGTTTACGCCAAATGCGTTCCAACAAATGGCATAGAACTTGCAGTTGCATGAATCCTTCGTCAAAGCTGTCTAACACCAAATACAATTTACTGTCATGATCTTGCTGCCACTTCGCGTACTTTTCGTCTTTCACGATGCTGTCGACAAAAAATTGCTCGGTGGTAATCGTTTTTAAATCGACGAAAATAACGTACCCCGAAGCCATTTTTTCCAACTGATCTTCCATTTCGGCGAAAACAGTGCTTTTACCGCTGCCCGGCTCGCCCAGCAAAATAAGACATTGCTGGTCCTGCAACTCCGACAACGTCACCAGATCGGGATGTTGTTTCATCGTAAAGCTCTCTTCGGGATTGACCAGAAAGCCGTCCCGCAAATAAGAACTGGAATCTTTTCCTCTTGGATAACAATAACGGGTCCAATTGTATTGAGTCGTGCTCATCGTAGCTCCTTTTTCATGTCCATATTCGGAAGCAATCATGCTGAGATTGTAGTTCGACAAAAAAAAACAATCTCCCTTCTAAAGAAAACAAAAAGAAGCCTTGTTCCGCAAGGCTTCCAAATTGTTAATAATACGGTGTGGTCAAGAGGACTCGAACCTCCATGTCATTGCTGAAACTAGAACCTGAATCTAGCGCGTCTGCCAATTCCGATGACTGCAGATAAAGTTGTTACCTGACTCTGTCTCCTGATCGAGCTAATGTCGACACAAGAGATGACTGGTTTCTGTGAAAGCATGCCTGTATAATTAAGGAAAATGCACCGCGTCATCACCTATTTTAATATAACTATAACGAACGGAGTAAATTCTATGTTACAAATCAGCTCAGGTAAGTTTTTCAATAAAGATGACTTACACATTACCAAAAGGACCGCAGTCCTTTATTCAAACTTTAAATACCATTCTATTATTGAAACTACTGTGGGTAGGCTAGAACCTATTTTATATGGAGACGATCAGGTTGAGACATATTTATTTATATACGAAAACAAGATGCCCAAGGGAGGGATTCTAATTGCTGCTGGTGATGATGAGATAATTGAACAATTCATCTTCTTATGTAGTATAAAACTTAAATCTATTTTTTCAAGAGACCCCGATCTAATAAAAACATACTGTATTAGTAACCCGAAGGAAAGCGACTTGAGTAACAGTCCACTTTCTTTAGTTTCCAATTTTTTCAACAAGAAAAATTATGGAACTAATGCTGAAGTTGAAGATTTTATTGTATCAGTTGAGAAATTAATTGGTTTGCCCCGTAAAGTGTATTCTGGAATAGTAGCTTGTTACCGGAATACATATCATTCGTTACTGCATTTAAATACAAATATAGACCTTGCATATTCACAACTTGTATATTGCTTAGAATCATTAGCACAAAACTTCGATGGATTTACACCAACTTGGGATGATTACGATCAAAATGTTAGGATAAAACTAGATATTTTGCTTTCTTCTATCGATAATGAAGAGCTATCTGAAAATATACGGACTGTGTTACTTAAATCGGCCAATTTAAAAAGTCAGGCTAGGTTTATCAATTTTATTCTTCAAAATATTGATGATATTTTTTTTCAAGATGAAGCACGTGAAGCGAAGTATGCAATAAAAAAGCTTGATCTGAGAATAGCTCTTGTAAATACGTATAATCAACGTTCCCGTTTTGTTCACGCTCTTGAAACTATGAAAAAAGAAGCTAAAATGCCACGAATAACAACCGGCGAGGTATTTCATGAGAATGCAGAACCATTTCTCACCTATAGAGGGCTAATAAGATTAACTTTACATGTTATTACTAGTTTCATTAATACACAACCATTTTTAGAAAAAGAGGAGTATAACTGGCATGACGAATTGCCAGGTTTAGTTCACGTGAATTTGGCACCGCAGTATTGGTTAGGTAAAACGACAGGCTTTACGCCAGAATACGCATCAGAAAAATTTGAAGGTTTTGTAAGTTATGTCACATCTATGATTCATAATAAGAAAAATGTGTTTGAGTTCGAATTACATCCCTTGCTTGAACTATATGAAAAGCTAATTCCAACTTCAAAAACAGCTAATAAATTAGATATGTATGCTCTTTATGTACTTTATCACAAGTTTATCGTCAAAGAATCAGCCCTTCCTAATTTTCAAGTAATAATTGAAAAGTATAAAGAGCTATTCAATGAATGTTCTATCCAGGCAATGGTGGTAGCTCTCTTTAAGGAAAACGTTTGGAGTTGGGATGCAAATACAAGCGAGCTTACTTTTATGAAATATAAGAAACAGAGCTATAAAAGCCAAAAACTGTCGTTGCCAAATTCAATTGAAGTAACTCTAATCCTTGCCATAGCCAATTTATATCTTGAAGAGGAAAATGAGATAAGATTCAAGGAATTATTAGTTATGGCAATTAACCAGCTACCTGGATTAAAACAACTTCAAGATAAAATTTATGAATATCTTAACGACTGTAAAACTGTACCTCTCGATTTTATTCTGTCTCCAGAAGATGATAGCACAGAATTAAACGTTGAATATTACATTTAATTGAATAAGTATCTCTGGTTGGAGGATTTCAATGGGTAGAAAACAAAAGGTAATAAAACCTGATGATTACTTTGAGTATGGTCCTTTTCAAATCGCTCGTTTCGGTAAACTAACTTACTTTCAAAACAATATCACAGCCGAACAACATGAAGAACTAATGAAAAAAATAGAGAGCAACTATGACAAACAAGTCTCAATCATTAATTCTCTTGTTTCAGAGATTAGGGATTTAATTATACAATGTAATCCACTTAGTCTTTTAAAATACGCCCACTCCCGATTCATTCAATCATTAATGGGGATTGAATCAGAAGTTCAATTGTCTAAAGAAAATGTTCATATTGGTAGAGAATTGGAATATATACAAAGCGTTTTAGCTGCCTCAACCCCTTTGAATTCTTCCAATGAATTTGAAGACCAAAGTTATATTTTCTTTGATATCTCTGATAAAATACAACAGCTTTATTCTATGTATGAGAACTTTGTGTACTACTACACGGTTCACCATGCAAAAAAAATGATTACATCCGATCCAGACTATGTTTCATTTTTAATTGAAGCACAGGCTGCCAATTTTCACAGAGGTGATCGTTACGCATTCCATGAAATTGCTCATATTAAGGACTTATTAACCCCTCATGAAGATGAGTTACAAAAAGTATTTAACATTTCTGTAGCCCAGTTGTTAGAAGGACTTCAAAACATTCAGCACTCCATCTCTCAAGGAATGTTACAGAGTATGAACAAACTTGAATACTTAATGGAGTTATTTGAACAGAGGAAAGTTGATTTAGTTGATCAAGAAAATGTACTGCAAATTATTGAAGATGACAAAGAACTGAGAAATCTTAGAGATGAATTTGCTGAAGATTTCCTAGGAGCCGGCTTACATGATTTAGATAAGCTAACCGACTGGAGTCAAATCTTTCTAGAAAATCTGTCTTGGTCGCTCGGTCAATGTAACTATTATTTCACAAGAAATCAATTTCCTGGATGGCCAGTAATTGAGATGCCCATCTATAGAAAACCTTTTATAAAGATTGATCAAAAATATTACTGTTTTGATTATTACAACGTTTTCGATAATATTTACCGAGTTATCCAAAAAACAATCACAGATTTAGACCATGATTACAAGGACAAATGGAAAGATATACAGGCTAAAGCAACTGAAGATACTGTAGTACATCTTTTTAAAAAGTTACTACCAGGATGTATTATTTTTCAATCCAACTACTATCCAATTGGCACTTCTTTGAAACAATGTGCGGAGAACGACTTACTTGTATTATACGATAATAATTTAATTATCATCGAAGTTAAGAGCGGATCTTATACTTATACATCACCTATGCTTGATATCGAATCTCATATAAAATCTTTGCAAACATTGATTGCAAAGGCGGACAGCCAAACAGAAAGGACACTTAAATATCTTAAATCACAAGAGACAGTGAAAATTTATAATGAACAACGTATTGAGAAAGCTACTATACGCATTTCTGATTTTGATGAAATTACACAAATGTGTATTTCGTTAGATAACTTTAATGAATTCGCTGCAAAAGCTGATAAATTAAAATTTCTTAAAATGAAAAATGACACTGTTTCAATAGCTCTTGATGATCTTAGAGTGTATTCAGATTTATCCGACTCCCCATCCGTCTTTCTTCACTTCCTAAAACAACGAAAGTTGGCTACACAAAGCAAAGTTGCTTTAAATGACGAGTTGGATCACTATGGGTTGTATATGGCACATAATATGTACTCTATAACGGCTGATCAGATGGACTCAGACCATATCAACTGGTATGGTTATAGAGAGAATATTGATTCTTATTTCGCAAATCTGATTAGTGAAAACATGAAATTGAGTAAACCAAAGCAAGAGATTCCGAGAAGGATTGAAGAAATAATCAATTACCTTGATACATCTAATATTCGAAAAAAAACCATGCTCTCGACTTTTTTGTTGGATCTTTCAGATGAAGCCCGCCAATGGTTCTGTGACGCAATAAATAATACATTAATACGTCAAAAAGAAACTAGGAATATGACAATTGCAAGTTGCTTTGGTGAAGCGAATTACTCAATGTGTTGTCATCAACCATATCTCCGAGAATTGGAACATCAATATGTTACTGACTATGCATTAGCTGCAATTCTACAAAATCAGGAGTCGTCACGTCTAGTCATTCATTTATATTTTAATGAGAGAGACATTTTACATGCTTTAGATTTTGAATTACTAACACCCGCGGACATTCCATCAGAAAAAATTGATATATTAAGTCAGCTAGCTGATGAATATGCCGAATCAAGAATCATGAGTTATAAAAGGCAAAATGGCGTGCAAAAAATAGGTAGGAATGCCCTTTGTCCATGTGGAAGTGGAAAGAAGTACAAAAAGTGTCATTTATGATAGTTTCCAGTAACTGTGAAGAAGATAACCTTATCTTTCCTAAAGTATCCACCTGCTCAACAGTATCTCTGAAGAAAGAGGAAAAGTTCTTTAGATATTTCCAGCCTTACTAAAGGATTTTCCACAAAAATTGCAAATAAGGTCGATTTGCGAACATGCAAAGATCTTACATATTATTCAGTCCATTATTTGGTAGATGAGATCAGCATGACCATAAATGCATAATAATGCGTGGTGAGCCTAAAAAAATTCTTTATATAAGAGGCACCATCAGACCTACATCTATCCGCGGCCTCTTAGCTTTTGATAAAACATATGACATTCACAAGAAATGTCTTTGCAAAAAATTAAGTAAAAGTTCTTTATTTAGTACGGGAAACTCTCCATCTTGCATTAGAGGAAAATATCGATCCAAACAAATAATACCAACGATTCCTTTCTCGTCAATTTGGTTTTTGAAATAATCCGTTTCCCCAACCCACTTTATTTTCTTATCAAGTTTATAATGAAACCCTTCGGAATCCGCTATGCCAATTTTATTTAAGATACTTTTCATTCTATTATAATCAAAAAGGGAAATGCGAGAACTTTACATTCTATTACAAGTAAACAAACTTTTGACTCATGATAAGCCAATACATCTATTTCTCCAGGTGACTTACTTTTTGGTACAATGAATATATTCAAACAAATGTTCGAAAGGAGGTGAAAACGTGCAAACCGTAACGGTTCAAGTTCGTATTTTTCCAACCCATCCAGACTTATTGCGGGAACTTGGAAAACAATATGCGGAAACGGTCAATCAGTTAA
>FWWL01004224.1_pt1 | contig 24657 bp, 20 predicted proteins | sample 2228331 | NCBI WGS metagenome assembly FWWL01 (sample SAMEA103939775, study PRJEB20133) | metagenome | reverse complement strand
AACGAACGGCGGTGGGAAGGTAAATAAAGCCCGCATCCCTTTATTCGGAATGTGGGCTTTATTAATGGGTAAAAACAGTCAACCTGACGACTTCTCCTAAACTACAAATACTTTCTAATCTTTTCAATGACCTGTTCGGCGCACCTGTAATTTCCTTGCTCGGTCAGATGTACTTTATCCTCGCATATATTTCCGGCCAAGTCCTGTTTAACGATTCTGTTCAAATCGTTTACATCTATACCGTTCATTTTCATTAGCTCGACCGCGGCCGAATTGTACAGATCGATTTCGGCGTTGCTTCTTCCCGCTCCGTCCGGAGTGATCGGAGTCGTAGTTGCAAAGATAATCCTCGCCTCAGTTCTTTGAAGCTCGTTCATGATTCGTTTTATCGTCTCGACATACTCGTTCAGGGATGTCAGTGCCTCAACCATGGGCGCTTCGTGATGCAAATCCCATAAGCCGTTATTCCAGTGAACAATATCCGGTTTGCCCAGGTCTCTTATCCACAGATTAACTCCCCATAAAGTATACTTGGCAAATCTTCCGTTTTCTTCGGGTGCGACTACCTCTGCCATTTCTTTTAAGCCATCGCGCACAAGCGGCTCATAGCCCATCCTTATGGAATCACCCAATAAAAGCACTCTTTTCATTTTTTTACCCCCACTTCCTATGATGAGATAAATACTACCTTATCGCGGCTCCGATTGAAAATTCGCGTGCTATGCTTGGAGAGAAATTCAATCGTCGCTTGATCGACATATCGATACATAAGATGCGCCACCGCAAAGATAATGACGAACGAAATCAGCACCGTTGCTGTCAAGTTGACACCATAAGGCAAATAACCGGACAGCCTCAAGAACAAATAACTGGAAAACGTGCAAATGGTCGTAAAATGCACGAGATATAGCGAGAATGAAACTTTGCCCAAATACGCGAACGGCTTGCTCCCAAACAGCGCCTGCATCCATTTGGAATTAAGCACCGCCGTCATGATGAAGAACGCTCCGATCACGTGATAGAAAATAAAGAATCCAAACGTAGGCTGATTCCATACGAGCGGTTCGTATACGGTATCTACCCAATTCACGTACGGGAACGAGCCAATATACGTACCAGCCGCCATAAGCAGCACATTAATCCATGGACGACCGATAAGATGGAGCCAGTTCTTGCCGCTGTTCTGCAAATCGCTAAGCAAAAGTCCAAGGATAAAACCCAAGAAATAGGAATCCAGAAAATAATAGATCAATATTGGATAGACTATGAAACGGATTCTGAATCTACCGAACAGCAGCAGAAAAGCATAGATCAAAAACGACCCGAAGAGCTCATAAGTCATCGTCCACAAGACGGGGTTGAACTGTGAGCCGTACGTAAAAAAGGTATTGTACAACCCTTCTTTCAAAAGGGTCCCCACGGTAGGATCAAGATTATAAGGATCAGTCATGGACGATTTTGTTACTGCACTAACGTCGGCAAAGTAACCTAACCCCAGTTTAATGACCGCAAAAGCTAACAATGCTGAAACAAACGCAGGGACTGCAAGGCGAAAATATCTTCTGGCCGCGCTCGAATAAACAATCGTATTTTGTTTTCTTTGAAAAAAACGGTAACTGAGCACATAACCGCTTAATACGAAAAAAATACAGACGGAAAAATTACCGTTAAACAAAATGTTAAAAGGCGTTCGGGAAGCCGGCGTTTCAAATGCAAAGTGAACGATCGCCGGATTCCCTTCAAACACCGACGGCAAAAACACTTGAAAGAAGTGCGCGAGTACGACGATAAAAGCAGCCGTCCCTCGCAAACCGTCCAAAAATAACATTTTAGGTTTCATTGGCTCTCTCCCTGTGCCTAACCGACGATACCCGATCGCTCGATACTTTTCATAAAGTATCTTTGCACTTCCAGGTACATAATCACGATTGGCAAAATGACTAGCATACAGGCCGCCATAATCGTTGACTGATCGATATTGGTAGCCACCGTACCGCCAGCCGCCTTGTTCATCGACTCTCCCAGAAGCGGCAGCATCATCGGCAGCGTGAATTTTGCCCGATCAACGATAAAAATAGCCGGTTCGAAGAAGTCGTTCCAATGCCAGACGATCGACAGAATGGCTGATACAAGCAGGGGCGGAGTAACAACCGGTATGACGATCCGAACAAACGTCTTGAATGCTCCGCAGCCGTCGACTCTGGCAGCATCTTCTAGTTCTACCGGCAGTCCTCTAAAAAACTGGCGGAAAATAAACACGAAGAACGCGCCTCGCAAACCGTGGGCAAAAAAGCTGGGCACGATCATAGGGAGATAAGTATTAATCCAACCCAGCGTCTTATACTCGACGAACAACGGAATAATGATTGTCTGCGGCGGCACAATCATCGTAAACATCGCGAGTCCGAACAATATTTCGCGGCCGGGAAATTTATATCTGACAAAGCCATAACCGACGAATGCACAGGAAATGAGTTGGCCGAGTACGGATAATACGGTAAGCAGGCTCGTATTTTTTAAGTAAAGCAAATAATTGAGGAGCGCATAGGCATTAAAGTAGCTTGTGACGTCGAAATCCTTGGGAACCCAATGCACGGTCGGGTCAACCAGATCGGCAATCGATTTGAAAGACGTCGTCACCATGAACAAAAACGGGTATAAAAAGACGAATGATAATCCGATCAGGAACAAGTAGATGAATATCCGGTAGAACCGGTATCCGACTTGCCACCTTTTTAGCTTGAGCAGCATGGGGTTATTGCTCATTTTCACTGCCATCGCTTTTGGAACCGAAACCATGCTTCAACCTCCCGGGCCTATGGAGCAGGCTTTTTCGTGAGTACGGATCAATTACATTCCTGTATAGACTATCCTTTTGCGAGTTAAGGCAAAAATCAGCACAATCAAAATAAAAACAAACAAAAAGTAAATCCAGCCCAGTGCCGACGCATAACCCATTTCAATATTCGTAAAGGCAACATGCTTGATGTACTGCATGACTTGGTTTCGCATATCGGTAAAGGAATCAACCAAAGTAAAAATAGCGTTCAGCAGCAGCACCGGCGTCATAAGCGGGAAAGTAATCTTCCAGAACATCTCCCACGGGGTAGCGCCGTCGCATTTAGCTGACTCGTACAACGACTCAGAAATACCCTGAAGGCCGGCAAGGAATAGTAAGATTTGGATGCCAGTCTTCCAGAAGATAAGCGTCAGCCTACCTAACACATCCGCGAGCGTTTCCACTATTTCAAGGGGCAAATACCTAGCGATCGCATCCGGGAGCTGGAGGCCATTCGTTATCCCCGTATTGACGACGGACGGATCGGCGGCTACCGTCTGCAGCGCACCGACACCTTGACCGAGGAGCTGCTCCATGACAAAACCAGAACCAATAACAACGGGCAGAAAAAAGGCGCTTCGGAAAAACATTCTTCCGATAACTTCATGATTGAGCAAAGTGGCCATAAAGAACGCAAATACTAGAATTAACGGTATTTCCATGAAAGCATCCTGAATGGCCTTGTAGAAAAGCGGTATGAAGTTGATATCTTTCAAAATGGCTCTCGAATAGTTCTCCCATCCGGTATATTCCATCTCCATGCCCGAAACGCTCATCATTTTGCGATAACTCATATAAAGCGACATGATCAAAGGATAGACGAGAAAAGCCAGAAATCCTATGAACCACGGCGAGATAAAGATATATCCGCTGATTACCTTTCTTTTCTCGAGTCCGATCTTCATGTGTCATCCCTCCTATTTCATGACGATATAGTCCATCGGTTGAACCTCGATACCGCTTCCCGAATAAGGAATTGAGTTATAATTTACGATCACTTTCGTTCCGTCCTCATAGGTCGTTTCATAAACGTCGTGACTGAGAATCCGGTGTCCCGTCATCTGCTGCGGCCAGGTGTGCCCAAGTTTTTCATTGATCTCCTTAACCTGCCGGATCAATTGGGGAGACCATTGCTCGAAAGTGGAGCTGAACAGTTCCTCGCTGTACCATGTGTAGCGGAATTCCTCTGGTTTGGCATGGGTAAGCTCGTAATATGGCATACTCCCGTATTCTACCCATTTCAAAAACTGTTGCCGGGCATTATAGTGCGTGTTGATCGGGATGTCACCGCTGTAAGGAATATAGCCGTGAACAACCATTTGGAAGAAAGGAACGGCTTCATCCGAATATACAAAACCTGTATCGTTCAAAGGAATATCGGATAGCCGGTCAGCTTCCGCCAGCACATATAAATTGCCGCCATGCACTGCTACCTTGCCGTTTCGCTCGCGAGAGTTTCTCATGATCTCCATCCACTTTTGTACGGTGCCTTCCCGAGTGAGAGGATGGTATTCATTATAATCCGCAAGCGCGATATGTCCCATTTCTTCGAAATCGATACCGGATGCTCCGTAACTGACTAATGCGTCTCCCTGAGTGCCCATGAACTTACTTCGTGCTCTCTCTGCGTTTAACAAGTACCAAAAGCCGTAATAATCTTGCAGAGCCAGTTTGCTCGGCGTCTTCATGACATCAAGATTTTTTCTGAATCCGAGATTATGGTCGAAGGCATCAACATTATTGAAATTCAAAAATAGATCGATTTGATTATCCTTCGCATACTTCGTCAGGTCGGTCAGTTTCTTCTTTCCGCCAAGCGCGCTTGAAACGCGGTAAGCATCCGGGAAATCGCCTTCCCCGTCTTTCATCCATCCCCTAAGGCTGATATTGAGGGAGTTAACCCCTGCAGCTTTCATGTCCTGCAAAAATTTCTTTGCTTGTTCAAAGGTTGTGATCTTCAAAAATTGTTTACGAAGGACATTGTCTTCTCTAATCCCAGAGAACAGATCTATCGCTGCAGGAATTTCCATTTGATCGTCGGCGATTCTTTTTTTCAGCTTGCCGGACTGTACCAAGTACGCACGATACACTTTGGCCATCTCGGAATAATTCGCGCGGTCCTTTTCCAGAAAGACATAATGAAGACGGTGATCGACAGGCATGATGTCTTTTTCTATGCGTTGAGAGAATTCCCCCCGTCTAATCGCGGCATCATAGAAGCGCCGGTAGAAAAATTCACCGGACACTCGGTTCAAATTAACGGTGTATCCGCTGGGATAGTAGTTGATTTTGGATTCGAACTCTCCCTCGGAGACATAAGCGAGAAAGCCGTTTCCGTTTTTTAATGCCCCGTATACGGGGAGAAAGGCATTTTCGGTTGGCTGTCCCGATCTTTTCAAAACTTCCTCGGAACCGTATACGGTTTCCGAATATTTGTCTTTGTATTGCGGATGCGTTTCCTTGAAATACGAGATTGCACCGCTGCCGTCGGGATAAAACATGTAGCCCTTGTCCTGATCGGTGCCCGACCCGAGATTGGGAAGGATTTCAATGGAAACGAGAAGATTGGTCGACTTCTCTTGGATGCTTGATGCCGGAATATAGACTTCCAGCCGATCCTTGTCAATCGTATACTCGATCGCAAAGCTTATCCCGAGCTTCTCGAACTCATAATGGACCCTTATCCCTTTGTCTATCTGTTCATTGGATATTTTCGGAGGAAGCGTGATGGAATTGGTCACCAATGGATCGTGAACGGGCCTCGAATAATCGGCATACGTCAAGTTCAAGGGTGCCCTTACGCTATTCTTGAGAAGTTGGCTGCCCCCGAGCGCTTCATCCGTAATGCTCGCGGCAGACATCCAAGTTGTACCGGTTTTCTTGTCGTTTACCGCGATGGATGAAGTAAACGGCTCGAAATACAGAGTCAGCCGATCATTTTCGGAAACTTTGGTATAACTCGCGATGTTGCTTAGCTTATCGATAACTTCTTTGGAAACCGGCTCAGGATCCTGCACCTTCCCGTTACCCAGGGCATTTCGCGCTATCTGATAATTTTCCAGTTGATAGATACCAAATACGCAGAATCCTAACACAAGGACCCAGGATATGATTCGAAGCGACCGTCCAAGCATCCGTTCATCTCCTTCCCCTTAAAATCCTCTGATGTATAGTTCCAAGAATAATTCCTTAAAGAAATCGATGACATGATCAAGCAGGATATAGAATAGAACACCTACAAGCAGCAGCGCGATAGAGGTTAAGAGCGTGACGGCGATTACCCGAATCGTCTTTCCGACCGTATAATCGTTCATGACCATGATGAGAATAAACACACACAAAGCGATCCAACAATAGATAGCCGTGGCTATCATGTTATAGATTCCTAACTCATCGCGAGACAAGACGTTACTCATCAGCGTCTGGACAACAGTCCCGATAATATACGGAATCATCGCATAGGAGCAAGCCGCTAAGATTTGCTTGAGCTTGGATTCCCCATCCATGATCGAAGTTATCATCCATGCCGATATTACGAAGATGAGAAAGGGCACGAGAAGCTGAGAGATTTCCAGATACAGATCGGCGAATTCAGGACGTGTCAAGTTATAATGAAAGCTCGTAAAATAGATTTGTAAGAACCTTGCCGCCAAAACGCACAGGATGAGTATAATGGCCGGTAAAACTTTCGGTGCTGATTGAATGCGGACAAATGCTTCCCGGGGTGCGAATAACGTAAGCACGATATTCTGGATGGATGGACGCCCGGAGCCCGTTGGTGTTCCTAACACCCTGCGGGAATACCCGATCAATCCAACGACTGAATAATAGAGCGCAGCGCCAATGGCCGCTACGATCAGCGCAATCCATCCGAATTGCGCCCTCAGTAAATCATGCCGATATTCCCTGAAGGCATTCGAGTAATTGCCCATATCTTCCCCTAAGCGGAACTCAGCCATCGCTTCTTTCCATTTTTCCTGCTTATACAGCGCTTTTCCTATTCCCCGGTGCGCCAGAATATAGTTCGAGTCGATATGAACGACCTGTTTCCACGGCTCCAGAGCTTCATCGTAACGCCCGTCGCTATACAGCCTGCTTCCGTTATGCACAAGCGACGTGAATTGATTCGCCCGAAATACTTGCACTTGCCCTCTAGCTCTGTCCAAAACATAGAGCAAACCTTCCGAGTCGTTCGCAACGCTTACCGGTTCCTGGAAATAGCCCGTCATGTCGCCGTTTCCGCCAAATACGAGCAGGTTGTTTCCTTCCTGATCATACTGATACACTTTGCGATGATTGGAATCCACCGTGGTGAGGATCCCATTCTTATCAATAGCGACATCGACCACGTTCGGAGAGGTCGTAACTCCCCTTCTAAACCTGAACTCTCCGTAAGACTTATCCACGGGATAAGTATTGATTCCTAACAGGTTGAATCTTTTGACTTGGTCAATCATCGTATTCTCGATAGCCGTGTATAGATAGCCGTTCTTGAGATCAATCGTTACGTTGCGGTGATTGGGCGGAACCACTTTTCCTAAAGCTTCTCGCTGCTCTTTCGTCGCATACTTACGCAGAATATAATCCTTCAAGTTGAATTTCAGCTTGTTCGGAGCAATATAGCCCTGGAACTCGTTGTTTCCGTCAATGACCATTAACCCGTGGTAATCGTTCCCGCTCTGAACGTACATGTTGCCGCTATTGTCGAGCACTACTTTCATGGGCATGAAAGGGAAATCTTTATCGATCAGATCCGATTCGGGCGCGACGAACTCCTCGATCGTTTCCCCTTCCGGGGAGAGATGAACAATCCGGTTGTTTCCGGTATCTGCGACATATATATCCCCGTCGTCTTCGACGAATATGCCTCTTGGATCCATAAGGTTCAGTTTGTCTTCCTTTGTTCCGTAAACCTTCAGTATTTTCCCGAATCTATCCATCTTGATGACCCGGTTGTTGCCTGTATCTGCAATATATACATTATCTCGAGTATCAATGAACAGGTCCTCGGGGTTTTTGAACATACCGTGTTCGTAATCCCCGTTTAACGCCCGTTCCACCGAATATCCGAGCGGGATGGAGATTCTATATCCTTCCGGTGCGATGACGTAGCCGTCCGCCGGTACGGCGAATGCCGAAAGCGCAGCGGTGAACAGCGTTGCGATTATAATGCAAGTTACGGCCAACCCATAGCGCAGCTTTCTCACCTCTAGTCCCCCTCTCGGTTCTACGATTTAATGCCGGAATGGGCCATCGTGTCCATAACCTGGCGTTGCAGAATGATAAATAACACAATGCTAGGAATGACGGTTACGAAAGCCCCGGCAGCCGCAGCGCCCATCCTGCCGACTGTACCGTTGGATACCCCCAGCATGGCTAGCGGGAGAGTTTTCATCGCTTCGCTCGTTGTATAAATCAACGGGGAGGAAAAATCGTTCCAGTTGCCGATAAAGGAAAAAATGACGACCGTCATCCAGGCCGGTTTCACGAAAGGCATCACGATTTTCCAAAACATAGTCCATTCGTTGGCACCGTCTACCTTAGCCGCCTCTAATGTTTGATCGGGAATTTGATCCATAAATTGCTTCACGAGGAAGAAGTTAAACGGTATGGCCAATTTGGGCAACGTGAGCGCCCAGTAAGTATTCAGGATGCCCATGTTGGATATAACGAAGTAGGTAGGAATCGCCGTAACCTGAGGCGGGAACATCAGTGCGGAAATGATAACCGCAAAGATAAAAGACGTACCCGGGAGCTTGTACTTCGAAATGATAAACGCTCCCATGGAGCTGAAGACAACACTGAAAAACACAATCGCGACGGTTGTAAACACACTATTGAATAAATAGCGGGAAAAAGGAACCAGTGAGGAATCCGTTGCGATCAGCAAATCGCTGAAGTTTTTAACCGTTGGTTTCATGACGAAAAATCGCGGCGGATACAAGAACAACTCATCCAACGGCTTAAACGCAGTGGAAATGACAAAGATGATGGGTGCCGCCGTGAATATGACAAGTAAGATCATCACAATGTACAACAATATTTTACTGACCGTGACACCTTTAACCCATTTTCTGTGGAACAGATCAGCCGCTCGGCCCAGAGGTTTGACGATCATTTTCGTTGCTGCAATCATTCCAGGTTCCTCCTTTCCTTACTCGTCTTTTGAAGAGAACATCCGCATGCTTATGCGCCCAAGTATAAAGGTCAGCAGGAACAGAACTACGGAAATGGCCGATGCATAGCCGAGTTCAAACCGGATAAAGGCATAGTCATACAAATGCGAGACGATCGTGTGAGCCGCATAATTCGGGCTTGGCATTCCCGTCAAGACCACGGCGATATCAAAAACCGCAAAGGATGCAACAATGGACATGACCGCTCCGAACAACAGCTGCGGTTTCATCATTGGCAGCGTGATCAGCCACATTTCTTGAAACTTGTTGCGAATCCCGTCAATCGCTCCCGCCTCGTACAGATCTTGGGGAACATTGCGCAATCCCGCCAAGAACACGAGGAAACCTGCTCCCATGCTCATCCAGAGCGAGACGAACATAACCACGTACAACATCGAGTCCGGATTGGCGAGCCAGATGATCGGTCTGTCGATAATACCGTAATCAATCAAAAACTTGTTGATCAAGCCGTAGCGATCCCCGGAGAAAATATAGGTCCATACGACGCTAAGGGCGACTGCACTTGTAATCGATGGCGCATAGAAAGCTAGGGCAAAAGTATTGCTGAATCTCAAATTATTGATGATCCATGCAAAAAAGAACGATAGAAAATAACTTAACGGCCCCGTTACGAGCGCAAAAGCAAACGTATTTTTAATAGAGGTTAGAAAGATGTCATCTTCCAGGAAAAGAATCCGGTAATTCGCCAAACCGATCCATCTAGGCGGCTGGAGCATATTGTAATAAGTAAAGCTCAATGCAAAGGAAGAAAAAACGGGAATAATATAAAAAACGATAAACAGAATAATAAAGGGAGCGAGCATAAGATATTTGATCCTATTTTCTTTCAAATGGGAGACTAGCGTGTGACTTTTCGTTTTGTATGCGGGAGGATGGCTGGCCGCCATCACCGTTTGTCCTGCCACCCGAATCCCTCCTTTCTATCCAAGCTGAATGGGTTGCCTCTATTTATTCTGCACGGTGATTCCGAACTCTTCCTGCTTGGCGATCAGTTCCTTATTGATATCTTTCACCGCTTGCTCGATCGATTCTCGCGGATTCGTACCGGAGAGTACGACGCGGTTCCAAGCATTCGAAATATGTCGGCCTGTAAAATAACCGCCCAGGACGACTGGGCGTTCCCGATACCATTTCCATTGCTCCTGAAACGTCTCCAAATCTTCCTTCGGCCAAGGCAGATCCTTGAAGGCCTCAGTATTGGCCGTATTCCATCGAGCCTCTACGCCGATCAAAGATTCAAGCTCTTGGCCGAAACGCAGCTGCACGTCTTTGCTCATCCACCATTTCAAAAATTCCCATGATTCTTTTTGACGTTCTGATTGCTTAAAGATTACCGATCCGTATACCGCGCCGCCTGCGGTGCGATCAATCGTACCGTTCTCCTTAAACGTACCCGGCGAGGGAGCAATCCCCCATCGTCCAGTAAGCTCAGGTGCGGCTACCGAAAATTGCACATAAGATGTATAGTTGGCAATACCGATCGGCATTTCCCCGGAGCGCATCCGGTTGAAGAAATTCGCCTCGATCGGCAGCCGGTAGTTGGTATAAATATCCGTCCATTCTTTGAATGCCTTGTAAGCTTCCGGCGTATCCATTCCGGAACGGGTCATGTCCTTATTATAGAAGCTGCCGCCATGTTGGTAGAGGAACGGATCATACATCGGCGGAATCCAGGCATTCAATCCGTTCCGCTGCAAGATCGGAAGTATTTTGTAAAGATCCTGCCAGGTGTTCGGAATCCCCAGTCCCAACTGGGATAAAATGTCCTTGCGGTAAAAGACCAGGTTGAAATCCTGCGTTTCCGGAAGCGCGTAATCCCCGCCGTTGTATTCGAACGGAATAAGCGAACCCGGAAGGAATTGCTTGACGGTTTCCGCATAATCATCGAACTGATTCAAGTTGACGACCGCATCGCGAATCGCGAATTCGACAGGCAGCGTAGCTTCAAGGTTTGTGGCCACATCGGGCGCCCTGCCTGAACTTGCGGCAAGCAGCAGCGTATTCGCCGAACCGGACGCCATTTGTCCTGCAGGAACGGTATTGATATTAACGCGTATACCTGAAGTCGGAGTGAAATCCTCGTCGATCAAATCCTTGATCAGTTCAGCCCATTCACGGCCATTTCCTATCCACACGTCAATGACCGGTCCATCGCCCACGCTGAAGGTATCCCCTACGCTGTCATAGTCCTTGGTGAACGACCGGAGGAAGTTCTGGGTCATTGAACCGACCCGTTGAAAGAAGGTGGACTTTGCCTTCGGCCATTTTTTATCCGGAGAAGCGATGGCGATATAATCCAGGACAAGCGGCGATTCCTTCAAGCTGAGCAGCCAGTTCCCGAGCTGTCCTTGTGTGTTCGTAATATCGTCCAGTTGCTTTGGGATACTGTCCGGATTTTTGGCCATTTTCTGATATTGTTCTCGAATGGCCTTGAGGCTCTGGATCACGGCAGGATTCCCACCGGACAAGACCTCCAACAAATTTATTTGATAAGATAAATTGTTCGCAACCGCTTCCAAACCGTTAACCAAATTCGGAATTCGCCGCTCCAGTTCGTAACGGAAGTTCATGTCCGGTTTCGCACCTGTGACCATAATGATTTTCCGGTTCAGTTCCGAAATGGTGAAGATCGTTTCGGATAACGACTGTAGAACTTCCCGGTAAGGTCCGAGCTGCGCGGTCATGCGCATTGTATGTTTCCCTTCTGTCAAATAAAACAGAAAATCCCCTTCTTCATTGCCGAGACTGCTGATTCTCCAATTCTTCGAGTACGGGAATGCATACATTTCTAGTTCTTGAAAAGGGACTTTCCCGTCTAGCTCGATCTTACGATAAGTCGGTAAACCGTCTCCCCACCATTGGCCGTTTTTCAAACCAATTTTGTAAAGGCCATCCTCGGGAACCTCGAGATTCCAGCTCAAGTATTGGCCGCCTTTGCGCCAGCGGAAATCCCCAATAACATTTAACCGTTGATTTCCATGAGCGGGGGGCTCGACACGCGGATCTGAGTTCGATTCTCTGCGAAGCGTCGGCTCCGTTTTGTACCCAACTTGTTCGGCTTGAATTTTGACTAACTGGTCGGCAACTTCTTTATAGCCGTTTTGCTCATTCCGTTGTTTGACTTCATAATAGGAAGGCACTGTTTCCGGGGAAACAAGCGATATTCGGGAGATAGCGACCGGTTCTTTTATCGTGTCGAAACGGAGCGTATGCTTTCCTTTTTTCATATAGAAACGGAATGGCTCCGAGTATTTTCCTTCATTATCAGTTAACTTGACTGTCTCCCAGCGGGGAACCTCGATTTGCTTCGGCCTTATGTCATCTCCCTGGCTGTTTCTTTTTGGTTCTGCCTGATCGGCCCACATCCGGTAAAAGGTTAACCGTTGCGCTTCGTTAAAGGGGAACTCGTTATCGATTTTAATGCTTCGGTCGATTGAGGAACGCTTTCCTTCGATGGGGAAATAGGTGAGTTCGATATTGTATAATCCGTCTTCCGGTACTTCAACAGGCCATTCAATCCAATCGGTTGCTTCGTTCCAGACGACCGTCTGATCCGAAGTCTCGCCGATTCCGGTTTGCAACTGCGGTGTCACGTTCGTTTCCGATCCGGAACCGCTATAGGAAGCAACCGGAATATCCACGCGTATGTTCTGGGTGTTCTTTATCCCTGCTTCTTCGTGCTCCTTCAATACTGTTGAGTAGGTAGGCAATTGGGATTCGCTGTATGCGGAAAAATCAATCGGCTTTAATTTGAGTGCATCCTTGTATTTATCAACCAGTTTATCCGATGCGCCTGCGCTTCTTATAGGGGACACTACCAGACTGAGTAATATTACGCTAAGAAGCAAAGCTTTCATTTTGGATTTCGTCGTCGTTCGTTCAGAATGGTTTCGCAAGACTTCGTCTCCCCCCATAGCATACAAACCATATCGACTCCTGCCCGCTTAAAGCGGGCAGGAGTCTTCAAGCCATCGTGACTTTCTACTTGAATTTTTCCAAGATCGGAACCATCTTGTCGGCAATTTGTTTAGCTCCTTGCTCGGCAGAAATCGTACCCACAAGAACATCGTTAAAGGCAGTTCCGATCTCGCCAATATACTGACTCATATAGGGCGATGCCGGGAAGTTATAAAGGACCGGGCTTTTGGATGCTTCCAAAAATGGCTTTAAGCCGGCAGAATTATCAAACAACGGCGAGTCAATTGCTGCGATAACAGGAGTCAGATTACCGATGCCGGCATCAAATTCCGCGATATTTTCCTGCTGCAAGAACCATTTGATAAACTCCCACGCTTCATCCGGATGCTTGGCGCCTTTCGGTATATAAAACGTACTCGTATCAACAGAAGCTGCGCCTTTGCTGTCAGGATGGTTTTCATCATAAGGCAGCGGAGCGATTCCATAGTTGAGATTCGGCGCGAATTTCTGTATAAACGATCCGGTCCATTCACCGCCGAACATCATGGCGTATTTGCCTGTAAAGAACGGATCATCAGCTGAGAGGCCTGCTCCAAGCGTCGCGGTAAACGGATTGACCTTCTCACTTCCGCCGGCTTTTTTCCAAAGCGCCGCGCTTTGCTTCATCGCTTCGACGAAACCTGGATTTTGCGGCGTAATTTCCTTAGTCGCTTCGTCAACGAATTTACCGCCGTAGATATAAGCATAGTCGTAAACGGGAAGTTGCGGGAAGATAGCCAGCGACTTGATTTCGCCATTCGATTCGATTTTGCTCAGCGTGTCAAAATACTCAAAAAGTTGTTGTACCGTTTCAGGAGGCTTATCATAGCCTGCTTGAGCTAGAAGATCCTTGTTGTAGAACAACATGCTAAAGTGCATCGCAACGGGAAGAGCGTAGGTTTTGCCGTTATATTGCTGCTGCTTGATGGCGCCGGGCACGAAATAGTCAGCAGTCATATTGCTTTTCGCCATGTAGTCGTCAAGCGGGGTGTTTGCTCCCTGTTCGCCGTTCGGAACGGATGCATTACCAAAGTTGGATGCTATATCAGGCGGGTTACCCGCAGTAATTGCCGTAAGCTGTTTTTCGTAAGCCGGCTCCACCGTGCCTTTAACGACGATTAGGTCTTGACTGTCGTTAAATTTCTTGATCAACTTCTCCATTAATTCCCCTTCAACCCCGCCCCAACCATACCAGAAGCTGATCTCGACTTTTTCCTTTGGCTCACCTGGAGCGGATTCGGACGCAGAAGCCAAAGCCGAAGTCGTTGGCTCCTTTGATGATTCGCTCGCTTTGTCTGAGTTATTATTAGAAGAGCATGCGGAGATCAATGCAACGATTAATGCCATTATTGCCACAAGCGATTTTAATGACCTTTTTTTCATGTAATATCCTCCCTAAATAAAAGTAGATAATGAAGTCTTCGACGACCCCACTTCGATTACGCCTTTCCTTACTTTTTGCACCGCCGATTTACTTAAGAACTAAGCCGCACCACCACCTTTGTTCAGTGCCAGGAATCGAAAAAAAGCGCTTTCAAATATTAGTTATGTTGAATTCCTTGGTTGCCGTTAACTACCGTTAAGCTCCAGCAGGGTTGATGGCCCCATGGATCGCCTTGACGAACCGGCGCGCGATTTCTTGCGGTCTCGTTATAGCGGTGCCGACGACAACGGCGTGAGCTCCCGCTTTCAAACAGGCGATACAATCCTCCGGTGTCCAGATACGCCCCTCGGCTAATACCGGAGTTTTGCGAAGAGCCGACAAGCTGGATACCAGGTCGATGTCCGGTATTTCCTGCTGCAAGCTGTAGGGCGTATAACCAGACATCGTGGTTGAGACGACATCGAGACCCAAATCCATTGCCACGGCTCCTTCTTCGAATGTCGAGACATCAGCCACAAGGATGAGGCCCGGAAACCGTTCTCGGATGAGACCCGCGAACTCTTCTAATAAGATCCCATCGGGTCGAACTAACCGGGTCGCATCGATAGCGACTAGATCGGCACCCGCCTCCATAATTTCACTTACTTCCCGGAGGGTAGGCGTGATATACACATTTGAGCCCGGGTAATATTTCTTGTAGAGCCCGATAACCGGCAAAGCGCATTTTCGTTTGATTGCGGCAATATCTTTCGGGGTATTGGCGCGGACCGCCACCGCGCCTCCTTCTTCTGCGGCCAATGCCATCGAAACCATCATCTCGGCTCCGAACAACGGCTCTTCTTCCAACGCTTGACAGGATACGATCAAACCGTTTTTCAGACTGGAAATCAATTTGTCTCTCATGAATTCACCTATTCCCAAAATGGAGTAATCGTTTATATTTATTGTATTCGATGAATTTAAACTCCAATCCTACTGGTTTTTATTATAGCAACAACTGGATGATTGTAAAAGATATTTTTTTCTTTTTTATAATTATATTTGGATATAATGTTCAAAAAATGTCCTATTATGAAGAATAAACTCGGGATGATTATCGCGTAGCATCGGATCTTGATATTTGGGGAGGAATCGCACCTTCCAGACAGCAAATAAGGCTGTCCCACCGGTCATTGAAGACCCTGTGGACAGCCCCATTGCACATTCTTTAACCTTATGTCTAGGCCAAGCCCGCGGTATAAGGAAACTGAATCGGAAACAGTCCCTTCAGCAAGGCTTTACGCTTCCTTTTGACGGGTGAACGATGATAAAATCGAAGCATTTATCGGATTATCATTCCACTATATTTCTTGTTTTAGAATATTAATACCATTGATCCAGTGTGTATTCACCCCGTTTCAGAAGGCAGTTCCACCCATTGATACGGCGTTTCCGCTGCCTTCAAACCAAATTCGATAATGGTAATAATGGCTATCGTTTCATTCGGTTCTACTATTGGTTTGCCGGTTTCAAAAAACAGGATCAAGTTCTTAGTGAAAGAAGCGAAGAAATCCGAATCCACTTTAATCATTTTGGAATGGCCCGATGAATAATTCACGGCCATGCTGAACGGGCAATCCCAACCGAAGTGGCGGATTTCGGCTTGTCTCCCATTCGCAAACTCAACAAGCAGAGCGGGAGAATTCGCAGTGCCGATCGACATGACCCGTTTCGGGCTGCTCCCCATCATAGAGATAATCGGCTCAATTTGATGAATGGAGTAATTTTCAAACTTGCCCGGCCCTATGCTGGCAATCGTTTCGATCCCTTGCCGGTCTGCTTCTACATACTCAGACGCAAACCGAAGAGCGGAGCACGAATACATCGGGGTTCCATATTGATGCGCCAAATCAAATAAAACAAGCGCTGTCTTTCTGTCGGGCGCGAACGTTTTATCGATATAGGTCGGTTTGCCGGATTGCAAGGGAAGCTGCGACAATTCCTCGTGAAACTCCGGATGATCGGGCGCCAGAACGATCAAGTAATCACTCGCGTCCACCACTTCTTCAATAGAGCCGAGCAGTTGAATGCCTTTTCTATCGCACCATTCCGCGTTACTTAGACCGTTCGGGGAATCAATTTTACCGTAAGCATAGCTAACTTTCATCTTTCCGCCCGATGCTTCTTCAATCCATCCCGGATACTTCTCAGCGTGCCATTCATCAAGGAAATAATCGATAAAGCCTATTTTTTTCATCCTCATCACTCTCCTATTTGTTAAAAGTGATTTCAGTGCCTCTATCGGATGAGTCATAGATCGCCTGCATGATTTTAGAGGAAATGATGACGGTATCAATGTGAGAAGGCAGTTTCTCCCCGGTTTGGATACACTCCAAGAAGGTGTCGATCTCCGTCTGGAACATATTCGTCATGTTGAATTTGGGAGTCGTTTCAAGCAATGCGCCGTTCTGAGCGCTGTATAACTTGAAGTCAGAGCCGTATTGCAGTCGAATTCCGGCTTTGTCGCCTAGGAAATCGATATACATTTCATCGACGCCGATATTTTGAGCCCATGCGCCATTAAGCGTGATACTGGGTCCTTCGGTACGAATCATCCCGGTAACAAAGTCGTCGACGTCGTAGGTTCCTTCATAATTTGGAGGCCCTGCCCACATGTTCAAATAGGAATAGTTTTTCATGTCCCGCCCTAATTTACTGTAAGCTTGACCGGTTACGGTCTTAGGCTGCGGATCCCCCGTACAATACATAACGATGTCCAGAAAATGAACACCCCAATCGATCAAAGCACCGCCGCCGGCAATCGCCTTCGTGGTGAATGCGCCGCCCAAGCCCGGGATGGAGCGTTGGGAGCGAAAGCTGGCGTAAACGTGATAAATCTCGCCAAGCTCACCGTTTTCAATCATTTTTTTAATAATATTAACACCTGTGTTAAAGCGGTTTACAACGCCGATATTTAACACTTTTCCGGTTTCGTGCTGTACCTTTTGCATTTCGAGCGCTTCGGCATAGGTTCTGGCGGCCGGTTTTTCGCACAGCACGTTTTTGCCTGCACGCAAGCAATCGATGGCAATTGTGGAGTGGCCGTTGTTAGGCGTGCAAATGGAAACGGCTTCGATCTCAGTATCTTTCAGCAGTTCATGATAATCTTCAACCGCTTCACCGCATCCGTAGTCTTTAACAGCTTTTTCCGCTTTTTCTTTGACGATGTCGCAAAAATACTTAACTTCCGCATTAGGGTTGACTATATACGCTGGGATGTGGGCACTGTTGGCAATTGTGCCGCATCCGATCACGGCAACTTTGATTTTTTTCATCTTCATTCCTCCAAGTTATTATTTTTGGTTCTCTACTTGGTATACCATGGCTTTTTATTATACATAGCTTAGCACCTAATGAATAATTATTCCATAACCATTATTATTAATGGATATTAAATTCATTCCTGGTTGGGGTAGAAAAAGAACTAAACTTTATACGGTTTCAATGGTACTCTGCGATTCGTACACTCCTGCTCAAACCATGAGAACCCGGCGTTCATTACATCTACTCTATTTCGGATAATTTCTCCTTTTTTTGTATCAAAAAAAGGGTTCTTCAGATAGAATGTGGAATCCTCTGGATGGTGCTGATCGCGTAAAAAAACCAGCATACTTAAAAACGATACTAGAAAGGACTAATTCTATGTTGTGGGAAAACCTAACCGTCAAGCAATTTGAAGAAGCGGTCTTATCGACAAGAAGAGTCTGCGTTCTGCCGATTGGTTGTCTTGAAAAACATGGCGATCATCTCCCGCTCGGCACAGACATGATGATTGCTAGGGCGATTGCAGAAATAACGGCCGATATCGAACCAATCGTCATTTTTCCCTATTATATTTTTGGCCAAGTTTCCGAAGTAAAGCATTGGGCTGGAACAGTGGCGCTTAGCAGTGAAATGCAAATACGGCTTTTGAATGAAGTCTGCAAAGAAATCAGGCGCAACGGTTTCAACAAAATCATTCTGGCAAACGGACATGGCGGCAATAATAATTTGTTGAACTATTTTGTTCAGACGATGTTGGACGAGAGAAAGGATTATGCCGTCTATACTTATAATCTATGGGAATTAACCTCTGACCAACTTCAACACCTCGAAAGCAACTACGAAACTCCTGGAGAATACGGTCATGCGGATCACATGGAAACATCCGAAATCATGCATATAAACCCTTCTCTCGTCCACATGGATCGATTGAACCTAGGCGAGTGGAATTCCACGGGCAGGGGTCGCTGGCTTTCAGAGGAAAAAGTATCGGCCGGCATTCACTGGTATATGGAGTTTCCGAATCAAGTGGCGGGTGATCCCTCCCTTTCAACGGCTGAATACGGCAAAGAATATATTGACTTCTGTGCTGCTAATTTCGCTAGGGCGATCAAACAAATAAAGAATGACAATGCCCTATTAGAGCTTCAGACAGAGTTCTTCGACCGCTGTGGCGAAGTGAGCAAGCTGCGCTAATTTCCTATACTCAAATATGCATCACCATACCGTCATAAGCGACGATGATGTCTTCCTCATCGAAAATGGCTGTCAAATCATCATGCAACAAGCCGATGTTGTGAGAAAAATGGGTGACGACCGTTTGTCCCCCGTTCTGAAGCGTCCCTTCTTTCCTTAGACGATTGCGGATTCCGAGCACAGCATCAATGTTGAGATGGCCGCCCGTAAACGGAAGTTTTCCGTTTGTGCAGTCCAAGATGGCGAGGTCAAGTTTCCGGGTCGCAAGCCATGCCCAAGTCTCATCGGGCAGCAGTCCCGTGTCGTGGCCATAGAAAACGCTTTTGCCGTCCTTCTCGATAAAGAAAAGGAGGCAGGTTTCATCGCTGTCATGATTGGCGGGCAGCGCAGTCACTAAAGCAGTTTCCGTGCCGATGGTTTCAAACGGCGCGATTCGTCGAATGACCATATGCTCCTCGCCCGGCCAGCCGACCGCTTCCCTGCACTTGCGAACGACCGCATCGTGTCCGTAGACGCGAAGCGGGTGATCCAACCCGTGCGCATATACCGGCAGCCGCATGCCTAGATCTTCTGCCCGTAAATGATCCAGATGCGTATGGGTAACAAAGAGATCCTTCACGAGACCGAGGTCGATACGATCTCGCAGCACATGGTGGAGGGTATCCGGAGGAAAATCGATTTTAAGAGTATCATCAATGATTGCGGAGCTTCGCGTGCGAATGTTCTTGCCGCCCAACTCCCGCGCTTTTGCGCAATGAGGGCAGCGGCAGAACATTGCGGGGAACCCTTCCGCCGCCGACGTTCCTAGAAAATGGATTTTCATCGACTGTCGCCGTAATACCACGCTTGGGCAGCCGCCCCGATGACGCCTGCATCGGCACCGACATAAGCGGGAACAATTCGGCACGCCGCCCGCATGCCCGGGGAAGTACGTCTTTGCACTTCCCGGTCCAACGCATCATAAAACAGGGGACCGGTCTCCGACACGCCGCCGCCGAGAATGACCGCTTCAGGATTAAACGTATGAATAAATCCGGAAAGAGCGGTGCCCAGCGCGCGAACGACTTTGTCCATCACTTGGCCTGCCAGAGGATCTCCTTGCAGCCAAGCTTGAATAATGTCCCGTGACATCGGCTCCCAGGAGGTTAGTCCTTCGCTTGCCGCAATCGCTTCCTTACCCAATCTGGCAATGCCGGTGCCGGAGGCGTACAGTTCGACGCACCCGTAATTGCCGCATCCGCATCGCGGGCCATTGAAATCGACGGATACGTGCCCCATCTCGCCTGCCCCTCCGAACGCCCCGCGCACCAGTTGACCGGATTCCACGATAGCGCCCCCGATTCCCGTCCCTAGAGCGAGACAAACAAAGCTCGTATAATCACGCCCGGCGCCGTACATCCTCTCCGCGATGGCGATCGCATTGACATCGTTATCGACATAAACCGGCATGCGGAATCGTTCCTCAATGCGCGATTTTATCGGCATCCCGGTCCAGCCTGGAAGAGTCTCTCCCGCGTATACGACCACACCCGTCCGATAGTCGATCTGGCCGGCGCTGCCGATCCCGATGCCTGCAATGTCTTCGGTCGGCTGTAATTGATAGGAAACAAGCTCGATCCCATCCATTACCTTCGACATCACCTGATGGGGGCCGAGCTCCGCTTCCGTAGACACAAGGTGCCGATAAACGATCCGCCCATCCGGATCGACCGCCGCAAACTGTATTTTCGTCCCACCGATATCGACTCCAATCGCAACTTTCATAGCAGCACCTCTTCCGGCCAATGGGATTCAATGCCTTCCTGCTGAAGTAAATCCAAAAAAGCCGGAAGATGCTGAGGATTATCGCGAACTTCATGCGGCGTAACTCCATGCCTTAACGCGTACGCGGCCAAGTATCCGGCAGCTTCGCCGATATTCCATTCCGTCGGATGCAGGCGGTAACAACCATTCGTGATTTGGGTCGTTCCTATGTTCTTGCACGCAGGAAGCAAGTTTCTAATGCGAATCGGCAACAAAGCACCAAGCGGGATCTCGTAAGGATAGCTCGGAATGTAGAACATCCGGTTCGAGCGCGTCGTCGGATGCAGATCCAGATGATAGCTTCCCACCCCTACGCTGTCTTCGTAACGGCGGATTCCCTTCTCCCCTCGCACGTCCTTGCTTACATCGTTTTCCGTAATCGTCTGAACGGCTCGGATCCGTCGCGATTCCCTGATATACGGATGCTTCGCCAATCCGTCCTCCGTTCCGAGTACGTCTTTGCGGAGCCGGATGCCGGGATAACCCCGCCCTCCGTCCGGCCGCGGCGCCTCCGTCTGCAACCAATAGACGAGAGATAGGCTTAGCTGCCTTGCACCATCAAGATGTTTGCGCCTTTCCTCTTCTGGTACTCCGTAAATCGGTCCGAGGAAGTAATCGTTCTGGCTCCAGTTAACGAGAGTAATGTCGCTTTCATATAATCCTTCCTTATATAAGGAGGCATCTATGATTCTTCGATATGTCCATAACGGCATAGGCTCGATCCCGTCAGGGAAAAAGGTGATTGCCCTCATTTCATCTTCCGTGGCCACATCGGGAATAATCCAGCTCAATTGCGGATTATGGGAAAATCCCGGGACGAACGTCCGCCAGAAATCGTACTGCTCCGGCTTATCGATCGTAAAGACTCCGCCTTCCTTATAATCCAGCGCGAATACGTGAGTAATCGACTGAATGTCCAGCGGATCCGCCGCCTCCGGGGCATGAGGTTCCCCCGTTTCGCTGCGGGCTTCCGCACCTGTCACATATTCTACTCCGGCAATCGGCAGCACGTCGCCGCACTCTGTCGCATCCAAATAATAAGCACCAAGCAACGTTAACGCAGCTCCGGTCGTAACATGCTTCACGGTGACCGATTTGACGAAATCCCCATCTACGGTTGCATTGACTGGCCGATATCCATAGAGCACATTGATGCGGCCGCTATTAACGAAAGGTGCCAGCATATCCTCGATCACGCGAAGAGCGACCTTCGGCTCGTGGCAAAGCCGGCTTACCCACCCGTTGCCGGGATTCAATACGGCACTCTGACGCGCCTCTTCCTTAATTGGATAATTATCCTTATAATAGCGCCGCACCCGTTCGCGGAATTCTCTGTATGTACGCGTACAACCAAAGCTTTCGATCCATGGATGCTCATCCGGGGGAACCGCCTGGCTTGTCAATTGACCGCCGAGCCAATCGGTTTCCTCCGTAACAATGACACGATGCCCCATCTTCGCGGCAGCCAACGCGGCCATGCAGCCGCCGAGTCCCCCGCCAAGCACAATGATATCCGTCGTCTCTCTCATTCCCATCGCCTTTCCGCCAAGGATTTAACCATGATCGTATAGTAACATATTATGAATAATCACTCCACTATATTATTTATTTTAGAATAAAATATCCATTATTTATTGTGAGATCGACTATTGCCTAACTACTCAGGTTAAGAACTTAGAATCTAAAAGTCTGCTTAGCAAGAAATGAGCGAAGAGTAGACAAATCGTTGTAGAAATAAAGTGGTGGCATGATTGTGTGAAAATAGAGCGGCCTAGCCGAGTTAAATCGGCGACAGTCTCGCCGTGGGTGGAAATAGAGCGGCCTAGCCGAGTTAAATCGGCGAAAGTGGTGCCGTAGGTGGAAATAGAGCGGTATAGCCGAGTTAAATCGGCGAAAGTGGTGCCGTAGGTGGAAATAGAGCGGTGTAGCCGAGTTAAATCGGCGAAAGTGGTGCCGTAGGTGGAAATAGAGCGGACTAGCCGAGTTAAATCGACAGAAGAGGCTTCGTTGCTTAAAATCTTTTGAACGTGCGTACTATATGCCCATTTTCCACTCATTTACGATGTTTTTACTCGATAATTGGAGTTCGAGAAGCTTCTTAAATGGAATAGCAATGTTATTCATCGTTGTTGAATTTGAACAAAACACTGCGTGGGAAATTATTAATACACATAAAAAAAGGAGCGATCTCGGCGATCGTTCCCGTGGCAATACCATTGTCCAACATAGAGTAAATTTCGCTTCAATAAAGCTTGTCGGCGACTGACCGCGCCGTTTTCTCAAGGGATTCGTCCGCCGTTTCCATCTTCATCGATAGCAGGGTCGTAAGAATATTCAGCAGATGGATTTGTGTGAACTTCGTCGACAATGCCCCGCCTTCGAGCGGCATTTCCCTGGAAGGGACCAGGAGCACGGTGTCCGCATGCGCCGCGATGGGAGAACGAAGATGGCTCGTCAGGCAAATGACGCCGGCCCCGTTCTTCTTCGCCTGACGCACCGGATCCACCAAATCGCGGGTGCTGCCGGAAGTGGAGATGCCGAATACAAGATCCCCCTTCTTCACTAGTGCGGCTGACATCGCAATGATATGCGAATCCCGTTGTACTTCCACGTTCATGCCGATCCGCATTAACCGGTAATGCAAGTCCAGCGCGGTTATTCCGGACGACCCAACGCCATAAATGAAAATTTTATCGGCAGCCAACATGTTTTCCACCGCCTGCTTGAGGTGATCCACGTTCACGAGATCCAGCGTGTTCTTCAGCAGCATCTCGTGTTTCATCGTTACTTTCCGGGCTACGGTCATTACATCGTCTTCCTCATTGATCTCCATGTTCGAGACCGAAGGATGCCGATCGACCAGATCCTGTGCGACCGATAGTTTGAATTCGTGAAAACCGCGAAAGCCCAGCTTACGGGAGAAACGGATGACGGAAGTTTCGCCAACGCCCGCTTGTTCGGATAAATCCGTGACGGTTGCCAGAACCGCCTCCTCCGGATTGTTCCTTACGACATCCGCCACCTTCTTCTCCGCTTTCGTGAGCGAAGAATAAATGCTTGATATCATGAGCAGCGTATTCGATTGTTGAAGCTTCGAACCCACTCTTGCCATAAATAATCACTCGCTTTTCCTCTTAATGATAGTAAAAGAATAGATCATTAATCGAGGATTTACAAGTTTTACATGATTACATGATTCTCCATTAAGATGAAAAAAGGAGGATACCTCCATACTAAAAGGAGTTGTCCCTTTCTCGTGGGATACACTCGGCCGGTTTTGAACTCACATCGGAAAGAATCCCCCGTTAATGGCAGTGGCCATTCGCAGGGGATTTGCTCGGCATGAGGGGGAATCGGTCCATCAGTGAGTGATTTAATGGTTTGACGAAAGATTCTGATTCGCAGGTGATTTGTTCTTTTTATAGGTTATTAATGTCAATACGCCTGTAACGGCCAACGCAGCTGTGAACAAATTAAAGATAAATAATATTACAATATGTATATATCCTGGCATTAGGGCAAACCGATCCGGGTTGGCATATTCACCGAAGGATGCCAATGTGAAGAGGATACCTTGGAGGATAAGAATTATGGTTCCGAATATGCTCCATCCACCCGTTCGACGAACTAAAACCGACATTATTGCAAACACGATCACCTGAATTAATGGAGGAGCTAATGCGGTTCCTTGCAACACAAACTCTTTTGCAACAGTGGCCGGGGTAGCTTCAGAAGGTGCGAGGATAGAATCACCGATAATAACTTGTGCAGGCATGCTCAGTACTATAGTGATCACCGCATTTATCATTTGAAATAGCAATGTCACTAGTGAAATTGTAATAAAAATCCGTTTCCAGTCTATTTTCATATTCCATCCCTCCCTGATATTGCTCATAGCCTCTCGGAATTCGCCGAGGCTTGTGGCACAAGGCTTTTCTTGTGCAGTCCTACTTGCTATCCTCCCACTTTGACGGGAGGAT
>FWWL01003525.1_pt1 | contig 24677 bp, 16 predicted proteins | sample 2228331 | NCBI WGS metagenome assembly FWWL01 (sample SAMEA103939775, study PRJEB20133) | metagenome | reverse complement strand
CATGGCCAATACGGTGAGCACCCATCACAAGGATCGCATGGCGGATGTTCGAGGGAGGGCCGATTTCCCCGGCGTGGATGGTCAGGAAGAGCCCCTGCTCTCGTGCCCAGCGGAAAACCGGGATCAACGGGTTCGGCGATGCCCGCGCCTCATCTCCCGCCAGATCCAGCGCCACCACGCCGTAGGGACGATAGGCTGCCGCCAAGCGGGCGATCCGCCAAGCCACCTCCGGATCCTCCCCCCGCAGGATGGTCATAATGAGGCGCACCCGGATGTCGAAATCCCGCTGGGCCTGCCCCACCCCCTCCAGAACCCACTCCGTGACCTCCTCCAGGCGGAACCCCCGTGCCTGGGCCAGCGCCGCCGGGTTGAACCGAAGCTCCAGATACCGGACGCCATCGAGGGCGGCGTCGGCCACTGCCTCGTAGGCGATGCGGCGGATCGCCTCCTCACTGGTGTAAAACAAACGGAGGAACTGAAATCGTGAGAGGAAACGATGGAAGTCCGCCGGCTCGCTGGCCGTGAAGCGGATCAACGCCTCCAATTCCGCTGATTCTGGCCCTGACCCCAGGCGGATCTGATGCCGGCGGGCGATCTCCGCGAGGGTGCTCAAGCGGATGGATCCTTCCAGGTGTCGATGCAGATCAATCTTAGGGAGGCGCTGCAGGATGGAGCGCCACGCTTGGGCCGCCGGCCCTTGCCGGAGGCGCAAGCGCGCGTGCTCCGGGGATTGCTCCAGCGATCTCGACCCGTTGCTTCCTCTATCTTGAAGGAACATCTCAAGTTCCCTTGCCCACAATCAGCGTAAGGATCTCCTGAGGTTGCCTACAACCTCTGAGGATCCCCTTCATCCATCCGAGGACTTCTCTCCAAAGCCAACGCTTTCACACATCAGGCAAGCGGGGTTTAAGATTCGCCGAAAAGGAACTCCAACAACGCGTCGGAAGCCGCCGCGGAGGGCTTAGGGATCGTGAAATAGAACGTGCTGCCCTTGCCCAGCTCGCTCTCCGCCCAGACCCGCCCCCCATGGGCCTCCACGATCCGCTTGACGATGGCCAGGCCCAACCCCATCCCCCCGAACCGCCGCTTGGTCGAGCCATCCACCTGATAAAACCGTTCGAAGATGCGGTCCAGCTTATCCGGCGGGATCCCGATGCCGGTGTCCTGCACGGACACGAGGGCATGCTCCCCTTGGTCCACAATGCGAACGGTGATCCGCCCGCCGTGCGGACTGAACTTCACAGCATTATGAAGCAGGTTGTCCAGGACCTGGGAGAGCCGCTCTCGATCCCCCCATACGATCAGCGGGCCTCCCGGATCTTCCATCGTGATCTCCAGGCCAGGCTGGGTCACCGTGAGCTGGAAACCTTGAACCGCAACCCGGGCCAGGGCCACGATGTCCACCGCCTCGCAGGAGAGCATCCCCCGCTCGATCCGCTGGAGGGTAACGATGTCGCTGACCAGCCGGGCCAGGAGGTTAGTCTTCTCCGCGATGATCTCCACCGCCTCCCGCTGCGCCTCCGTCAGCGGCCCCATCGAACCGTCCAGAAGGAGGTCCACATAGCCCTTGATGAACGTCAGAGGCGTGCGCAGCTCATGGGAGACGTTCTGCACGATCTCGTCCTTCAGGCGATCCGCTTCCTGGAGCTCCTCATAGGCCCGGCGCAACTCCTCCGCATGTGCCTTCAACTCATAGAACAGGCGGGCGTTCTCAATGGCGGCGGCGGCCTGGGCCGCCACGATGGTCAGCAGGCGTTCATGCTCCGGCTGGAACGCATGGGGGATCTCGTGATCCACCGAAAGGACGCCGATCACCCGATCGCCTACCATCAGCGGCACGCACAGAAGAGAGCGCACCGAAGGGTCGAAGACCACGAAACGGGGATCCTCACGGGTGTCCGGGACATAGATGGGGCGCTTCTCCTGGACCACCTGGCCCGCGATCCCTTCCCCGACCCGCAGGCGGGCCTCATGCCGCCAGCGGTCCTTGACCCCCGCGGCGGCCCGGATCTCAAGCATCTCGGTCCTCGGGTTCAACAGCATGATGTTCGCCGCCCGGCAGCGGAGGACCTCCCGCAAAGTCACCACCACCGAGTCCAGCAAGACCCCCAGATCCAGGGTGGTGCTCATGCGGCGGGCGAACTCATAGAGCGTGGTGACCTCGTGCAGGCGCTGGGCGGTCTCTCGATACAGGCGGGCGTTCTCCAGGATCACCGCCAGATGACCGGCCAGCGTGGTCATCAGGCGCAGGTCCTCCTCCGTGAAGGCGTTGGGGCGGGGGCTCTCCGCGTTCAGCGCGCCGATGATCCGCTCCCCGACCCGCATGGGGACCGCCAGCTCGGAACGCGTGCGAGGATCCGCCTCCACGTAATCCGGGTCCTGCGTGACGTCCGGAACCAGAGCGGGCACCCCTGTCCGGACCACCCGCCCGGTGATCCCCTGGTGGATGGTCAGAAGGACCTGCAATGCCTGCTCGGAGAACCCGTAATGGCCATAGCCCTGGAGACGCCCGCTCCCCTCCTCCAGCAACAGACACTCCACCGCCTCAAAGCCGAGCGTGCGCTGGATCGCGAGGAGGGCCTGGCGGATCACCAGCTCGGGATCCAGGGTGGTCGTCGCCGCAGTGATCACCTCGTAAAGAATATGCAGCTCGTTCAGACGGCGCCGCACCTGATGGAAGAGGCGTGCGTTCTCCAGGGCGATGGCCAGCTGCCCCGCCAGCGCGCTGAGGAAGCGGACATGATCTTCCCGGAAAGCCCCCGGCTCCGGGCTCTGGACGTCCAGGACGCCCACGAGGCGATCGCCGATAAGAAGGGGAACAGCCAGCTCCGCGCGGGTCTGAGGGATCATGGGCAGATATCCCTCATCATGTCGCACATCCGACACCAGCACGGGAGACCGGGACGTGCCGGCGCGGCCTACCACCCCCTCCCCCAGCCGGAGGCGGGACGCGCGCTGGGTTTCCTCCTCACGAGGGCCTGTGCGATACCGCACCAGCAGGTTGGGGTCCTCGGGATCTGTCAGGAAGAGGGCAACGAACTGAAAGGCCGGTTCCTCCTGAAGCAGCTGGATGATCTGCTCGATCAGGGCATCGAGGTCCGCGAAGCGAACGACGAGCTCTGAGGCCCGACGGAGGGTTTCCAGCTCCCTCAGGCGGCTCATGGCCTCTTCGTAGAGGCGGGCATTCGCGATCGCCACCGCCACGTGATCCACCACCGTGCTCAGCCAGCGCAACTCATCGGCGCTGAACAGCCGGGGGGACTCGAACACAACATGCAGGACACCCATCACCTGCCCCCCGTGGCGGAGCGGAAACGCGGCGATGGCTCCGATCCCCCAAGCCTGCGCCTCTGGGTCCTGGAACAGCGGATGCACCGCCACATCGGGGATGACCAGGGGACGGGCCGATCGGACCACGGTCTCCGTCACCCCCTCCAGGCAAGGAGGGGGCGTCTCGACGAGAACCCCTTTGCTCCGGATGAAAACGATCCCGGAGCGCCAGCGCTCCCCCTCCTGACTGAGCAGATGGATGTATACGCGATCGGCACGGGTGTGCTCCATGAGGCGCCGGGCCACCGTCTCCATGGCCTGGCGGAGATCCAGGGTAGCGGTGACCTGAGCGGCCATCTCCTGGAGGGCGGTGAGCTCGGCGATCCGCTTCTGGGATTCCTCGTAGAGCCGGGCGTTGTGGAGCGCCAGGCTCATGTGATCCGCCAGCGATCGGAAAAGGGGCTCGTCGTCGGGGGAGAAGGCGTTGGGCTGGATCGAGAGAAGTGCTAAGGCCCCGACCACGAAGCCCTCCACGCGAAGCGGGACAATGATCGCCGAGCGAGCGGGCTGGATTCCCTCCACGGCGAAGGACACATGCCCTGGATCCCGTGTGACATCCGGGATCCGGACGATGAGATCGCGCTCCACACTCCAGGCGAGGGCTCCCGTGATCGGCCAGGCGCTCCCCTTCGGGAGATGCTCCGAGAGCAAGCCCGACGAGGCGGCCACCTCCACCCAGGATGGTTCATGGCTGATCAGGAAAACGACCGCTCCATCGCACACCATCTCTTCCACCAGCAGCCGGGCCGCCGTCTCGAACACCTCCCCGGAGCGCAGGAGGGCCGTCAAGGCCCGAGAGATCCGGCTCAGCGCCGCCAGCAGATGGGCCCGCCGGCGCTCCGCCTCATACAGCATCGTGTTCGCCAGGGCCACGCCGATCTGATCCGCCAGCGCCCGGGCCAGCTGGATCTCCTCTTCGGCGAAATTCCACAATCGAACGTCTCGGATCTCGATCAGGCCGATGGCGCGGCCCTGCGCCCACAGAGGGAGCATCAGACAAACGGAGTAACCGGAGCCCTGAAGCCGCATCCTCTCCCGAGTATCGGCTTCGGGATCATCGGTCCGGACGATGAGGAAATCCCCTCCCTGCAACAGGCGTGCCATCGCCGGGTATTCCGCCAAGGGATAACGGCGGCCGATCTCCGGTGCAGGGGAGCTCTCTGGATACCGCCCCGGATGGGCGTAATCCACCTGAACAACCAACGCTTCGCTCGAAGCATCCAGGAGCAGGACCGCACAATGGGGCACCTGAAGCACCCCCACCAGGTGGCGCGCCGCCTGCCAGAGGACCTCCTCCGTGCTTAGAGTGGAAGCGGCCATGGCCGCCCCCACCACCAGCGCCCCCAGATCCCGGATCCGCCGTTGGGTTTCCTGATGCAGGACGGCGTTCTGGAAAGCGACGGCGGTATGGAAGGCCAGGAGATGAACCGCCTCCCGCTCTTCCGCCTGAAAATCTTTTCCTGCCTCCGTCCAGAGCGTCAGATAACCCAGCGTCCGTCGGCCGTGCTTCAGTGGTGCCACCAGCGCCTTCCGCGCCGGCAGTGCCGCGCCTCCGACGGCCTCGCCCGCCAGCCCCAGATCCCCTATATCCGAGAGGATCTCCGGTTCGGAGAGGAACTTCCCCAAAAGCTCGACCACCCGTTCGCGGGGCAACCGCCGCCCGGGGGAATCCCGTTCGGGATTCGCGGTGGCCCGCAAAACGAGCTCTCCCTTTGAAGCGCTCCAAAGCCAGATCTGGGCGTGATCCGCGCCGAAGAGCTCACACGCCAGTGCAACCGTCCGCCGCAGGATCCCCTCAGGGTCCGTCTCCGCCGCCTGCTCTGCCATCGCCCGGCCCAGCCGTTCCATCAGCTGGCCGCGCCGACGCTCCCGGCGGTTCAGGCGGGCCATCTCCATGGCCACGCCGAGCTGATCCCCGATGGCCATAAGGGACCGGAGGGCAGCGGGAACCCATCGCTGAGGATGCGCGGAGGCCAAGCCGAGGAGGCCGATCGTGTGGCCCTGCGCCCGAAGAGGGATGAGGATCCAGGCGTGAATGTCCCCCGGCCACGTCTGATCCGGCGGTCTCCAGCCCACCTGGACGCGTCCCTCGTGGAGGGCCTCCGCGACCCGTTCCGGGGGCAGCCGGGCGATCAACACCTGGATTGCCTCCGGATCGCGCCCATGGATCCATCGGCCCTCTTCTCCCGGCAGCTCCAGCCATGCGCCCTCCACCCCTAGGCCCTTTACGATCCGCTCCAGGGCCTCGATGGCCAGCGAAGCGAGGTCGCCGGCCGAACCGGGAAGGCAGGCCATCTGGTGGAATGCCTCCAGCTCCCGGGCCATCCTTTGGATCTGGTCCAACAGCTGGAACGTGGAAGCAGTGGAGGCGATCAGCCCGCCCAACCCCTCAATCGAATGGATCTCGATCTCGGTCAACGCAGGGGGACGCGGTCCCCATCCGAGCGTCAGCCAGCCTACCACCCGGCCGGCGAACCGCAACGGCATGAGCGCAGCGTGGGCGAAGGCCGGGGGAGGCAACACATCCTGGAGGGGAGTCGGAAGGTGCTCCCAGGGAAGGGGCGAGAAGCGTTCCGCCTCTCCCGCTTCGGAACTCATTTCGGCCCACGGGATCGCGCCCGCGTCCCTGCCCTCAAAACCGACGGCCGCCGCGAGGGCCAGCGCCTCGTGCCCTTCCTCGAGCAGGAAAAGCGCCCCCGCCTCTGCCCGGGCCAACCCTACGGCCACCTTCAGCGCGAGGTCCAGCCACTCCTTCCCGTCCGAGATCCAGGCTGCCCCCCGGCCAGCCTCCGACACCTGGGCGAGCGCCTCTCGCTGCCGATCCAGCTCTGCGTGGGCGGATTGCAGGTTCTCTGCCGTGACGAGGGCCAGGACGATCTGGGCGCTCAGAAGCGTCAATAGCTCCCGTTCCATGGGGGCGGCCGGCCGGGGCCAGCGGTAGCCGAAGGCCAGGAGACCCCGCGGGGCCCCTCGGTGGATCAACGGAAGCATCACCAGGGTGCGGATCCCGGCCCGTTCCGAGACCGCCCGCGTGATGGGGGCCAGCTCGGCCGTGCGGATGTCCTCGATATACCAGGCGTAGCGATGGGTCGCGAAGGTCATGTAGGCCGGCTCGTCCAGCTCCAGGCGGCCGAACTGGGCGGAGAACCCCTCGTCCAAGCCGAAGCTGGCCAAGAGCTCCAGCTGCCGCCCTTGCACTTGATAGGCGGCCGCTACATCCGCCTTCCAGATCTCCATCAAGAGATGGAGGGCACTGGAGATCAAAGCGCGGGGATGATGGAGGTGATGGCTCAGCTCGGCGAGCATCCCCAAGGCCTGGGAGAGCCCGCGATGGAGCCGCTCTTCGGCGCCCGACGCGGTCTGACGGATCACCCCCCAGGTCGGGCCTGGGGCGGCCAGCCAGCGGGCCGGCCCGCGCTCTCCCTCCGCGCCCAGGGTGACTTCCCATATGGCCGGAAGGTTCTCATGAAAGAGCCGGCGCCACGCTTCCTCCAAGGCGCCCCGCTGGGCCGGGCTCACCCACTCCCAGATCGGGCGCTCGAGGAAGCTCGCGCGCGAAAGCCGCCAGAAGTCCGAGGCCGCCGCGTTCAACCAGAGCACCCGGCCTTCCCCGTCCAGCACGTAGAGGGGCTCCTTCAAGGCCTCCCATTGGGCCAGGCGCTCCACGGGGATGAGCGGCTCCAGATGCAGCCGAAGGGAATGAGCGGACCGTCCAGGCGTGGCGATCAGGCGGCAGGGGAGGGCGAGCGGGGTCAACCATACACGGCCCTCCCAGGGCTCCCCTTTTCGGATCCCCTCCTCTAGGATGGGCCAGGGTGGGGAAACGCTCAGGATGCACTCCTCGATCCGCCCCCACCGCCGGCGGGCCAGCCATGGGGCCAGCGCGGCGGCGATCCGCTCATCCAGATGGAGGCGACCCCGGCGCAGGTCCAAGCGGGCCGAGAATCCATCGGAGAGCTTCCTTCGCCGACCCATCGCGAACTCCTTTCCCGCTCCGTATCTCGATTCAGGGGAAACACAACTTCCCTGGACCCATTCGTCTCATCGGCGACGGCGCTCGGATGCGGACGAGGGGAGCGCTGTGGCCCCCGGCAAGGGGGATGCTCCCGGACGGCCATGGCAATGTTTGTATTTCTTCCCGCTGCCACAGGGGCATGGATCGTTTCGCCCGACGGAGCGAGGGGCGGCCTCCGACTGGACCCGCATCCGGGCCCCTGACACGCTCCGGCGCTCCCGGGCCAGGGCCTGGCCGGTGGGCAGGATCAGGAAGAGCCGCCGCACGGCCTCCGCGCGGATGTTGTCCAGCAAGCCCTGGAACATCTCGAAAGCCCGCCGTTTGTATTCCACCAGCGGATCCCGCTGGCCGAAGGCCTCCAGCCCGATCCCCTGGCGCAGGTTCTCGATGGCCGTGAGGTAGTCCACCCAAAGTTGACCGATCAAGCTGAGCAATAGGTTACGGGCAGCCGCCGAGAACGCCCGACGCCCGAAGAACCGGACGGCCTCCTCCTGAAGCGCCGGCTCCCAGCGCCCGAAGGGGGTCTCGGCCACCGCCTCCCAGCGCTCCGCCCCCAGCCAGTTCATCAGGCTGAGACGGGCCGCCTCCTCCAGATCCATTGGCCGCTGCTCCGCCATCGAGGCCCAGACGGCGCGGCCCAGCTCCTCCTCGCGGGCCTGCAGCACCCCCTGGAGGTGCTCCAGGATCCGCGCGCCGCGCTCCGCGGGCGGGATCTCCTCCAGGAGCTGCCCCGCCCGATACGAGAGCGGGAACACGACCTGGGCATACGTCACCCGTTGATGGGACTTCGCGTCGAAGGCCACCTGCCGGGCGAACTGAGCCTCCCAGAGCGCCTGGGCCAGCGCGGCCAGATCCCGCTGTCCATCCAGGCGATCGGCCAGGATCCCCTCCACCTCCCGCAGATGGGCTTCCAGACGGGCCTGGGTCTCCCGCAGGATCCCCTCGCGGACCATCTCCGCCAGCTCGTCCCAGGCGGCCTCCAGCAGGTCGGCCTCGTGGACGGTCAGCCCGATGCCCGCCCGGCGGGCGGCGGCGGTCAGGGCCTGCCAGCGCAACGCCCGGTGTCCGGCCTCCCGCACCGCCTCCTTCAAGCGCTCCCGCACCTCCTCCGGCGCCGCCGTCCGCAGGCCCTCCAGGCGGATCTCCAATCCGGTCAGCTCCCGCACCCGCTCCAGGAGGCTCCGCAGGTTGGGCGCCGGACGGCCTTCCGCGCCTTCCTGGATCCAGTCCTCGAAGGCCCGCTCGGCGGCGTCCAGCCAATCCTCGAGGGTGTCCCGGCTGCGCTCGGCCACCGACTGGACCGCGCGGGCAGCCGCCTCAGCCCAATGGGCCGCCGCCGCCTGCGCCGCCTCCCGGAGCAACGCCGCCACCCCCTGGAGGGAGGGCACGCCGGACTCTAAGCGCTCCAAAAGTAGGGACAGGCTGAAGGAGGGCAAGAACCGGCCGTCGCTCAGCACCATAGGGGGCTGGATGCTGTCCAGCCACTCGATGACCTTCCAACCCTCCCCTGGTTTCATCTGCTGCAACCGGCGCCCGACCTCGGCCTCCACCATGGCCCAGAGATCGTCATGGAGGTCCTCCCGCAGGAGCAACCGTAGGCGCTGGCCGTAGATCAGCTCCCGCTGGCGGTTGAGGACGTCGTCGTATTCCAGGAGGTGCTTGCGGATGTCGAAGTTGTAGCCCTCGACCCGCCGCTGAGCCTCCTCGATGGTTTTGTTCAGCCAGGGATGCTCCAGCGGCTCATCGTCGTCCCCCCACACCCGCTCCATCAGACTGCGCAGGCGATCCCCGGCGAACCGCCGAAGCAGATCGTCCTCCAAAGAGAGGTAAAAGCGCGAGGAGCCAGGGTCTCCCTGACGGCCGGCGCGGCCGCGCAGCTGGTTGTCAATGCGCCGCGCCTCGTGGCGCTCGGTGCCGATCACATGCAGGCCCCCCAGGGCCTTCACCGTGCGCTCGCCTTCGATATGCTCCAAGAAGCGCTGCACCGCCTCCCGGTAGAGCCCATATTGGGAAGGATCCAGCCGCCGCAGCGCCTCCGCCCGCTCCTCGAAGGTCATTTCATAGGGGTTGAACCCGGCCCGGCGCAGGACCCGGTTCACGTCCCCGAGGACCTCTTCGGGCAGCTCGCCGCCCAGCTTGATGTCCACGCCGCGCCCGGCCATGTTGGTGGCGATGGTCACCGCCCCCACCCGGCCGGCCTGGGCGATGATGCGCGCCTCCCGGTCGTGGTGGCGGGCGTTCAGCACCTCATGGGGAACCCCATGCTCCAGGACCCGCCGGAGCGGATCCGCCCGCTCCACCCCCCACAAGGCCATCAGGCGCTCCAGGTTCGCCGGGGCCAGCGGGTCCGGATCCACCCCCAGCGCCCGCGCCCAGGCGCGCAGCTTCCCGAAGGGAAGCTTCTCAGGCGGCTGGCCGAGCAGCTCCTGATCCGCTGCAGAGAGCGGGCTGTCCTCCCCCTGCCCCTCCCAACGCCGCAACGCATCCTTCACCAGGTCCACCAGCGCCAGCCAGCGGAGGCCTTCCCCCTGCAGGCGCTTGCTCAAGTAATCCGAGGCCTCCACCGAGGTGGTCCCCACCAGCACCGGCCGGCCCATGGTGTGCATCCGCACGATCTCGCGCAGGATGGCCCGGTGCTTGGCTTCCCTCGTGCGGTAGATCACGTCGGGGTGATCGAGGCGGATCATCGGGCGATGAGTGGGGATGACCACCACGTCCAGGCCGTAGATCTTCTGGAACTCCTCGGCCTCAGTAGCTGCCGTGCCCGTCATCCCGGCCAGCTTCTCATACATCCGGAAATAGTTCTGGATGGTGATGGTCGCGTAGGTGACGTTCTCCGGCCGGATGGGCACCCCCTCCTTGGCCTCGATCGCCTGATGAAGGCCATCGGACCAGCGGCGGTCGGGCATGAGGCGGCCGGTGAACTCGTCAATGATCACCACCTGGCGGCCCTGCACGATGTAATCCCGATTGCGGTGATACAGGAACTGGGCCTTGAGGGCCTGCTCCAGGTGGTGGATCATCTTCATCTGCTCCGGGGTCAGCTCCTCGGGCCGCTCCGGATCGAAGAGAGGCTTGCCGATGAGCTGCTCGACCCGATCGTAGCCGGAATCCGTGAGGTGGACCGTGCGGTGCTTCTCGTCAATCTCGTAGTCCCCGGGCCGAAGCTGCTTCACGATCTGCGCCCAGCGGATGTATTCCTCGGTGGCTTCCTCCGCCGGGCCACTGATGATCAGCGGTGTCCGCGCCTCATCAATCAGGATATTGTCCACCTCGTCCACGATGGCGTAGCGATGCGGCCGCTCCAGGCGTTGGACCCGCGCCTCGAGGGTGAAGGCCATATTGTCCCGCAGGTAATCGAAGCCGAACTCGTTGTTCGTCCCGTAGGTGATGTCGGCCAGGTAGGCTTCCTTGCGCGAGACCGGGCGCAGCTGCGCGAAGTCCTCCTTCCCCGCGTCGTAATCGGGATCGTAAATGTAGGCGTTGCCCTCGCCGGCCTGCAGCAGCCCGACCCGAAGGCCCAGCAGATGGTAGATCGGGCCCATCCAGCGGGTGTCACGCCGGGCCAGGTAGTCGTTCACCGTCACCAGATGAGCGCCCAATCCCAGCAGGGCGTTGAGATACAGCGGGAGGGTGGCGACCAGCGTCTTCCCCTCGCCGGTCTTCATCTCGGCGACCTTGCCGAAGTGGAGGGCGATCCCGCCCAGCAACTGCACATCGTAGTGGCGCAGCCCCAGGGTCCGCTTGGCGGCCTCCCGGACGGCAGCGAAGGCCTGGGGGAGGAGCTCCTCCAGGACCGCCTCCTCAGCCTGGCGCAGCTCCGCGAGGCGTTGCTTCACCTCGTATTCCAGCTGCGTGCGCCGCTCCGGGTCGCGCTCCACCAGCCAGGCCAGATAGGCCTGGCGGTGGGCTTCCCGTGGGGCGGCGATCGCCTCCGCGATCCGCGCCCGGAACCGGTCGGTCATGGCGCGCAGCTCAGCGTCGGTGAGGGCTTCGAACTCCGGCTCCAAGCGGTTGATGGCCTCCACCAGTGGAGCCCAGCGGCGCAACCAGCGATCTGAAGGATCCCCCAGGATCTTCCCTAAAATCTGTTTCAGCATCGTTCCCCTCTTCGAAATCCAGGATGGCGCTCCAGGCCCGGCCAGCCCGCTTGAGGAATCAGAAGGTCCCGCCTGAGCGCTCTCCGTTTGGTCTAAGTTTAACTCAGATCCCTCCTCCCCGAGGAAAACCGCAGGGGCGGTCGGGGCTTCCCCTCCTCATGGCTGTTGGGAGGAGCCATTCCCCATGGCCTGCGGGGCCGCGTGGGACGTCGGATCGGGGCGGTGAGGGCAGTTGGATCGCCGTATAATCGAAGGCGTGGGCCGCCCGATGGAGCGAACCGGGCACGGCGGATGCCCTTCTCTCCCTTCCCCACATCGCTTTGCAACTTGATTTGCTTGATTTGAAGGAAGAGCGGGGAGAGAGAATAGGGACAGCCAAATGCCGTCTCCTTCCCTCGATCGAGGCCAATGCGCTCCGGACCTGGAGGCGCTGCGATACATCCCTTCGAGGGATATGAAGGCATCGGCCCGAGATCCAGCGCGGCCCCACCGGATCCACGCTGGGCCTCCATAGACTCTGTGTGTTCAATTCGGAGGGGAGCATGGTGTTCGACCTGGTGTTGGTCTTCGGGGCGCTGATCAGTGCCTATATCGGCGGCCACAGAGGCCTGATCAAGCAGCTCCTGAGCCTGGCCTCCGTGTATCTCGCGATGCTCCTCGCCCTGGGCCTCCAGGAGTCCCTGGTGAACGCGTTCACCCGCGCGGTCGGCGTGATCACCATTGAAACGGCCATTTTCTTTTACATCACCCTTTTCCTCATCACCTACATCGGCCTGGAGATCCTCAACTTCGTCTCCTACCGGCAGACCCGCCTGACCTTCCTGGGGATCATGGATTCTTTCCTGGGGGGCCTCTCCGGGATTGCGTGGTGGCTGGTCCTGGTGGGCGCCATCCTCACCCTGATCTTTTACAGCCTCACCGTCCCATGGACGTGGCGGCTGGCGCCGATCGCCGCCGCCCTGCGGGCGGATTTCCAGGGCTCCCTTACCCTCCCCATCCTGGCAATGCTGTTCAAGACCTACGCCCTCATCCCCATCCGGCTGCTCATGAACCCACTGCCCCAGATCTTGACCGGATGGCCATAGGCGGGGAGAGCCGGGATCCGGCCGGCTCATGAGGGCCCGCTCAGGAGCTGGACCACGCGATCCATGATGGCCTCGGCGACGGCCGCCTTGCTCATCAAGGGCAACGGCTCGACGCGGCCTTGCGCGTCGATCAGGGTCACCCGGTTGGTCTCCGCTGCGAAGCCCGCCCCCGGCTCCAGCACATCGTTGGCGGCGATCAGGTCGAGCCCCTTGGCCTGAAGCTTCGCCCGGGCGTTCTCGAGGAGATCCCCGGTCTCCGCCGCGAAGCCCACCACCACGCGGGGCTTCCCCCGCTCCGCCCGCCGGGCAGCCACCCCGACGAGGATGTCGGCCGTTGGGATCAGCTCCAGGGTGAGAGAACCTCCCCGCTTGATCTTCAGGGGCTGCGCTTGAGCGGGCTGGTAATCCGCCACCGCCGCGGCCATCACCAGGACGTCCGCCCCTTCGCATTCCCGCCAGATCGCTTCTGCCATCTCCGCCGCGGTCTCCACGTCAATGCGGCGCGCGCCCACCGGGGTCTCCAGCGCCACCGGGCCGGTGATCAGCACCACCTCCGCGCCCCGATCCAGAGCCGCCTGGGCCAAGGCGAAGCCCTGCTTCCCCGAGGAGCGGTTCCCGATGAACCGCACCGGATCAAGCGGCTCGTAGGTCGGGCCGGCCGTCACCACAACGCGCTTCCCGGCCAGCGGTCCCTTGCGGCCCAGGATCCGTCGGATGTGCCCGAGCAGTTCCGCGGGTTCCACCATCCGCCCCCAACCCCAGAGGCCGGACGCCATACGCCCGTAGGCCGGGCCGGCCAGCTCCACGCCCCGGGCCCGCAGGCGCTCCACATTCTCCTGGGTCGCGGGGTGGGCCCACATCCCCCCATCCATCGCCGGGGCGATGAGGATCGGGACCCGGGTGGACAAGCACAGGGCGCTGAGCAGGTCATCCGCCCGCCCGTGGGCCATCTTCGCGATGAAATCCGCGGTGGCCGGGGCGATGACCACCAGCTCCGCGGCCTCCCCCAGGGCCACGTGGGGAAGCGCCGTCTCCGCGGCCGGAGCCCACAGGTCCGTCCACACCGGCCGGCCGGTGAGCGCTTGAAACGTCAGCGGGGTGACGAAGCGGGTGGCCGCCTCGGTCATCACCACATCCACCTGCGCCCCCGCCTGGGTCAGCTTGCTGGCCAGATCCGCGGCCTTATATGCTGCGATCCCCCCCGTGACCCCCAGGAGGATCCGCCGGCCTTTCAGGATCGGGATCGGCTCCATGCCCTTATCCCCCACTCGTTTCAATCATCTGGCTCCAGCAGGATTCGATCGCCCTCCACCCCGATCACCACGGCCAGGGACTCGATGGGGACGCCCAGCGCCTGCTGGCGTTCGCGCCCGCCCTCGAACCGTTTCTCGATGACCGCTCCGATGCCCACCACCTGCGCCCCCGCCGCCTGGGCCAGCCGGGCCAGGGCCATGATCGTCGCCCCTGTGGCCAGGAAATCGTCCACGATCAGCACCCGGTCCCCGGATCGGAGATAATCCGCCGCCACCAGCAGGGTGACGTCTCCGCCCTTGGTGTGGGAGGGCGCGGTGGCGAAGAAGACATCGTCCCCCATGGTGAGGGGCTTGTGCTTGCGGGCGAAGACCAGGGGGACGCCGAGGGCGTAAGCGGTCATCAGCGCCGGCCCGATGCCGGAGATCTCCGCGGTCAGCACCTTGGTGGGGTTCAGGGGACGGAAGCGCCGCGCGAGCTCCTGGCCGCACGCCGCGATCAGCGCCGGATCGATCTGATGGTTCAGGAAGGCATCCACCTTGATGATGCCGTTGCCCAAATGGCGGCCATGGCGACAGATGGCTTCCCTTAGGGCTTTCATAGGACCTCCTCTCACGACGAGATGCGATGGGTTTCTGGTCCAAGTTCGCCGTCCCTCAACCCCGGCAGAAGCGCCCGCTGGGGAGGCCTGGGGGCGCGCCCGGACAATGCTCAATCCCCGTCCCCGGCCGATTCCGCTTCCTCGCCCGCTTCGCCTTCACCCCCCTCTCCGGCCAGCTCCGGCATCGCCTTCTCGATCTCCTCCGGCGTCTGGCCGGCCTCCAGGCGCTCGATCACCTCCTCGAACTCCGGCCCCAGGTCCCCCAGCTCCTCCCCCAGCTCCTGCGTCATCCGGCGCATCCAGCGGCCGATGGAGCGGGGATCTTTCTCATCCACATCGCCGATCCAATCCGCATCCGCCAGGGACTCCAGCCGGGATTCCTCGGAACGGAGCACCCGCACCCGGGAGATCAGCCGGACCAGATCCCGGCTGCCGCAGTGGGTGCAAGTCACCTGACTGTGATCCACCTCGGAGAAGGTGCGGAAGAAGACCGTGACCCGACGCCGGCATTGCCGACAACGATACTCATAGATCGGCATCTTCTTCCCCCTATACCCCCGGGATTCGCTCTTCATTATACCCGCCCTATAAGCTCCCGCCGACGGATCGAGGCTCCCTGGGGTGGAACCCTCTCCCCCAGGCCGATCCGCATCAGCCCAAGAGGCTGACCTCAAGTTACAGTAAAATGGGGAAAAACCCATGGCCTTCGTTCGATGGAGCCCGATGAGCGACCGGAAAGGCGCCCAGACGCCTGAGACGATCTCCCTCCTGGATCCCTCCACCCTGGAAGGGCTGGCCCAACGCCCGACCCCGCCCCTGATCGTCGTGATCTCCGGACCCTCCGGGGCTGGGAAGGACTCCCTCATCCGACGGATGAAGGAGCTTCAAGTCCCCTTTCACTTTGTGGTCACCGCCACCTCCCGCCCCCCGCGCCCAGGCGAGGTCGACGGGGTGGATTACCACTTCCTCTCCCGCGAGCGGTTCGAGGCCGGGATCCGCGCGGGGGAGTTCCTGGAATACGCCATCGTCTATGGCGATTACAAGGGCATCCCCCGCTGGGAGATTGAGAACGCGCTGGCCAGCGGCCGGGATGTCATCCTGCGCGTGGATGTGCAGGGGGCAACCACCTTGCGCCGCCTGATCCCCGAGGCGGTCTTCATCTTCGTCATCCCTGCCTCCCGGGAGGAGCTCCTGGAGCGCCTGCGGGCCCGCGGCACCGAGACCCCTGAATCCATCGCCCGGCGGCTGCAGGCGGTCGAGGAGGAGCTGAAACACTGGGCGGATTTCGATTACGTGGTCGTCAACCGGGATCAACAGCTGGACGAGGCGGTGAGCGACATCCTCGCCATCATCCGCGCGGAGCATTGTCGAGTGCATCCCCGGCGGGCCCGCCTCGAGCATCCAGGCCCGTCGGCGGAGGGCGGATCGAAGCCGCCTGCGGGGGGCGAGGATTGAAGCGTAAGGGACAAGTTGAGGGAAAGATCAAGTCCATGGCGCCGCCTGGATCGGGCGGGCCGAAAACTCCATGGGCTGGAAAGGAAGCTGGGGAATGAGCGGGATGGAGGATCTCTTCGCGCGGGGGCGGGAGGACGCGTTCCGACGGGAAGCCCCGCTGGCGGCGCGCCTGCGCCCGCGGCGCCTGGAGGAGTTCGTGGGCCAGACCCACCTGGTCGGGCCCGGCGCCCCCCTCCGGCGCCTGATCGAGGAAGGGAAGCTGTTGAACTCCATGATCTTCTGGGGACCCCCGGGCACCGGGAAAACGACCCTCGCTTGGCTGATCGCCCAGGCCGCCAGCGCCCATGTGGAAACCCTGAGCGCCGTCACCGCCGGGCTCCCGGATCTGCGGCGGGTGATCCAGGAGGCCCAGGAACGTCGCCGCCTGTATGGCCGGCGGACCATCTTGATCGTCGATGAGCTGCACCGGTTCACCCGCGTTCAGCAGGATGCCCTGCTCCCCTATGTGGAGGACGGGACGGTGGTCTTCATCGGCATCACCACCGAGAACCCCTACTTCGCCGTCACCCCCGCCCTGGTCTCCCGCTCCCGGGTCTTCGCCTTCCAGCCGCTGACCGAAGAGGAGGTCCTCCTCCTGCTCCGAAGGGCCCTCTCCGACCCGGAGAACGGCTACGGCGGGCAGCCCATCGAAGTCCCGGAGGAGGTCCTCCGCTTCTGGGCCCGGCTCAGCGAAGGGGACGCCCGCAGCGCGCTGAACGCCCTTGAGCTGGCCGTCAGCGCCACCGCCCCAGACCCCGATGGAGTCCGTCGCATCTCCATGGACATCGCCCAGGCGGTGGCCCAACAGCGAGCGCTGGCCTACGACCGGGAGGCGCATTACGATACGATCAGCGCGTTCATCAAATCGGTCCGAGGCGGCGACCCGGATGCCGCCCTGCTGTGGCTGGCGAAGATGGTGGAGGCGGGGGAAGACCCACGCTTCATCATGCGGCGCCTGCTGATCCTGGCGGCCGAGGACGTTGGGCTGGCCGACCCCATGGCCATCGTGGTGACCGCGGCCTGCGCCCAGGCCCTGGAGTGGGTGGGGATGCCGGAGGCGGCCTATCACCTGGCCGAGGCCACGCTGTATCTCGCCACCGCGCCCAAGAGCAACAGCACGGGCGCCTACTTCCAGGCGCTGGAATTCCTGCGGACGCACGGCGCCGGCGAGGTCCCCGCCCATCTGAAGGACGCCAGCCGGGACGCGGAGGCCCTGGGCCACGGGCGAGGCTATCAATATCCCCACGCGTTTCCCGGGCACTTCGTCCGCCAGTCCTACTGGCCGGTGGGCCTCCCCCGGGCCCGCTTTTATATGCCGTCCGATCAGGGCTATGAACGGGAGATCGCCGAACGGCTCCGCCGCTGGTGGGGAGATCCTCCCGCCCCCTAAGGGCATCCAGCGGCCCGCCCCTGGGGGATGGAGGTCTGCGTGGGCCGGACGATCGCCGTGGTCAGCCAGAAAGGGGGGGTGGGCAAAACCACCACCGTCGTCCACCTCGGGGTCGCCCTCGCGGAGCGGGGCGCCCCCACCCTGCTGGTGGACCTCGATCCCCAGGCGGCTCTGACGGCGGCGCTGGGGCTTCCCGAAGACCTCTCCCCGACCATCGAGGCCGCGCTCCTGAGAGACATCGCCATCACCCAGGTGATCCGGGCCGTGCGGCCCCGCCTGGACCTGGCCCCGGCCTCCTTTCAACTCAATCAGGTCGAGATGGGATTGCACCAGCGCCCGCGCTGGCCGTATCGGCTCCGCGAAGCCCTCCGGCCGGTCCACGGCCGATACGCCTACATCCTGATCGACGCGCCCCCTGGGCTGGGCCCACTGACGGTGAACGCGCTGGCCGCCGCGGACGCGTTCCTGGTCCCCATCCGGCCAGACTACCTTTCCCTTCGCAGCTTGAAGGGGCTGCTCATCGCCATCGGGCGGTTGCGCCAGCAGCTGGGGCTTTCCATCGAGCTGCTGGGGATCCTGCCGACCATGGTGCAGCTGCATCTGCGCCATCATCGGGATGTGCTTTCGGAGCTGACGGCCGCTTTCGGGCGGAAGGTGTTCCAGGTCTTCATCCCCCAAAGCATCCGCTTCGCCGAGGCGCCGGTCGCCGGCCAGAGCCTGCTGGATTACATGGCCGGCCATCCCGGCGCCCAGGCCTATCGCCGGCTGGCGGCGCTTATCGAGGAGGGCGGACGGGCTGCTGCTTGAGCGGCCAAGGAGGCCGGGAGAGAAGAGGATCAGGAGTGCGACGATGGGGAAACGAGAGAAGCCCGAGATCTCGCTGCGGGGCAAGGGGCGCGCGCTGTTCGCCGGGCTGACCGAGTGGGTTGAGCCGACGGAAGTCCCCGCGCCGACGCCGCCACCCTCGACGCTCGATCCGGGGCCGCTGGAGGCGGCCGCCCTACCCCCCGCCCCAGAAGGAGAACCGCCCGGAAAGCCTCCCCCAACCCCGGAAGCGGCTTCGGAGCCCACCGGCGCGCCCGCCGGAGCGCCGGCTGCGGCGGCTTCGGAGGATGGGAATGGCTTCCGTTTCCTCGCCATGGAAGCCGCGTATGCGACCCCCACACCGTCCGGGATCCTCGACTGGGCGCCTCCGCCTGCCTGGCGCTGGGAGCCCGCCGCCGCGCCCGCCGAGGCCATCCAGGTGGACCCCAGGGCACCGATGCGTGCGCTGCGCATCCCCGGGCTCTTGACGCCGGAGGCCCTTTCCCCTACCGCGCCGGCACCGGAGGCGGCTGCCGAAACCTATGCGGAAGGAGAGCCACCAATGGACCGACCTTCCATCCCGTCTGCCGAGAGGCCGCCGGCGGCCCGTCCGCGTTCCGCTGACGAGGCCCATCTCCGCCAGCTCAACGCGCGGATCGATGAGCTGTATCGGCGCATCGCCGCGGGGGCGATCCCCGACCCCGGGACGGCGGAGCAGGCCCTGGCCTGGCTGAAGCAGGCGCGCGAGGCGCTCATGGCGCCGGACGGCTACGACGAGGCGGAATATTATTACAGCCTGGCCCAAACCCGCTATGCCATCGCCCGCCGGCTCTGGCGCTGGTCCTACACCTACGGGTTGTTCGTCTTCCTCTGGGGGCTGGCCTGGCTGGGGCTCTATCTTTGGTCCCTGACAATGGGCCGGGGCTACAGCGCCCGCGTGGTCCCGCCGGGCTACGAAGGGATCTGGGAGCCGATCATGTGGGGTGGCCTGGGCGGGGTATGCGGGATTTTCTATAGCCTTTACTGGCACGTGGCCATCAAGCGGGACTTCGATCGTCAGTATGTGATGTGGTATCTGGTCCAGCCGATCCTCGGGAGCATGATCGGGATGATCATCTACATGATCATCACCGTCGGCTTCCTCACCATCCAAGGGACGCCCACGCCGGCCAACCCGCTGTTCATGTATTTGCTCGCCTTCATCGCCGGCTTCCGGCAGCGCTTCTTCCTCGAGCTGATCGATCGCATCGTCCAGACCTTCACCCCGAACCCGAGGAGCAACGTATGAACGGACGCCTCGCCTTTGTCTTCCCCGGTCAGGGCTCTCAATATGTGGGGATGGGCCGGGCCCTCTATGACGCTTTCCCCGAGGCCCGCACCACGTTCGAGGAGGCGGACGCCCGGCTGGAATACGCCCTCTCCCGGCTGTGCTTCGAGGGGCCCGAATCGCAGCTGAATGACACCTTCTACACCCAGCCTGCCATCCTCACCGTGTCGGTCGCCGCCTGGCGGGCCTGGCGGGCCCGGGGCGGGCCCGATCCGGATCTGGTGGCCGGGCACAGCCTGGGGGAGTTCACCGCGCTGGTGGCGGCCGGCGCCCTCTCCTTCGCCGATGCCCTGCACCTGGTGCAGGAGCGGGGCCGCCTGATGAAATGGGCGGGAGAGCAGCGGCCGGGCGCGATGGCCGCCGTGCTGGGGATGGATCGGGCGGCGCTGGAGGAGATCTGCGCCGAGGCCAGCCGCGAGACCGGCGAGGCGGTGGTGGTGGCCAACGACAACTGCCCGGGGCAACTGGTGATCTCCGGCGGCCAGGCCGCAGTCGCCCGGGCGGGGGAGCTCGCCCGAAGCCGCGGGGCCAAGCGGGTCGTCCCCCTGGCCGTCAGCATCGCCGCCCACTCCCCGTTGATGGCCCCCGCCGTGGAGCCCTTCCGGGCAGCCCTGAAGGCCACCCCCTTCGCCGCGCCGCGCGTCCCGGTGATCGGCAACGTGCAGGCCCGCCCGCTGGCCGGCGACCCGGAGGCCCTGCGGGCCGAGCTGGCCCAGCAGCTCACCGCCCCAGTCCGATGGACGGAGAGCATCCGTTGGATGGTGGAGAACGGCGTGCAGACCTTCATCGAGTTCGGCCCTCGGGACGTGCTATGCGGCCTGATCCGCCGCATCGCCCCCGAAGCCCGCGTCCTGCGGGTGGAGGATCCGGAAACCCTGGAGCAGGCCCTGCAGGCGCTGGGCGATCGCTCCAGGGAAAGGCGGTAGAGGTCGGCGGCGAAGCAGGCCGCCCCCGCTCGCTATCCGTCCATGATCCACCGATCCACATCCCGTGGATAGGAGAGGATCTCCTCGTCCCGGAAGAACAGCCCGATCTCGAAGGCAGCGGTCTCCGGCCCATCGGAGCCGTGGACCAGGTTGCGGCCGATGGTGAGGCCGAAGTCCGCCCGGATGGTCCCGGGCTCCGCCTTCGCCGGATCCGTCGCGCCCATGGTCTTCCGCACGACCTCGATGGCCTGCGGTCCCTCCACGACCATCGCCACCACCGGGCCGGAGGTGATGTAGCGGATCAAGCCCTCGTAAAAGGGCTTGCCCTGGTGAACGGCGTAGTGGCGGGCGGCCAGCTCAGGGGAGATCTGCAGCATCTTCATGGCTACGATCTTCAACCCGCGGCGCTCCAGCCGCGCGATGATCTCCCCGATCAGCCCCCGCTGCACCCCATCCGGCTTGATCAGGACGAGCGTCCGCTCCACGGTCCCACCTCCGCAGGATGCTGGCTTCGTGCCTCCGATGGGATCGCCCGGCCCCACCGGGGCCCTACAGGGTTCCGATTATAACGCCTTTCGGGGAAGCGACTTCCCCCGAGCGTCCCCGCCCCCCTCCCCCAACGGCGCAGGCCGTCGAAGCGGCAAGGTTTGCCAGTCGGCAGCCCCTGGCGTAAAATTGTGAAAGTAAGCACGGATATAGCACTGACGGATGGAGAAACCCACACCCGGAGGGAGCGAGCGGCCATGGAGACCAGCCCCATGATCGTCGAGCAACAGGAGGAAGCAGAAAGCTCAGTGCAGGTTCCCCTTCGAACCCTTCATCCGAAAATGCGAGTCGAAGGCGTGGTCATCGCTGTCACCCCCGCGGGCGCTTTCGTTGATATCGGTTCGGAGATCCCTGGTTTTATCCATATCTCCCAGTTGAGCCCCCAACCGGTCCTCCGCGTCTCGGACGTGCTCAAGCCCGGCGATCGCGTCACCGCCTGGGTGAAGCAGGTCAACCGCAAGAAGAACATGCTGAGCCTGACGATGATCCGCCCGGCAGCCTACGGGTGGGGCCAGCTGAAGCCCGGCCGCGCCTTCACCGGACGGGTCACCCGGGTGGAGCCCGGCGGGATCTACGTGGACATCGACGCGCCGGTGGAGGGGTTCGTCCCCGCCTCCCAGATCCGCAAGGAGGGCCGGGTGGATCCGACCGAAGCCTTTCATGTAGGGGATGAGGTGAATGTCTGGGTGGTCAGCGCCAGCCGCCGGGAGCGCCGCCTGCGCCTGACTATGATCCCGCCGCCCTCGGTGCGCTGGGAGGACCTGAAGGTCGGCGAGCTGATCCGGGGCAAGGTGACCCGAGTGGAGAAGTTCGGAGCCTTCGTGGACATCGGCGCCGAGCGGGACGCGCTGATCCATATCAGCGAATTCGGGGTGCGCAACCTGAAGGACCCCGCCGAAGTGATCCAGGAGGGCCAGGAGATCGAGGCCCGTATCATCCTGGTGGACCCGGAGAAAAAGCAGATCCGGCTGAGCCTGCGGGGCCTGCTCCATGTCAAAGAAGTCGAGCCGGAAACCCCGGTGCGGAAAGCGGTCCCCTCCCGCCCCGCTCCGGCCGCTTCCGAGGTGGAGTCCACCGAGGAAGAGCTCACGGTGATGGCCTACGCCCTGAAGCGGGCCCTCGAGGAGGCCCGGGCGCGCGGCCGGCCCGTTCCCCCCCTGGAATCGCCCTCCGCGAATTAGAATTGAGGGAAAGGAGGGTGGCGCGTTTCGGCCCGCCCGGATCCCTTACGGATGCGGAAGGCGATGGGAACGTTCCACGCCACGGAACGGATGCCGGTCCTGCGCTTCGCCTCGGTGGACGACCTGATCCCTCATGAGCAAGCGGATCAGGTGCGGACGGGGCCTCTGACGCAACGCCTCCGGGAGGAGGGGGTCCTGAAGAACCCTCCGGTGGTGGCGCCGATCCCCGATGAACCCCGCTACGTGGTGCTGGACGGCGCCAACCGCGTGGAGGCCGCCCGGCGCCTGGGGCTCCCCCACCTGGTGGTCCAGGTGGTGAATTACGAGGATCCCCGCCTGGTGGTCGAAGCGTGGACCCATGTGATCAGCGGGGAACGCCCGGAGGAGTTCTTCGATGCCGTGCGGGGGATCGAGGGGATCCGCCTGGAGCCCTCCGAACGCCTGCACGCCCGGGCGGAGCTCGCCCGCCGCCAGGCCCTGGCCTACCTCACCTGCCCGCGGGGGGAGATCTACCTCATCCGGGCGGAAGGAGACCTCTACCGCCGCACGGCCCTCCTCAACCTCCTGGTGGACATCTACAAATCCCGCTTCCGGTTTTACCGGACGACCACCGATCAGCTGGAACAGATCCTGCCGTATTACGAGCAGGTCATCGCCGTGGTGGTATTCCCCCGGTATGAGCCGGCGGAGATCATCGAGCTGGCGCGCAACGGCGCGCGGCTCCCCGCCGGCATCACCCGCCACATCATCCCCTACCGGGCGCTGCGGATCAATATCCCCCTGGACCTCCTGGCGGCCCCTCTCTCTCTGGAAGAGAAGAACGCCTGGCTGGCCGAATGGTTCCGCCGCAAGCTGGCCGCGCGTGAGGTCCGCGTCTACGAGGAGAGTGTAGTGATTTTCGATGAATAGCGGCGCGGACGCGTGCCCCTACTGCTGCCGTGCCCAGCGGGCGACCTGATCCATCGCCGCCTCCCGCGACGGCTGGGGCAGCACCTCGGCGGAGAGCCACCCCCGATAGCCGATCTCCCGGAGCGCCCGCAGGATCGGTCCGAAATCCAGATGCCCCCAGCCCGGGGCCCAACGGTTGGAATCCGCGATGTGCATGTGGAACAGCCGCGGGCCGGCCCGCCGGATGGCCGCCTCGAAGGACGCTTCCTCGATGTTGGCGTGGAAAGTGTCCAACAACACCCCCAGGCCGGGATGCCCCACGCGCTCCACCACTTCGATGACCTCCTCCACCGTGTTCAGCAAATCGGTCTCATAACGGTTGAGCGGCTCCAGAACCAGCCGCACCCCCCGCGCGGCCGCCCGGCCGGCCAGTGGCTCCAGCGCCCCGACCAGCCAATCCAGCGCCTGCGCCCGGTCCACCCCTCCCATCCGACGGCCGCGGATCAGCCCGAGGATCACCATCGCCCCCCATTCGGCCGCCAGCTCCACGTGGGCCTCCAGCCGGGCCCGGGCGGCCGCCCGGGCCGCCGGGTCGGGATGGGTGAGCGATAGCCCCTCCTCAACCCACGCCTGCCCGGTGCCGATAGCCGGAACCCGCAATCCGCAGCGCTCCAAAAGCGCCCGCAGCCGCTGGACTGGGACGGCCGTCGGATCCCGCACGGCCAGCTCCACGCCGGCGTAGCCCAACGCCTGTAACCGCTCCAACGTTCGTTCGAGATCCCCGATCGCCGCCGCGGCCTCGAAACGCGTCGGCTGCCAGGAAAGCACGAAGGCCAGCGGCCATTCCATCCCTCAAACCCCTGCATAGGCGTTGAACCCCCCGTCCACCGGCACCACCACTCCGGTGACGAAGGCGCTGGCGGGCGAAGCGAGCCAGATCACCGTCCCGATCAGATCCTCAGGATCCCCGAACCGGCCCATCGGCGTGTGGGCGAGGATCGCCTGGCCGCGCGGCGTCAGGTTCCCCGCCTCATCCAGCAGAAGATATCGGTTTTGCTGAGTAAGGAAGAACCCCGGGGCGATGGCGTTGACGCGGATCCTGGGGGAATATTCCTGGGCCAGATGCACGGCCAGCCACTGGGTGAAGTTGCTGACCGCCGCCTTCGCCGCCGCATAGCCCACCACCCGGGTCAAGGGGCGGAAGGCGGCCATCGAGGAGATGTTGAGGATCACCCCTTCCCCGACCTCCACCATCTGGCGGGCGAAGACCTGGCTGGGGAGGATCGCGCCGCCGAAGAGGTTGAGGGCGACGACCTTCTCCAGCGCCTCCAGGGGCAGATCGAAGAAGGAGCGCTCCGGCCCGACGGTGGCCTCGGGCACATTCCCCCCGGCCAGATTGATCAGGATGCTCACCGGGCCCACCTCCCGCCGAACCCGCTCCGCCACCGCCTCGATCTCCGCCCGATCGAGCACGTTCATATGGTAGCCGCAGGCCTCCAAGCCCTCCGCCTGCAGCTCGGCGAGGCGGGCCTCCAGCGGCCCGATGTCGGTGATCACCAGGCGGGCCCCGGCCCAGCCTAACCCCTTCGCGATGGCCCCGGCCAGCACCCCCGCCCCGCCGGTCAGCAGCGCCACTTTCCCCTTCAACGAGAACAACCGCTCCAGATGGTTCATCGCCCCTCACCCCGGACAAAGATCAACGGGCGTTGACGTCCCACTTCGACGCTTCCTCCCACTCC
>FWWL01003886.1_pt1 | contig 24689 bp, 19 predicted proteins | sample 2228331 | NCBI WGS metagenome assembly FWWL01 (sample SAMEA103939775, study PRJEB20133) | metagenome | reverse complement strand
GACGCAACAGGTCGCGAGGGCGGGACGCTATCGTCCTGCCAGTTTGCCCGATAAAGAAGCGACCGCATCCGTTGCCGTGGCCGTGCCCCTGATCTTCGGTGGGGAATTGGAAGGGGTCTTGTTGGTTTACGATCTGGAGGAAAAGGGGCGCACAAGCCGTCGTGAGTATACTTCGGCGGAAATGCAATTGCTGGTGTTTTTCGCGGATATTGCCGCGATTGCCCTGAACAACGCGGCCCTGTTCGAGGAAACACGTCGGCGTCTGGTGGAAATTGAGGTGCTCTACCAGGCTAGTTTGTCGGCCGCGCAAATTCATAGTGTCCGGGCTGTGGCGCAACGCATCGCCGAGACCCTGGAGCAACTGATGGGTTGGCAGGTCTCCGTCTGGGTGTTGGAGGGCGAACCCCCGCGGCCGCAGTTACTGGCCTATGGTGGCGGTTACCAACTGCCAGAGAAAGCGAAAGCACGTCTGGAACATCTCAACAGTCTGGTTCCTTCTTTGCAGATGGGAATCGTAGGGTGGGTTTGCCGGACTGGACAGGCGGTGCGGGCGAACGATGTACGCTCCGACCCGCGCTACGTGGCGGGGAATAGCGAGACTCGTTCGGAACTATGTGTTCCTTTGAAAGTAGGCGGGCGTGTCATCGGGTGCATCAATATGGAAAGTTCCCAGGAGAACGCCTTTAGCGAACACGATGAGCGCCTGTTGAGCACCCTGGCCAATCAAGCCGCCATTGCTATGGAAAATGCCCGTCTCTTCGAGGAAACTCGTCGGCGCGCAGATCGTCAGGCGGCCATCAGCGAAATCGTCATGGCGGCTGCGCGTGCCGGCGCTGACCTGGATACTTTCCTGAACACGGTCCTCGATCAAACCCTGCGCGCTCTTGGCCTGGACATGGGCGCGTTGTGGTTGATTCCCGGGGAACGTCAAACCCCTCATGTAGCTACGCGAGGGATTCCGGCTTCGTTGAGCACCAAAGTGGTCTATTTGCAGGAGATTGGGCAGGCCGATTTATCACGCAGGATTGTGATCGAGGATTGGAGCAAGGAAACGGGCCCGCTGGCGGAATTAATGTGCTCCCTGGGTATTCTGGCCTGCATGGCCGTACCCCTCTATCTGGAGGAGCGTTGTATTGGTGGGCTGGCAGTCGCCACGTCGACTCCTCATCGCTGGGCTGAGGAGGAGATTCGTCTGCTGGAAATGATTGCTCATGAAGTAGGAGGAGCAGCGGATAGGGTGCGCTTATTCGAGGAGACCCAGGCGCGCCTGAAGGAACTGGAGGCTATCAACCATGTTTCCATGGCCCTGCGCTCGGCCCGATCCTTGAATGAAATGCTCTCCCATCTGCTAGAGGAAGCCTCCCGTGTGCTGGGCACGCAGGCAGGCGGCATCTGGCTGTACGATGATACGGATGGTCGGTTAAGGTTAACGATTGGTCGCGGCTGGGTCGCGCAGTTAGCGCGCGCCGAGACCCAGCGCGAGGACGGTATCGCGCGCGTCGTTTTTACCAAAGGCGACATTTACTTCTCGCGGGATGTGGCGACGGATCCGTTGCTTTCCTGGCCGGCGCGCGAGATTGTACCGGCCGATTGGGGCGCACTGTATGTACCAATTTCGACAGACCAGCAGACCATTGGGGTTCTGATGGTAGCCGATTGCCTGCCGCGTGAATTTTCCTCAGACGATGCGCGCCTGATCGTGACCCTGGCCGAGATTGCCGGGAGCGCCATTCAGCGAATGAGTTTGTACGAGCAGACTCAGCGTCACGCCGTGGAATTGGAACAGCGCGTGGCCGAACGCACGGCCGAGTTACAGCAAGCCTTGCAGAAAGCCCAGGAAGCCGATCGCTTGAAATCCGAGTTTATCGCGAACATCAATCATGAGTTGCGAACGCCGCTGACAAACCTGGTGCTGTACTATCAGATGCTGCGCGCTCAACCTAACGTTCAGATCGAAGAACGGCTCGACGTAATCGGTCGTGAACTGCAACGCCTGCGTTCCTTGATCGAGGATTTACTTAACCTTTCGCGCCTTGATTCCGGCCGGGCTTCCTTTACACCCTTGCCGCACGATTTGAATCAATTGCTACAAACTCTGGTAGAGGACCGTCGCTTGCTGGCCAAAGAGCGCGACCTCGAACTGCTACTTGATCTGGAAGCGAACCTGCCCCCTGTACTGGTTGATTCCCAAATGATCAGCCAGGCATTCTCGAATTTACTGACCAATGCTTTGCATTACACTCCTAGCGGTGGAAAAGTATGTGTCTGCACGATGTTAGGAAAAGTAGACGATACGTTCCACGCCGGTTTCAGCGTGCAGGACAACGGTCCGGGGATTGACGCCGAAGACATGCCGCGTATCTTTGAGCGTTTCTATCGTGGACGCGTTGGGCGCGAATCGGGTGCTTCTGGCACAGGCCTGGGGCTGGCGATCGTGAAACAAGTGGTTGAGTACCACAAAGGGAAGATCGAAGTCGGCCCCGGACTGGAAGGCCGAGGGGTGTCCTTCACGGTCTGGCTGCCTTTTCAAAATTGAGGTGCTATTGTGAACCTTGTTTGTTCGTTCTTGGCCTGATCAGGACCCTCAAACGCAGGTTCCAGAGAGGCGAGACCAGAAGCCGTATGAGGTATTTCAGAGTCAGGATAGAAAACCAGTTGCCTCCATCGCGGAAATGGACTCGGAGCATTTCTGGCCAGCAACGATCGTTGGCAGCCATGGTTTTGGAATAACCATGCAGGCGGAAGTTGGCCCAGGTTTGATCAGGCACGTATACGAGCGGGGCCAGGCGAGCAATCCGTACCCATAAGTCGTAGTCCATGGCGAAAAAGAAGGATGGATCGAGCGGACCGACCTCTCGCCACAGGCTGGCCCGGAAGAAAGCTGCCTGTTGGGGAATATGAACATATCCGCGCCGCAGGCGACGGTAATCTGTTTGTGCGGCGGGAAAACGTCCTACGATCCTCCCCAGTTCGTCAATGAAATTGGCATTGGCATATACCATCCCGACATCTGGATGTTCGCTTAAGTAACGAACCGCGGCGGCAACCGCGCCAGGCTCATAGGTGTCGTCCGAATTCAACCATGCCAGAATTTCCCCTCTCGCGCGGGCGAAACCTTTGTTGATAGCATCCGTTTGTCCCCCATCAGGCTCCGATACCCACCATGCCAGGCGGTCAGCGTACTTACGGATAATTTCCACAGAGCCATCCGTTGAACCGCCATCCACTATGATGTATTCCAGATTGGGATAGTCCTGGCTCAGGACCGACTGGATGGTTGCCTCCAGGAAACGCGCTTGGTTGAAGGATGGTGTCACAACAGAAACGAGAGGCAACTTTTCTACGGTTTGGTCGTCCATTCTATACCTTGTTCGGTAATTGTCAATCGGCGGTGGCGATGTTGAAGATGCCGCCGAAGAGTACGGTACCATAGAAAGGTTTTTCCAAGTCCAACTGCCCCGCCCAGTGCCTGAATCACTTTAAACCAGTAACGCCTGACGCTGGGAGGATGGAATTGCCAGGCACGCCAGAAAAAGCGCAAGGCCTGACCAAAGCGGCCGGCATCTATATACCGCCGCCCGGCAAAAACGTGCAAACCGGCATAAATTTCCGCGCCGTGTTCCTCAAAGGCTTGATGAAAAAGAGGATCTTGCTCCAGACTCGGCACGAAACGAAAGGCCTCGTCTACGAACATGGTGGCCTGGGCAATGGTCTTGGCCGTTTCGTGACTGCGCTCGACTGCCCAGTACTCTGGCACGTGCAAAATCGGGTAACGCGCCGCAATGCGAATCCACAGGCTGTGATCGAGAATGCCATGAAAGTCAGGAATCAAGTAGCCGGCCTCCTCCAGCGCCTGACGGCGCATGAACACGGCCGGTTGCAACAGAACCTGAAAGGCCAGCAAGTCCACAAGAGTATATTGACGGTATGGATGCCAGTCAAGCAGTTCCAGGTCGGCGTTGACCATCACGCCATCGCCGTAGACCATTCCAACCTCGGGATGCTGTTGAAAAGCCTGGACGGCACGCCGCACCACGCCAGGATGGTAATATAGATCATCTGAATTGACCCAGGCCACGATTTCGCCGCGCGCTCGTCGCAGGCCCTTATTGATCGCATCGGCCTGGCCCTTGTCCTTTTCGGATACCCACCATGCCAGGCGATCGGCATATTTCCGAATGATGTCCACAGAGCCATCCGTCGAGCCGCCATCCACAATAAGATACTCCATGTTCGGATAATCCTGCATCAGGACAGATTGAATTGTCTGTTCGAGGAAGTGGCCCTGGTTGAAAGACGGTGTAACAATGGATACCAGAGGATAATCTGCCATAGGTCATAACGAGAAAAGATAGGGTGTTTTCGTCTCCGTCCGTTGGGCTAGAAGAGGGATTCGTAGTCCACTTTAGGGAAAATGGTGAGTTTGCCTCCAATGGTAGCATCCAGGACACGTCGCCCGGCGGCTTTGTAGGCCTGAAGGGCCAAACGGTAGGCGCGTTCGGATCCTTCCAGGTCGGGCAATTGCCAGCGGAACCCCTTACCGAAGTAATTCGGAGCGAAGTGATTGGGATCGTCGCCTTCCGACACAACGGTTTGATTGGCCGGGCCGCGTGTGACGAAGTTGTGATCCACGCCGACGAGGATGACCTCCTCGAATCCCATGTAGAATGCCAGTTGCAGCGCGACGTACGTGACTGTATATCCCTCAAAGAGCCGGCCGGTAGCGTTCCCATTGAAGTTTTCCGGGCCGGTAAAGTCGGTGTCCAGAAAATACGTTTGGGGACCGTCGGGGAACCAGCGCCGTGCCCGCCAGGTCAGGAACTTGGGGATCGCGAGGGCGTTGATTTCCGCCGCGCATTGCTCCAGAACAAGTTCGTTGACTGAGACCAGGCAGGAGGTTGGAAAGCCGAGTTCTGGGAAGAGAAGGTAAATTCGGTTTAAACCGAAGGTGAATTCCGTGTGTAGTTTGCTCAAATCTGTCTGGCGGAGGGATGGGCCGTTCCCAAGAATGAAACAACGTTGACCTTGGTAGGCATTACGGTAAGCCTCGAGTCTTTTGCGATTGCGTCGCCAACGCCGCGAGAAGGTTCGGGCAAGGACATGACGGCCGCGATTCCGGTATTGCCAGTAGGCCGCGGAACCAAGGCGCCATAGGGGGGCAGGGGTAAGGCGCTTGAGAGTCTGTTTCATGGTTGAGGATATTCTACTAGCAGGATTTGAATATTGCCGTCTTCTGTGCTGAAAGCGCGTTTTAAGCCCTGACCAACATGTGGCCTGATCAGCGACCAGACGCGTGGGTTATCGCTGTACAGCGTGGAGTCCACGTAAACCGCCTGTATCTTTTGGGCGCGCATCCAGGCCAGAAAATCCTCCGGACTGCGATCCAGGGGAACATCTCCAGAGGCCAGGTTCGCCAGGCGCATCTTGGCCGCCGCGGGAAAGAGCGAGGTGGCGGCTACAAACGAATCTTCGGGCAGGATTTGGGTCAGGGCGAGTAATGCTTGTTCTTTGGGTTCCTGCCCTAATGTACGAATCTTCGGGGAAGGGAAAGGGCCATGCAGGATCAAGCCAGCGCACAGGAACACCAACAAGGCCGGAGCTTGGGAATTGGGTAGCAAGTGGCGTGTCTGGAGAACATGAACGATCCATAAACCCAACAGGAACAGACCATACGAGTATGTGATCGCCAGCTTGTTCGTCAATATGCTGGCGATAGTGAGTATCGTCAGCAAGGCGAACCAGGCGAAGCGCTCACGCCCGTTCTTCAGGTCGGAGAGAACAGCCTGCAGGCCTGCGGCCGCCAGAGCCAGGATGACGTAGAAAGGGAAGAGTAGATGGCCGGCGCGGAAAAGCGTGATGACAAAGCCAGAAGCCAGGTGCAAAGGCCAGGTCAGGAGTATCAGTAATGGCAAGTTTTGCCTGCGGCGAATGAGTTCTACAACCCCTCGTAGAAATAACAGGAAGAGCACGGGGGCGAAGCGGATACCGTAGGCGCGCAGAATCGTATTGGGGAGCAACTGAATAGTTCGTTTTAACCGCTCGAGATACGTACCAGGGTTGCGCCGAATGGCGCGAAAGACCGAGTAGTCGTTTTCTTCCGCTGTGCCAAAGTAACGTTGTGCTTCTTGCTTCGCGGCCACCACAGGATTGATCCCCTCACTTTCTCTCAATAAGATTTCCTGGCCAGCCTCGAAGTTATCGTACGTTCGTTCAAGAGTCCCAAGGTGATATGTTCCTGTGCAAAGGCCATAGACCAGCACGTAGCCGCCTACAATCAATGTGAATGGTACCAGTCCGCCCAAGGCGGCAGGCAGAATACGTTTGAAACGCCAACCGAGCCAAACGCTCCATGCCAGGAAGATCGGGAACAGGATGAGACCGTCATTGCGTGCCAGGGCCGCCAGCGCCAGGAAGAGCGAACCCCACCAGGCATGACGTACATTCTGAGAATAGTAGAACGCCAGCAATTGCCAGAGGGCCAAGCCTGCCAGGGCCGCGAACAAGGGATCGGAAGGGAAAATCAAAAATTCCAGCACAAAAGGGGCGGCCAGGAAGAAGCCCAAGGCTATGGCGGGGTGAGCCACCTCCTTCAACTGCCGTGCAATCCGATAAACGCTCAACCAGAGCAGAGAGAAGGAAAGGATTTTACCAAGCGTACGGCTGTGAACCAGCCAGAACGGCGAGGAACGGAAGGGAAGGTAAGTCAGCGCGTAGAAGGCGGCGGTGAAGGGATTGCCGGCGACAGCGGGCCATTCGCCTTTATCGGCCAGAGAACGCCCACCAATGACGTAGGCCATCTCGTCCCAGGGCCCAATATCGCTCAGATTTGGGAAGAGGGAAGGTGCTACCAGTAAGAGGTTGGCTACAAAGAGCACTAACCCTATGGCATCGAGAGAGGGTATCTTTCGCCAGAGCAAAGAAGTTCTCATCGGCTTTCTCCCAGATACAGGCTCAAGTTCCCTTCTGTATAAACAAGAGGTAATCCTCGGAAACTCTGCTGTGGCTTGTCATCCGAAATGACGGCGCAGGGAGAGAAATGAGGGTCGAAATACTTTGCCGATTCGCCGGCCATCAGCCATTCGATACGGACTTGGCTTCGAGGGGCCTCCAGTACGACCCACCACAGGTATTCTGGGGTAGTGCCTGATAGATGAAGCCCTACGCTTCGACATCCGGCCTGTTGGATTCGCTCAGCCAGATGTCGGTAGGGTAAGTAAGCACCCTTTGCCGTCGCGAAATAGAATTCCTGGCGTGGCGCGGTGAGAAGGCTCGGCGGGTAATCTGTCCCTGGCCGGACCAGGAGGGGACGGAGTTGTAAGTGGAATAACCACGGCATGGCCGCGATAAAGAGGCTAAACCCAAGAACGCCGTTAACGACTAGCCAGCGACTGGCGAACGTCATCCCCACCAGAGGAGCATACAGCACGAAGAGAGGCAACAGATAGCGCGTTCCGAAAATCTGCCATTTGAACATATGGCAAAACGACAGATACCCTCCCAGGAGCAGCACTTGATATAGCCATGGCCGCCACCCCAGTTTCCTGGCGTGCAGGATAGTAAGAAGGAAAGCCGCTAATACTGCCCAGGCGTGAAATGCCGCAGGGGATGTGCTGTCGCTGGTGTTGATGGGTCGGACCCAGAACTCACCGACAGCCGTCGTGCGCGGATCGTTCACGTCGATCCCAAGTTTGAAGTGAATGCCTACGACCAGGCGAGTGATTTGATAGTTCACTCCTCGCCAGGGGGTGCTGGCCTGCATAGCCGCATTGCGCAGCAGGTTCGAGAGTACGCCTTGCCAGTTACGCATTTCATTCGTGAAGATCTGCCTTTGTCCTTCGTCTAGCAAAACGCGATAGGTCTGGTAGTTGCGCCAGAGGTACCCAGCGTTCCACACACCACAAAGGAAAATGGCAAGAATAGCCAGGGAAAGAAATTGGGCAGGTTTGGTCCTGCGCCAGAGCACGATGGCTGTGGCAACGGCGAATGGAAGCAGATAAGGGGCAATCAACGGTTTCGTTGCCAGGCCGAGCCCTGCCGCGATAGCCAGGAAAACGCTACCCCACGTGGGGGATTCTCGCTTGCTCCACAGGAGTAGAAACTCAGTGGCCACACATACCATCCAGAATGCAACCATTCCCTCGTGCATGGTGCTAGTTGCCTGTACGATGGCCAGAGGCAAAGTCGCCACAAACAGGGCGGCCAACCACTGCCCACTGACATCAGCGCCGAGGAGGGCGGCTGCCCAGGAAACACCGATGGCACATCCCAGGATTGCCAACCACGAGACTACTGGAACATCGCTATCGCCGTTCGCCAGAATGTAGGCGTGTAAGAAGGCGTATTCTGTCAAGGGCGAGTAAGAATTCTGAATCTCAATAGCAGTGGGGTAGTGAGCGACGGATCGGTTCTGTGCCCAGTGGGCCACGCGCGCCATGCGGTAATGTAGGGTTTCCGATTCGTTCGGCGGGGCCAGACGGGCAATCAGCGCCGTAATTGCAAACGTCAGGACCAGAAGCGTTGCCAGTACGATGTGGGGCCATTGTTTTATACTGATGGAAGCCGGCTGCCAGATGAGACCGCGTTTTCGGTGAATAGCCCCTAGCATGCCTGCGAGCGCGCCGACGGGCAACAACCAGGCAACCGCGAGAATGGGCCGCGTCAACCATCGTCCCAGGCTGAGCAGTTCGGTGCAGATGACCACCCAGGTGCCACACAGCATGGCCGCGCGTAGAAAATTCTTTCGCCAGGCGCGTTCGGCATCCAGGTTGACCAGTAACAGCCAGAGTTCTGCAAGGGTCAGAATGGGTAGAATGATCAGCATGGAGGATGTCGTGTCCAGGTACAAGAGGCTTTCTTGGAGATGACTTTCCAACCACGAACAGGTTTTTTCCAGCGCGTTCGCAAGTATATCACAGGTTCACCAGCCGCCAGGCCGATGAACCATTCTGGAGGCCAGGGGACTCATGTTCCCAAGAGGTTGTGACGCGAAACTTCTTTGCCGACGCGTTTCTGGTACAATAGCCCTATGCTCAAGCGTTGGCAGTTCTGGGTGGGCGTGATAGTCAGCGCCCTTTTATTGTGGTTAGCCTTGCGCGGGCTGAATCTGGCCGATTTCTGGAGCGCGGTGCGTTCCGCGCGCTACTGGTGGATTCTGCCCGGAGTGGCTGTGTACTTCGTCGGGTTGTGGGTGCGCGCCTGGCGCTGGCATTATCTATTACGTCCCCTGCAGAAGATTCCAACGCGCGAGACGTTCCCAATTACTTGTATAGGGTACATGGGCAACAATATTTATCCGGCCCGCGCGGGCGAAGTACTGCGGGCCGTGATTTTGAAGAGAAGGCGAGGGGTGCCGATCTCCGCTTCGCTGGCGACGATCGTCATCGAGCGTATCTTTGATGGCGTGGTCATGCTGGCGTTTGTCTTTGTCAACCTGCCGGAGTTGGCCGGTTTAGCAACCGCCGATTCGGGTTTTGTGGGTAACCTGCGCGATCTGGCGGTGATTGGCGTGGGGATATTCAGCGCTGCCCTGCTCGTATTCTTACTGGCCGCCATGTCTCCCCAGCGAACAGCCAGCCTGGGGCAGTGGTTTATTCAACGCGGCCTGCCGGAGCGCTGGCGCAAACAAGTTGGTGGGATTCTGGAACGCTTCCTGGCTGGCCTGGCGTTCCTGCGTTCTCCGCTCAGTGTCTTCATGGTCTTCCTGACATCGGTGGTAATCTGGTTATTGGAAACCGGCAAATACTGGTTCGTGACGCGCGCCTTCGATTTTGAGGTGGGATTTTTTGCCTTGATGCTGATGAACGGCGTGGTCAACCTGGCAACGACTATTCCCTCTGCCCCCGGTTACATTGGCACGTTCGATACCCCAGGCATTGCGGTCTTGCGAGCCTATGGCGTGGACCAGGGCGTGGCGGCCGGCTATACGCTGGTATTACACGTCGCTCTCTGGTTGCCAGTGACCTTGCTTGGCGCCTGGTACCTGGCTCAGGAAGGGATCCGTTGGAGCGAGACCCTGCGCGAAGAAATGCGAGACGAAGGATAGATCATCTACTCCCCATCGTCTATCGTCCATCGTCTATCGTCTATCGTCCTACTTATCGTGCTCTTCTGGGGGTAAGGCTTCTCCAGGCATCCCTCCCACTTTGGGACTGGGCCTGGGGGCTTGCTGTAGATATTGTTCCAAGATAGTGCGTGCTTCTCGACGCATCACCTCGTCGAAATCCCCGGCGGGCGGTGGTGGGGTCAGATTCTGTTCAAAGCGCAATGGCTTGAAGACGCCAAACATCCCGAAGAAGCGTGCAATAGCAAGCAACAAGTGGTAACGATATTCCTGGATTTTCAGGGATTGCCACTCGACCATGTTCCCAATGCTACCCTGGATGCGCGATTTCTCGCGGATGATGCGGTAGATATCTTGCGGATCGCGGTAGCCCGCCGGCGAAATCAAAATTAGATTTGCGCATAGGATGAGGAGCGAGAAAGACACCAAAACCATCCATCCCCCCTCCGTCCACTTTCCGACAATTTGGCCAATGAATATCACGAATGCCAGAATGCTAGCAAACGTAGTTCCCACCAGTCCCCAGGTGCGCGCTGGGCCTTTAAGGGTTTGCTTGACGTGTTGACGCATGGCCAGCCCCATCATGGCAATCGGCAGAAACACTCCAATGCCATAATAAGGGATGGCGGCAGTGGTTCTCCCTTTGACGAGAAACTCGATGATAATGGCAGTTATGGCTGCGGCTGTTACAGGCCGGGTGAATGTGCCTTTGGGGTTACGGTATACCACAATCTCTGGTAACTCGCCGATCGCGACATTGCGCCAGGTGATGGCTTGTAGGTCCTGGAAAGCAGTCATCGAGGCGGCCGTCAGTAACCCTACGGCGAGCACCTGATAGGCCCAAAACAGCACGATTCCACCTTCGGGCAGTAAGGCGTTGAATCCCAGGAACGCCAGATTGCCAACCAGCGTCCGTCCTTGCACGTAATCGTAGGCTCGGAAGTGGATGGCGAAGTGAGTGAGGAAGAGGGTGGTCAAACCACCATAGAAGAGAAAGGCGGTCTGTACGAAGCGCCCAATCCCGGTCTTTCCACTGTAAAAATCCCACAGTTTGCGCAGGCGAGGCAAATGCCTCTTTCCCCATTTGACTAGGCTGACGTCTTCATCAATGACGAACTGGATGCCATTCGACATAGCCTCTAGGCCGGTGAGCGCTACCAGGCCTTTCATCGAAGCCGAGAGGAGGTGGTAGAAGGCTTGCCAGATCGAAGTTGTAGACTGTGACTCTATTTCCACTGGAAGCGGTGGAACCCCTTTTTGCCTAGCGATGATCAGACCGACAAACATTAGGATAGTGAGCGAGGCAAAGACCCCTAGCAACGTGAAGACCACCTGCGCCGATTCACCGCGCCCTCGAATGGTGATGTACCAGGTAGTCGCGACCATGGCGGTGCCCAGCAGGAAATGCCATACCCAATGAATGCCGCCAGCGTTCCAGAGGGAAAGCAATTGATCTACGCCAGATAGGGTGGAGACGACGATTGTAAAGATGTAGTCCTGTAACAGCACCACAGCAACGATAATGCTCAAAAATGGCCCCAGGTAACGCATGGCCGCTGCGAAGGAACCGCCTCCGTCGTGAAAGACTCCCAGGGAATACATGTAAAGTGCGCCGAAGACGAAGTTGGCGAAGGCGATGACACCCACCGCAATATAGGCGTAGCGTTCCAGGCCATAGGGATGCAAGGCGTGGAGCAGTTCGCCACTGGCATAATAATATGAGGTAAAGTAATCCACGCCGAAGAGTGCCAGGGCCGCCAGGAAGCCAACCTGGCCGGCGCCGTGCACCAACACGTCTTCTTCCCGTTCGCGTGGGGCGGCGCGGTACGCAAGATAGACGATGACGATCAGCAATCCAATTGCGAAGAACATAGTTCTCTACAGGCCACTGCTCCCTTTGATTCAGGAAAAAGCCTCCTCCAGGATTTTCAAAGATGCGAGCAAATGCTTGCGCGTAGATGCATTGAAGCGTGTGTCCTGAGCCACTTTGACCTGCTCCTCACGAGCGGCACGCACGACGAAAGCCGGCGTGAACATGATCCGGCCAGCCGGAATGACCACGAAGTGATAGGTCTTCAGTTCCAGGTCTTGATCGTCGAAGTATGGCAGACTGAGGCTCAAGCCGCGGTTGAGGGAATGGGCTGCCGCGCGCCGTCGAATGGTCTCGATGATGAGTCCTACTTTGTAGCGTGCCAGGGCGCGACCCTGGTTGACCAATTGCCCAAGCATGCCGTAGTGTTTCTTTTTGAATTCCTCATCCACAACGATATAGGGCGCCAGGGAACGGGCCGCGAACAAAACTTCCATGAAGCGTTGCATGGAGGCGACATGCGCCTCTGCCTCGGCCAGAGAAGCGACCAGGATATTCCCCTCGTCATCGAAGGCTACCCACTGAGGCAGGTAAAAGCGACGAGCGGCCGGCACGTAAGGAATCTGCAGGCTGCCGCGTTCGGCCTCCGGCGTCTCCTCCAGAGTGATGGCGTCGGTCGCGGCCATGATCGCCGATTCAACCTCGTCAGCACGCCGCTCCGGGATGGACGGAATTTCCTCGTCTTCTGCGGCGCGGTAGGTCACGCTACGCCCGGAAGGCAACATACGATAGACCATGTGTTGTACTGTGGCGAAACGTAACAAACGCGCGCCAGCAGCCACAGCCGGATCCCCCAGGTTCTCCAATTCCAGGAGATGTTGCTTGAGAGCCGCGCGCACGTCACGTCTCAGTAAGCGTTCCTTCACCCCGCCAAGGCGCTGGGAGCGGATAGTTTCGGGAATGGGACGCGCCACCTCTCCCGCCTGGGTCCCGCAAAGTACGCGGTCGGGCAGGGTGAAGTGCGCCTGACGGGCCCGATCCACAAACGCCTGTGCCAGAGGGGCTGCCTGGGCTTCTAGGAAACGCTGGACAATCGCGGGCTGCGCTTCGAAGAGAGCACGACTTTCCCGATACGTTCGCTCTAGTTCAGCTAATGGTTCGAGAAGGAGGGAATCGGGAGTAGTGTTCATCGGCTTTACTCTTCTTTGACTTCAAACGGCGGCAGAGGATGACATTCGCCGCAACCGAGGTAGGGATCAAAGGAGAAACGTCCGCTTTTCTCACAATACGTGTTGACCCGCACGCGTCGTCGAAAGCCGGTGCGCCATGAACGTTCTAGACTTGGGCGCAGGTGCATGTGCTCACAACCGTTGGCGCGGGAAATGGCAGGCACAGGGCAGGTGCGACATAAATCAGGCGTCCAGGCAGAATCCAGCAAGCGGCATTCCTCTTGCTTCCGACCACGGTAGTAGTTGCCGTAAAAGTATTTGCACTCGCTTCCAGCCGGCGTTTTCACACCACTCCTCAGACGCGCGTGACGTACTCTCCGGTGCGCGTATCCACACGAATCACATCCCCTTCCTTGACGAATTGGGGCACCTGTACCTCAACCCCGGTTTCCAACCGCACTTTCTTCAGGACATTCGTGGCCGTATCACCCCGAACGGCAACTTCAGCATAAACCACCTTGAGGTCTACCGTGAGAGGCAACTCCACATCCAAAGGCTCTCCCTTATAGAAAGTAAGCTTACATTCTGTACCTTCCTTCAGGAAACCTGCCGACTCGCCCAGGACTTCGGCTTTGATGGCCCATTGTTCGAAAGTTTCGTTATCCATGAAATAGTAGAACTCGCCATCGTTGTACAGGTACTGAACGTTGTGGAAGTCGAGGCGCGCTTCCTGGACCTGGTTGCCGGAGATAAAGGTCTTCTCCAGGGTCGCACCGGTGCGGAGGTTGCGGGCCTTGACACGAATGGTGGCGTTGCCTCGCCCCGGCTTGTGGTGACTGTATTCTAACACGCGCCACACTTGGCCGTCCAACTCGAAGGTTACGCCTTTGCGGAGATCATTGACATCAATCATAGGACTTATCCTCACACTCAAAAAAGTAGGAGCGGGCGGATTATACTGCTAAAGCTCGAGAAACAGCAAGTGAGGGTTGCCAACTTGTTCGTTCACCTGTATAATCTTATAAAATCCTCAATCCGGAGTTGTCGTCTGATGGAACCAACCGATATTACCCTCGGGCAGGGGGAAGTGCCTGAGTCCAGTTCAGTGGAGCACGAAAGCAACAATTCGGTTAACATGGAAGCACTTTTGCAAGAGAAAGGGGACGTGCTGGATTTTCCGCAAGCCGGCGAGATTCGCACGGGCGTGATCGCCAGCAAAAGCGCCAGTCAGATTCTGGTCAGCGTTGGTGCTAAGTCGGAAGGTGTGATTACCGGCAAGGAATTAGAGGCTATCCCGCCAGAAGAGCGAGAAGCGCTACAGGTAGGACAGCAGATCGCGGTGTACGTGCTCTCTGCCGATGATGCCAACGGCACAATTCTTCTCTCTTACACCCGTGCCCAGGAACAGCAAAGTTGGGATGCGGTGGAGAAGATGCTAGAGGCTGGTGAGGTATACGAAAGCAAAATCGAGGGATACAACAAAGGTGGCTTGATCGTCCCCGTCCATGGCTTACGGGGGTTCGTGCCGGCCTCACAAATCGGCCTTGCCCGAAGGATGCAGGTGAGCGGAGAAAACGCCGAGAAGCGATATGCTAGCATGATCGGCGAACCGGTTCTGGTGCGAGTCATTGAGGTGGATCGCCGCCGACGTCGCCTGATCCTTTCCGAGCGCGCCGCGAGCGGCGAAACGCGCCAGTCCCTGAAGGAACGCGTGATCGAAGAATTGCAAGAAGGTGAGATTCGTACCGGTCGTGTGTCCAGCCTGGCGGATTTTGGCGCCTTTGTGAACATCGGCGGTGCAGATGGCCTGGTACATCTTTCGGAAATCTCCTGGGATCGTGTGCAACACCCGTCGGAGGTACTGGAAGTCGGTCAGGAGGTGCGCGTCAAGGTCATCAGCGTGGATCGGGAGCGGAAACGCATTGGCCTTTCCCTGCGCGCCCTGCAGGAAGACCCCTGGCGCAAGAAAGTCGAGAAATTCAAGGTCGGTCAACTGGTCGAGGGCGTCATCACGCGCCTGACGAAATTTGGAGCTTTTGCGCGCCTGGAAGGGGATGTGGAAGGCTTGATTCATATCTCTGAGATTAGTGATACTCGTATCGAGCATCCTAAGGAGAAACTCCACGAGGGCGATGTGGTGACCTTGCGCATCATCCGCATTGACCCGGAGCAGCGTCGCATTGGGCTGAGCCTGCGCAAGGTCGATTCAGGCGCCTACAAAGACCTGGACCTCAAGCAGATTGACCTGGAAGGCATCCGTCTGGAACTGGCCAACGAGCCGGCGCCGGAAGAGGAGGCGGCCTCGAAGCCAGAGGAGACTTCTTCGGGCAAGCAGGATTGAAGTCCGCAGACGTTATCGCGAGCAAACACAATGGCCTGTCCTGTTCGGGATGGCCATTGTCGTCTCTCGGGAAAGAGTTTGCCGATCATGCCTCTTTTGGTGGACGCGCACGAAGACCTGGCGTGGAATATGATAACTTTTGGACGGGATTACACCCGCTCCGTTGTGGAAACGCGTCGTCTGGAAAGCGAGCAAGGTTCTCTGGCGCTTGAAAAGAATGGGCACACTCTCTTAGGATGGCCAGAGTACCAGGACGGGCAGGTAGCCGTTGTGTTTGCTACCTTGTTCGCCTGTCCGGCTCGTCTAAGGCGTGGAGAGTGGGAGAGTCTGTGCTACGTCTCGCCGGAGGAGGCCTGGCGAGTTTACCACCGTCAATTGGAAGCTTACCAGACGCTCGTGGAAGAACACCCGGAATGCTTTGCGCTCATCACTAGCCGGTTGCACCTTGAAGCAGTGTTAACCGCCTGGCGACAGGAACAGCGCTCGACGCGACCGGTAGGGTTGGTCGTGTTAATGGAGGGCGGAGAGAGCATTCGCTCGCTGGACGACCTTGACCAGTGGTGGCAAGAGGGAGTCCGGATCATTGGCCCAGCCTGGGCTGGGACGCGTTACTGTGGTGGAACGCGCGAGCCAGGCCCTCTGACGGCAGAAGGCCGTGCCTTGCTGGATGCCATGGCCGAACGAGGTTTTACCCTGGACATCAGCCACATGGACGAGGAAGCCGTCTATCAGGCTCTGGATTGCTACGAGGGCACTATCATTGCCAGTCACGCCAATCCGGCCGCCTGTGTGCGCGGTTATGAGGGCAACCGACTACTTTCCGATGCCGTTCTCCGTCGTTTGATTGAACGCGGAGGGATTGTCGGTGTTGTTCCGTACTGCCGCTTCTTGAAGGCTGATTGGAAGCCATCGGACGGGCGCGCAGGGATCACATTGGAGACGCTGGCTGTACACATTGATCATATATGTCAACTGGCTGGCGATGCCCGACACGTCGGCCTGGGCAGCGACTTCGACGGCGGCTTTGGCGTCGAGGCGGCCCCTGCCGATGTGGATACCATCGCGGATTTGCAGAAACTAGCACCTGTCCTGGAGGCACGGGGGTACGCTCAATCCGAAGTGGCGGCTATACTCGGAGAAAACTGGCTACGTTACCTGCAGGAGAATCTTCCCTCATGAGCGTTCCATCGGCTTCCCCTGGCCCAGATACCTCGCCGGCCAGCACTCCCAGAAAGTGGCGTGTGCGTGCAGGCATGGTGTTCTCTATGCTAGGATTCCTGGTCTTTCTGTTAGGGGCTAAGCCAGCCTGGTTCGGCGTGGATCGCAGCCCTGTGGTCGGCTTTGTCCAGATTGCGGTCTTCCTGGTCGGGTTGGCCGGGATGTGTCTGGGAGGATATATGGGGTTAATGGCTCTTTGGAGAAATGGCCATCGCACTATCGCGGCCGATATTGGTCAACGGCTAGTCGCGACTGGCTATGTCATCGCGGCGGTATCCGGCATGGCAGACATCTTCGGGATGGGCACACAACCCCCGCCGCGCATACCGCTGTTTGGTCCCTGGCAGGCTATAGGTGTGCAGCTCGGCCAGGCAGTGATTATCCTGGGCTTCTTGCTGATGATTCCCTACCGTCGCCCTAGGAGACCGAGCGCGACATAATTTTCTGACAACCAGTATTCTATCTCGGATGGAGGCCGTTCTATGTCTCGTCATTACCTGGTCACGGGTGGAGCAGGCTTCATTGGTTCGAATTACGTGAATCGCCTTCTCGAACGCGGCGAGATGGTGACCATTTACGACAACCTTTCGCGTGCAGGTTGTATCCATAACCTGGCCTGGTTGCGAGAGAAGTTTGGCGAGAAATCCTTCCGTCTGGTCGTTGGCGATATTCGCGACGCCGCCCTGCTGACGGCCTCTTGCCGCACAGCAGACGTGATCGTCCACTTGGCGGCCCAGGTTGCGGTGACGACCTCGGTCGTCAAACCGCGTGAGGATTTCGAGGTCAATGCGCTAGGCACCTTCAACGTCTTGGAGGCCGCGCGTTTGAGCGAACGGCGACCAATTGTCCTCTATGCCTCAACCAATAAGGTATATGGAGGGATGGAGGACGTAGAGGTGATAGAAAGAGAGACGCGTTGGGAGTATGCCGATTTGCCGTACGGTTGTCCAGAAACCCAACCGCTGGATTTCCACAGTCCATATGGGGTCTCGAAGGGTTGCGGCGATCAGTATGTCCGCGATTACCATCGCATCTACGGCTTGCCGACCGTGGTGTTCCGTCAATCGTGCATTTACGGGGAACGTCAGATGGGGGTGGAGGATCAGGGTTGGGTGGCCTGGTTCGTGATTGCCGCCGTAACTGGCCGCCCGATTACTATCTATGGCGACGGCAAACAGGTGCGTGATCTGCTCTTTGTGGATGATTTGCTGGATGCCTACGATGCCGCCATTGAACGGATTGAGGCCGTGCAGGGCCGGATTTACAACATGGGAGGTGGGCCGGCGAACACGGTTTCGATCTGGCGCGAATTCGGCCCCCTACTCGAAAAGCTACTGGGCCGTCAGATTCCGGTAGGACGTGGCGATTGGCGACCGGGTGATCAAAAGGTCTTCGTCGCCGACATTCGCAAAGCCGAGCGCGAATTGGGCTGGAAACCGAAGATCAGCGTCGAGGAAGGCGTAAGACGGCTGCTGGAATGGGTACAAGCCCATCGCTCCCTGTTTTAGAGGAGGCGGTGGTTTTCCCGGCAGTTGTATTGCTGGGAAAACTTGCAAGGCAGGCAGGTGCTAACATACATCAGGACGCCCGGCGTCCAATCAGGCCAGCGATCGATCCCAACACAGCAAGCGTCAAGATAAGGGGCACGAGCACTGTCCGGCCGGGAACAGAGGGCGCGGGCGTCGGGTAAGTTGGCACGAGCAGGGGAGGGGGAGGAGTAAAAGTGGGAAGGCGCGTTGGTGTGGGGAGAGGCGCCAGAGCGGTCAGCATGTCGGCAGGCACGGTCTCGGTAGCAATGGGCAGAGGACGCAGAGGGGTAGGGACTACTGGCGGAACCCCGCCTCTCAGTTCGACATAGTAGGCATATACCCATCCTACTCCGCCAGGGGCATCGGCATAGGCGATTTGAATCCAGTCGCCTTCTGGCGTACGTCCCAAGGCAGGCGCGGTTTGCCCAGGCTCCAGGTGGCCGACGATCGGATAGAAGGCAGTGTTTGGCCCGCCGCGCACATTGACTCCGTCCTCAAAGGTAACCACGATGTATATTTCTGCCGTTGCCTGGGCAGGAGCAATGGCATGACCGCTTCTAGTGGCTAGGACTAGCGGCATTATCCCAAACAAGCCGATCCACAGGATCGGTGGAAGACCGCGAAAATTTCTGGGCATGATCGGCTATTGCCTCCGCAACAACGAAATGAGTATGCCAAAGAGACCAATGGCTAGAAGAAGCGAGAGAATAACGCCGCGCGGCGTGCCAGAAGAGATGCCGGCGGGCGAGGAAAACGTTGGAATGGCGAGAGGAGGAGGGGGAGTGAAGGTAGGAAGAGGCGTAGCTGCACCGGCTACCAGCGTAGCCAGATTGGCGCTGAGCGTAGGAGTTGCGTAGGGAGTGGGGGGGAGAGGCGTGTCTACCACTGGCGGCAGGTTCCCTCTCACCAGAGTCATATACAGCGCATATACCCAACCTTCGTTACCCGGCACACCATAGTAGACAATCTTCAGCCAGGCGCTATCTGGGGTACGCCCCAGGGCTGGAACAACCTGGTCGGGGACGAGATAACCAATGATCGGATATCGCTCCGGAATCGGCCCAGCGTACACAGGGACATTCTCGACCAGGGCTACTTTTACCAGGGCTCCAACGGGTGTGCTGGTCACGGTAGGCACTGTTCCGGTTGGCTGCTGGGCCATGGCCGGCATGGTGGCTGGCAAAGTCAGCCCTATAGCGCCACAAAGGACAGCGCATATCAGGAGAATGCTCATCAGGCGAATCAAAGAGAATTGTGCGGACATCGCGAGGGCAAAGACAGTATAATTGCGTATACAGTAAGGAGACGTTACTACACTCACGGGCAAGTATTATATGGGAAGCCCGACAAACATCAAGGATTATACTCGAACTATGGAAAAGCGAATTTATCACGGCGACTTACTTCCAGTGGATTTTGGCCGCGCCCTGATGGCGGAATTCAATCAGGGGAATTTACGTACACAACTTCTTGGCGAAGAGGACAACCTGATTGTGCAAATTGCTACAGTTCCAGGTCAACGCTCTGGCGGACCAACTGCGCTGACTGTGTATTTACAGAAAGTGGAGGACGGGGTAATGGTCACGGTAGGGCAACAGCAGTGGTTAGGGGTAGCAGCCAGCCTGGGAGCAACAGCCTTCTCTGCCTTGAAGAATCCCTTGAGCCTGCTCGCGCGCCTGGATGATCTGGCCCAAGACCTTGTTAGTTTGCAACTCTCGGAACGCGTCTGGAAGGTGGTCGAGACGGTTGCCCGCGCGGCCGGCGCCAGACATGAGTTGAGCGAACGTCTCTCCCGCCTGACTTGCGAATATTGTGGCGTAGCGAATCCGGTAGGCGAGCCAACCTGTGTGGCCTGCGGGGCCCCGCTGGGGAAAGCACAGCCGCGTACGTGCTCATACTGCGGTTATGTACTGACCGGGGGCGAGAAGTTCTGCCCAAACTGTGGTCGTCCGTCTGCCTGAAAATCAGGGGTGCGGAAGCAATCCCATCGCGGCGAACATTTCTTCATTGGTCGCAAATTTAAAATCTTCCACGCCCAGGCGTTCAGCCTGCTGGCGCTCGGCAGCCTCCAGGCGAGGCAAGTCCGTTTTGCGCACGAGGGGCTGTTGAATCTCCTCCAAGCGGCGGTCGAATCGACAGAGCAGAGCCTTCACATGCTTTGACGGTGTGCGCGTTTGCAGATAGCGCCAGACTGCCTCGGCAGCCATTTCGCCGTCATGTTTGGCATACCCCACCAGGCCGGTGCTGGGTTGACGCGCCCAACCGGCCAGGAAAACACCCTCGACCGGTTGACACATATCGGGGTTGCACGCTTCAAAAGAGATACCCTGGACAGGGAAACGCGGGTTTGGAGAGGTGGCATACCCGTCTCCATACACTGGCAGGCAAAACATCCGCTCTACCGTATCCCCCACGGCAAAAATCACTGTGTCGGCTTCAATCTGACGGGTAACGCTAGTCCCGCGTGCCTTGACCTGACCATCGGCGAGAACCAACTCGTTGTTCTCCACCTTCAGGGCAGAGATACCGTTAATCAAATCTCCCACAACGCGCACGGGCGAGGCCAGGAACTCGAAACGAAAGCGGGTGTCTGAAACGGCTGGCAGTGCGTTGGCCCGTGCTGCCAGAAAACGTTGTTGAATTATCTGGCGATCCTGTCCTACGGTTCTCAGCAAGGGATCCAGACGAGCGAACTCTTCCCCCAGCGCCTGGAGGTCCAGGTTGGCGGCAATGGCTTCCAGTTCCTTAGGGCTGAATTTAACTTCTGCCGGTCCGCGCCGGATAACGGCGATAACTTCCGCGACCTTTTTCTCCCGAATCAAGTAGCGCGCGACGTCAATCATCACGTTACCGCCGCCAACAATAGCCACGCGCTGACCAATGAGAAAGTTTCGCTGACTGAAAGGCGGCAAACGGTTATAATGGTAAACTACATTCTTGGCGTGGTACACGCCAGGCAGCGTCTCTCCTGGCACGCGCAGCCACTTGGTCCCCTGCGCGCCAGTAGTCACCAGGACGGCGTGGAATACCGAGAGCAGTACTTCCAGGGTGACGCCATTTTCACTGCAGATCGTGGCATTACCGTAGTAGTCAATACGCGGCGAGGCCAGGATTTGCCTGAATTGCTCGCGCAAGGCGCGCTTCATTTTCAATTTATCCGGATAGATGCCATATTCCGCCAGCCCGCCGGGTTTGACATCGCGGTTGAAGAGTACAACGTGCACACCATGTTCAGCCAGGCGGCGGGCGGCAAACAAACCGGCCGGCCCGGCCCCAACGATGGCCACGAGGTAGGATGAGTCCGACATGGGTAAGAATTATACCTGGAGTGGGAACGAAAGGTACGCCTCTCTGGAAAACCCCTGAAAGAACATATCGTCGCGCAGAAATTTTGTCCTATGGCTGTACACGCGTTTCTGCTTACCTCACAAGATACCAGAACAATCCCATTAGTGGATAATTCTTCCCTGGATGATGCCGCGCGTCAAGTGCCGGCCGGCTTGTACACCACCTTTCGCACCTTCGAGAACGGCTCGCGTGTCTTGGGGCTACGTCGGCACTTGCAACGTCTCTACGGGCCGGCGCGACAGCAGGGCATCACCCCGATTGTTTCCGAGGAATGCCTGCGCGCGCGGCTGGCCGAATTGCTGCGTGGGCTGACAGATGAGGCGCGCGTACGCCTGGTCTTGACTCTGAAAGGGGAAGTCTACGTTTTCTTCGAGCCGTTCCAGCCTTTACCGCCTGAGGTCTATAGCCAGGGAGTGCGCGTCATCACGGTTGCCCTCCATCGCCACCAACCATCTCTCAAGAGAACTACATTCATCCAGACAAGTCAACAAGCTCGTCAGAGGCTGAGGGAAAGTGGCGCGTTCGAGGCCTTGATGGTGAACGAGGCCGGCCAAATCCTGGAGGGGCTAACCAGCAATTTCTTTTACGTGCGCGCTGGTTGGTTGGGTACGGCCAGACGCGGCGTCTTGCCGGGGGTGACTCGCCGCGTTGTTCTGCACCTGGCGCGGAGTGGGGGAGTGGAGGTACGTTATCAACCTCTGCCGTTCGCCGAGATCGCAGGGATTTCCGAGGCCTTCCTGACCAGCAGTTCGCGCGGCATTGTGCCAATTGTGCAGATTGATGCCAACAGGGTAGGGGATGGGCAGGTCGGGAATATAACCTGGCGATTGATGGCCGCTTATGAAGCCTACGTGCAGACACACACAGAGCCGATTGTACCGCCTGCGCAGAAGGAAAGGGCTTACGTTCGCTCGAAGATTTCGTAGTACTTCTGGTCGAGTTCGTCGTCGGAGAGGTGAGCATACCGCTGGGTGACCTGGATATTGACGTGGCGTGCCAGAGCCTGGGCCAGTTTCAGGTTGCCGCTGGCGCGCAAGACCGTGGTGACAAAGTAATGGCGGAAGGAGTGTGGTGTAATGCGTCCGACGGCTTCCTCGCCCAGGGCTTGACGGACACGCTCGCTCACGATGTTGCGCCCGGTGGCAGTCGTGATGGGTTTGATTTTCCTGCCCGCGCCCTTATCGTGACGGGCGAAGAGTGGCAGGGAGGCCAATGGTTTACCCGATGCACCATCCAACTCCGCGCGGGCTGTCAGGTACTCCTGCAAAGCGCGCAAACTACGGCTGGAGAAGCGCACGATGGCCTGTTTGTTGCCTTTGCCAATGATGACCGCGCGCCCCTCGTTCCAGTCCAGATCACCCCGGCGCAAGGCACAGGCCTCGTGGACGCGCAGGCCGGTATCGGCCAGGGTAACGAGAAAGGCCCGGTCACGCAGGGAGCGAAGTCTTTCGTGTAGTGATAAGTTGTCCGACAAATTGACTGCCTGATCGGTTATGTGCTGAATCAGGCGTTCGATGTCCTCGCGAGGAAACTGGGGTAAGCGTATACCCACGCGGCGAGCGCGCTGGCGAATCAGGAGATTCAGGCGCGAGAGATTAATGTCCGCCAGGCGTTCTGCATCCAGGTAGATGTAGAAGCCTTTAACAGCCTGCAGATACAGGCGCTCCGTGGCGGCGGAAAAATTCTTCAAATAGGTGAGGAGGCCAACGATGCTCTCCTCTTTCAAACGATTGGTGGGGGAGATTTGGGGATCTAGGCTGTATTCCTCCAGAACGGCACAGAACAAACGCAGGGCGTTCCGGTATGTACGCGCTGTGTTCGCGCTGCGTGCCTGCTCGACACTGGTAAGATATTCTTCTATTGCCTGGGCAATGGTCTTTTCGGTCATGTGGAGCCTTTCTCTATGTTTTTGATAATGATACTTATCAAAAGCAATAATATTGTACAACGAAATCCACCGCCTGTCAACTCCCTCCCGTGGACTAGACGATGGACGATAGACGATAGACGATAGACGATGGACGATGGACCGTGGACGGTGGACAATAGACGGTGAACGGACGAAGGACAGCCGCGCCACTCCCCTACCCCGCGAGAGATGACGACGAATCAGCGAAAGCCCAGCCGTTCCACAAAGGGAAATCTGCCCAATCGGAGGCTTGCGCCGCCCTGCCTGGCCATAGGGCCAATCTCTGATTTGCCTCATTTCGCAAGTCAGAGACTTGCGCCACAACCACTTCCCATGCAGACGGCCCAGTCAAATAGAGACAATCTCAGCTTGCCCATTCGGACGGCGCTGCCCTTCAATTCGCATTATATTTTATTCGTGGACCCCTTCGTTGACGGTCCTCCCTGCCTCACCTTCCTTCGCAGCGCCTCCAACCGCGCTGCATCTCTCTCTGCTTCCGGATGGCCGATCGCACGCTCAAAATCCACACAGACCTGCATAGCCTGCACGGCTTTCTCGAACTGGCCGAGTTTCTCATAGGCAGCCTCAGATTCCAACTTGTGATGGCTTCCCCACACCGGTCGCCGATTTGGCGGGCGATAGCCAGTGCTTGTTCGTAGAACTCGATGGCTTGGCGGGCCTCGCCCAGGGCGGCGTAGGCATTCCCCTTTCCGGCTCCATGAGCCTAAATGCGGTTGCTGGCTACGTCAGTGGTAGCGCTGTATTGCTTTCCGGCGACCAGAAGCTCTGCTCAGTGCCTCAAGGTGCTTTTCGTACTCTGCGAATTCCGGATCATCTAACCCGGTGGCTTCCCACAGTTTCAGCCAGGAACGTGCCCCTTCCACCTCGCCCTCGGCAATCAGCAGATTAATGTGGGCCTTACAGAGCATCACGAATTCACTCGTATGGTAGCGTTCTTTCCTTTCCATCCACGCGTTCAAGATGGCGCGTGCCTTTTCATATTGCTTCTCTCGAATAAAATGGTGCGCCAGACTCATCTGGCCAAAGAAATAGTCTGGGAAGTCCTCCATCACATGCTTAAGCACCTGTTCCCCCTCTTCCGTTTTGTCTTGTTGGAAAAGAGCCAGGGCCAGGTTGTTGAGCAAGGATGGATGCTCCGGCTGGATGGTCAATGCCTCGCGAAGATGGGCCTCGGCTTCGGACCATTCTTGCTTGCGCAGGGCAAAGATAGCCTTCTCCATCAACTCCCTTGCCTTGGGGATGAGGGGGTATGCATCCAACACGGGCTCAGGGGTAATCTCGAAG
>FWWL01004219.1_pt1 | contig 24698 bp, 17 predicted proteins | sample 2228331 | NCBI WGS metagenome assembly FWWL01 (sample SAMEA103939775, study PRJEB20133) | metagenome | reverse complement strand
AGGAAGAGACTGAGGATGGGATATGTTTTGGGGTATATCATATTTGGTTTAGTAATGGGGAGTAAGAGCAAGTTAAAGCTGGAGGAAGCTTGGTTAAGAGAAGGGGTTATGAAGGATATTAAGAAGAGGATAGGATGGGGTGGAAAGAAGTACATAACGGATCAGGGGATTGAGAACATTATTTTGTATCCACTATATGAAAATAACAATAAAATTTTAAAATATCAACTCTAAAATAGAAATTCCTGGCTAAGATTTACTTTTTTTGTGTTTTTATAACAGAATGGTTTATTTTTATCATTAGTACCTGAGAGGGTAGAGTTATGAGAAAGGTGATAGGGTGTTTTGTGATATTGGTTTTGGTTTTTTCTCCTCTTTCTTCGTATTCTCAGAAGAAGATATCTAGCAATAGTGTTGATAAGGTATTGCCTAAAAATATAATTCTAATGATAGGCGATGGTATGGGAATGGGTCAGATTTCGAGTCTTCTTCTAACATATACCAATTCCAACATTTCAAAGTTTAAGAAAATTGCTATAATGTCTACTTATGCTTATGATTCTTTGGTTACTGATTCTGCTGCTGGTGGTACTGCTCTCGCAACTGGATACAAAACTAGAAATGGTATTATTTCTATGGGACCTAATGGTGAGGTGTATGAAACACTTTTTGAGGCCGCAAAGAAAAAAAATAAAGCTACAGGATTGGTTGTTACCTCTACTGTAACACATGCTACACCCGCAGTTTTCTATGCTCATGTATCTTCAAGGGCTAACGAGAGTGGAATTGCTACTTTTTTCACTAACCAAGTTGTTGATGTTGCTTTTGGAGGTGGGCTTTCGTATTTTGTAGCTCAAAATTCTAAAGTTGAAAATAAGGACACAAATTCTTACGGGTATGAGAATACAAGCGTTTCTTCTCAAAATGTTAACCTTATCGGTGTTCTCACGGAGTTGGGATATACTGTAATAACAAATTATGATGCTCTATATAATTTTTCACCTAACAAGTTTTCTAGAGTTTTAGGGTTTTTGGAATACAATCATTTACCACCTGCTAAAGATAGAAAAGTGACTTTAGCGGACCTAACTAAAAAAGCATTGGATATTCTTTCCAATCATAAAGAAGGTTTCGTTTTGATGGTAGAAGGTTCACAAATAGACTGGGAATGCCATGCTAATAACTCTAAAGGGGTTTTAAGTGAAATGAAGGATTTCGATGATGCTATCGGGGTTGTTCTGGAATTTATTTCAAAGAATCCAGATACTTTGGTAGTAGTCACAGCGGATCATGAAACCGGTGGAACTTTCCCAAAAAGTGGTATTGTGGGAAAAGTCATAGCAAATGGGTTTGGTTCTAAAGATCACACCGCTACTTTTGTCCCAGTTTTTGCGGAAGGACCAGGAAGTGAAAAATTTATTGGTTTCATTGACAATACTGATGTTGGAAAAATATTAAAGAGTCTTATCTTAGAAGGAAAATAACTCGTTTATCTTTTCTTCTATGTTATCCGAAGACATAAACGTTTCACCTATCAAGAACGCATTGTATCCAATTTTTACGAGTTTCACTACGTCTTCCTTTGTTTTTATTCCACTTTCTGCTATTTTAACGCTGCTGTCTGGAAGTTTACCAAACATTTCTGTTAAGTGATCTATTGATATTTGCATTGTGTTCAAATTTCTACTGTTTACACCTATCATACTAGGAGTGAAATCTATTTTTTCTAAGTCTTTTTCAGAGTAAATCTCCACTAGAACATCCATGTTCATCGATAGTGCTAAATGGTAATATTCTTCAAGCTGGTTTTTGGTGAGTATTTTTGCAATTAGAAGCACACAGTCGGTTTCTAATAGGTAGCTTTCGTATATTTGGTACTCGTCTATTATGAAGTCTTTTCTCAAAACTGGTTTTGATGATATCTCTTTGACTATTTTTATATATTCATCGTTTCCGTTGAAATATTTTTTGTCAGTCAGCACTGATATACATGTTACATGGAAATTGTGGTTGTATATTTCGGTTACTTCTTCTAAGGATTTGTTATCTCTTATAAGTCCTTTTGATGGGGATGAGAATTTTATTTCTGCTATTAATCCTGGTTTGCCAAGAATTTTGCTGGCATTCAGGTTTTCAAAGAATTTTCTAGTTTCCACTTTTTTATCTTTAACCATTTTTTTTATCTCGCTTAGAGGTAATTTTGCTTTACGTTCTCTGACTTCTTGTAATTTATTGTTTACTATTTCGTCAAGCATACCAATAAGTTTAGATATTTGTTTTATGTATTTTCCAACTGAACAAAAGTGCTGTCAGAGGTTTCTACTTAAGAATTTTTCTTAGCATCCTATCTAGAGTTACTCCCACCCAACCCACCCCTCATCTACATACAGGGGGCTTCACCCCCTAAGAATACCCCCATTATTCAAGAAAGTGTCCTAGACACAAGTGCCTTAGGCACCCAACCCATCCTGAGGCTAGGCCTCTTTTCTTAGAGGAACTTCATCCCTCTACAACTCCCTCTTAGAAGGAAAAATTTTTGTTAAATAGAAATTCCTGAATGTTGACTCTTGAAATATTGACTATAGTATTGAAAGTTTTATATACTCTTAAAGAGAAAGTTATGGCTGCGTCTTCGAAAATATCAGTATATTTTACCCAGGATGGATTACTTATCAAAGTAGTAGGTAAAGGTATTGTTGACTACTGTAGAGATTTGAAAGAAGAAATCGAAAAACTGCTCAGCGAATACACAAAGATAAATCTTTACTTTGATCTCTCAGAAACTACTCATCTAGATAGCACATTTATAGGTCTTATAGTTATGTTTGACAGGAAACTCTCTTCATCTTCTAAAGGGGTTCTATATATTTTAGATCCTTCTGTGAAGGTAATGGAAATACTATCCACTATGGACTTACTAGATATATTGAAGATAACTAACATAGAGGTTAATATAATAGGGAAGTATAGGGATATAGAACCCAATATAAAGAGAGACATTGTTGAGCTGAAGTTGTTGATCCAGGCTCACGAAAACCTTATTCAAACTAGTCCAAAAAGTAAAGAAAAATTCCAGATGTTAGAAAATGCGTTGAAAGAAGAACTGAAAAAATACGAAAATAAGAAATGATGAATAAAGATATATCAACTAAACTAAGAGCAATACTAGAAATAAACAAAAGGATAAATTCGTTTTCCAGCTTAAGTGAAATAATAGAAAGTATCTTGCAATCAGCTATAGATTTGCTACAAGCGAGAGGAGGGTCTCTTCTATTGGTCGATGAAACAGGTAAATACCTTAAGTTTGAATCGGTCATTGGGGATGCTAAGGAGAAACTAGAAGGTCTAAAATTTGAAGCTACAAGAGGTATAGCTGGGTATGTTTTTTCAAACAGAGAGTCAGTAATATCGAATAACACATTAGAGGATCCGAGATTTTTTTCTGAAATAGATAGGTTTTCGGGACTTACAACTAAGAAAATAATTGCGGTGCCACTTGTAAGAGCTGGAACTACGATAGGTGTTATAGAAGTTATAAACACACTAAACGATAGAGATTTCACATCGGAAGATTTAGATATTATGAACATATTTTCTGAGCAGGCTTCAATAGCAATAACCAATGCAGTTCTACTAAAACAACTTAACGACAAAAATAAGCAATTATCTTACCTGTATGAGATAAGTTCTTACTCGAATAAGATCTTTGAGGAAGAGAAGTTGTTTTCGGAGATAGTTAGGTTGATATCTGAATTGTTTGAAGCAGAAAGAGTCAGTATAATGATGTATGACCAGAAGGTAAATTCTCTCGTGATTTCGGCTTGCGTCGGCATAGACGAAAAAGTTATACCTCAAGTTATGGTAAATATAAACGAAAAAGATAAAATATCTGCGTTTGTTTTCAATAGTGGTGAGTATGTGTTTATATCCAACATGGATATAGACAAAAGGTTTGGTTCTAACAAAAAGCTGAGATATAAAACCTCTTCATTTGTGTCGATTCCGGTAAAGTCACAGGGCAAGGTAGTAGGTGTTCTAAATGTGACGGAATTGAAAGGGGGTAGAAAATTTGAGCAAGAAGATATAGAGTTACTCCTACTTTTGTCAAACCAAATAGGTCTTTCCTACGAAGCTATAAACGCTTACAAGAGTAGGATAGAATCAGAGACATTACATAGGGAATTAGAAATAATGCGAAGAATACAAATGGACATGCTACCAAAGGTTTACTCAGTGTCAGATAAAGTTGACGCATATTTCTACGTAGAACCTTTTGAGCTAGTTGGTGGTGATTTCTTTGACATATATACGCTCGATGAAAACAGAATTTGTTTTTTCATAGGGGATGTTTCTGGAAAGGGTATGCCAGCATCGCTTTTTATGGCGGCTTCTAAATTTACGATTAAAGCTTATACATTCGAGTTTGAGCAACTCGATAGAGTTATGAATGCCTCAAATATGGCTCTGTGTGAAGCTTCAAAAAGTAGTATGTTTTCCACATTGTTTATATGTGTTCTAGATACAAAAGAAATGGTCTTACAATTTTCTAATGCTGGACATAACCAACAATTCTTGGTGAGAGAAAACGGTGATGTTGTAAGAATAACTACAAAAGGATTGCCTCTAGGGATGTTTTACGAGTCGAAGTATTCGACGAGTTCTATAAAGGTGTACCCAAACGATATAATAGTATCATACACAGATGGAATATCTGAATTAGAAAACTCGAATAACGAAATGTTTGGTGATGAAAGAATAGTAGAAATAGTTAGAAAAAAAAGAAACTTGAGTTCTGAAAAAATAGTTTCATCTATAATAGAAATCGCTAAGACTTTCAAAGAAGGAAATTCTCAGACAGATGATATAACAATAGGTATAGTGAAAATCTTGTAGTGATTATTTTCTTACTATTACTATCTTATCTTTTAGAGTAAAAGTTTCAAATTTATCAAGGTTAAATCTCTCAAGTATACTTTTATCCGCAAGTATGGCATCTCCTTCATATAGATCTGCTAGATCTATGTTGTTGGTAATAATTATTTTGTAGCCTTTTACTACTTCGCTTAGAAATACTTCTGATTGCCTTAGGTTTACTAGAGAGTAGAGTTTGTTAGAGTTTCTTTCTCTAGCTTCTGGTAGAGAATAGATTAGTTTCTGTAAATCGAGTTTGTTTGTGTTATAACTTTCTGCTAATTTCTCTTTTGCCCAAGGACTGAAAAGTAAAAATGATACGATGGCCTGAGCGGTTAACCAAACAACTAGAAATACAACTAAAAAGTGTTTTTTACCAGATTTTATGTTATCACTCAGGAACCAGGATATGTAGAGTGAAATCAAAGGTATTATCGGAAATATATACCATTCTGTCTTAGTTTTTACTATTCCAGAAGCTAAAAGTATAGGTATTGCCCAAGAAAGTATTATCTTTTTTGAGAGAAAATTATCAAAGGTTAGATAAAGCCCTAATTTGTTTATCCATTTTATTGCTAGCCTATTTCTGTAAGATATAGCTAAAATCAATATAATTGACCATGGTAATCCTTTCAGTATGACTGATTCGACATATACCATCAGAGTGGCACGATGCCCTTCTATAGATTTTGAAGTTCTCTCCACAAAATCGTACAAAAGCATTTTCTCAAAGAAGGTGAATCCATCTTCGAGATACCTAAAAAAAACCCAAGTAAGTATTGGTATAGATGAAAAGAGTAAAAATAGAACTAAGTCAAGGAATTTTAATTTTTTGTAGTAACCGGTTAGAATGTAGTAAATAACGATTACAAGAATTATTTGGACACTGGCAAAACTCTTGAGCAAAAATGACAATGAAAATAATAATCCACTTAGATATAGCCTTATTTTTTTCTCTTCGCTTCCCATCATCAGTAGGGCTGTTAAGGTTATGAGAAATATGAGCATAGAATCAAAATCGCCTGTTCTTGCGGAGTGTATCCCAATGAATGAAAAGTAAGTTGAAAGAATCCCGACTGAAAATAAAGCAGACCATTTGTCAAGAATTTTTCTGGCAATTTGTATAACGATCAGTATCGTGAGAAAACCAAAAAAAGCAGACCAAAATCTCAAAGCAAACACATTAAAACCAAAGATAACATAACTAAGAGATATAAGCCAGAGCCCCAAAGGTGGTTTTAGGTTCCAATAATCTGGTTCGTTTAAATAGGTATTCTTAATAAAATTGTTGTTTATTATCATTTCGTATGCAGATACTCCATGTCTAGATTCGTCCCAATCAAAAACTGGTGGTTCGCCAAGCATGAAAAATAGGTTAAAACCAGCAAGTAAGATAAAAAACGCTAGAAACAACGTATAGTTTTTCTCGACTACTCTGAAAACTATGTTTGAAATGTTTTCCATAAATTACCACTTATTATGAAATCTCAAAATCGTAAAAATCAAAAGAGTCTACCAAAAAAATGGGGGTGCCTAGGGCACTTGTGCCTAAGGCACTTTCTTAAAATAGGGGGACGAAGCCCCCTATAGAATCTCTTAGGGCGGGTGGACGGGAGTTACTCTAAATAGGAAGCTAAAGATGGAGAAAATGATTAACCTATATTTGAAAGGGGGTATTCTTAGGGGGTGTTAACCCCCTAGAATTAAACTAAAGGGCGGGTGGGTGTCTAAGGCACTTCTTTTTTTCAAAAACGGGAGTACTCTTAGAGGGCGAAGTCCTCTAGAACAACAATTTAGGGTTGGGTGGGTGGGTGGGAATTAACCCTAAATAGTATGCTAAAAAGCAAACAAAAGTTACCTAACTTTAAGAGAAGAATAAAATAAAAACTCATCAAACACTTTTTAAAACGGGGTGTTTAAGACACTTGTGCCTAAGTGCTTAAAGCACTTTCTTTAAATAACGGATGTATTACTAGGGGGCAAAGTCATCTAGAATTAAGAGAGGAGGCCTAGCCTCGTGCCTAAGGCACTTTCCTTAAAAAACTGGGGTATTCTTAGGGGGTGGAACCCCCTATAATCAACTAAGGGGTGGGTGAGCGGGAAATTACCCTAAATAGGATGCTAATAAAAACTCTTAAGTAGAAATTCCTGATCCCCCATTTCGTAAGAAGTAAAGCTATTTTGATTTGATTTATAATAGGTTTATGGACTTCTTGGGAAAGATAACATCGAATAAACTTGTATTCTTTTCTCTTGTTTCGGTATCTGTTATTTTGAGGCTTTTACTTTTTCAAGGCGAGTCGTATGATATGATACATTACCTAGGCAATTGGTATAATTTTCTTAAATCGGAAGGTTTTTCTGGTTTTTCTAAAAGTTTTTCAGATTATCCACCTCTTTATCTTTACTATATTTATTTTCTAGCGAGTTGTAACATAGATCTAAAAATAGGTGTAAAAACGCTTTCAGTTATTTTTGATTTTCTTCTTGCCTTGGTAGTTAGTCTGGTGGTTAAAGAGGTTACGAAAAATGAGATATTAGGTAAAAGTTCTTTTTTAGTGTTTCTTTTTGTGCCAACTGTTTTCATAAATAGTTCTTGGTGGGGACAGAGTGATGCTATCTATACTTTCTTTGTTATTTTCTCGATTTACTGGTTTATAAGAGAAAGATATCTAATTGCCATGCTGTCATATTCATTTGCTTTTGCGCTCAAGTTACAAAGCGTTTTCATTTTACCGTTGATAGGGATATTGTTATTTAGAAAGATAATCTATGATAAGGATTTTAAACTTATTTTTTATCCGCTTATTATACCTCTGGTGTACATCATTTCTATTATTCCTTCGTACTTGGCTGGAAGAGATTTGGTGGATCTTTTGACTATTTACCTGTTTCAGGCAAACCAATACGATAAAATTGTAATGGGTGCTCCAAACATATACCAGTTTGTGCCAGTATACTTCTACGAAAATAAAACTTTTGTAGATTTACTGACTTACCTGGGTATATTTATAACATTTATTGTGGTTTTCTCGTTATTCATATTTTTTGTATTTTTTTCTCAGAAACTGGATGCTGACAAGATAATTAAGGTGTCATTGTTATTTGCTCTGGTTATCCCTTTTTTACTTCCTAGAATGCATGAAAGGTATTTTTACATGGCAGATGTTTTATCTATCATTTTTGCATTTGTTTTTCCTGATAAGTGGTATTATAGCTTAGTTTTTGTGTTGAGTTCTCTTATAAGTTATTGGGGGATGCATATACCTTTTAGTGTTTTTGGTATGGAGTTTGTGATAGGTCTTTATTTGGTGTCTTTGGTTTTTGGGGGCTTCATACTTAGATATTCTATTCTCGCTGTAGGATACCCCAGTTTTTTAAGAGATTAAAATTAATTTTCTAAAAGGTGAGTAACTCACTTCCTAAATCCTCCTAATTGCCGTTCTAAATGACTTTGCTCCCTAATTTGCTCGCATTCTTCTTATTACATCTGTTGGAAGAATTTTTCTTAAATAGAAATTTTTGGGTTTACTTTGTAGATTTTTGATAATTTTGAGTATTTCTAGTTAAAATGAATAACTATTTTTAAGAGGAAGATTTTATGGTGGCTGAAAAGCAATTGGAAATGATAAAAAGAGGTGTAGCAAAGATAATTTCCGAAGAAGAGCTAAAGAAGAGGGTAGAAGATTATGAGAAAGAAGGTAAGAAACTTAGAGTGAAGTTTGGTGCTGATCCTTCTGCACCGGATTTACATCTAGGGCACACAGTTGCTTTAAGAAAGCTAAGACATTTCCAAGAGTTAGGTCATACGGTAGTTTTTATAATAGGTGATTTTACAGCTATGATAGGAGACCCGTCTGGTAGGTATTCAGCGAGAAAAAGACTTTCTAGGCAGGAAGTCATGGAAAACGCTAAAACTTATCAAGAGCAGGTTTTTAAAATACTTGATAAAAGTAAGACGGAAGTTGTGTATAACAGTGAATGGTTTGACAAAATGAAATTTGAGGATGTATTGAACCTAACATCGAGATATACTGTCGCAAGAATGCTAGAAAGGGATGATTTTAAAAATAGATTTGATAATGGTGTACCTATTTCGGTTATGGAATTTATGTATCCGCTTATGCAAGGGTATGATTCTGTTATGGTAAGAGCGGATGTAGAAATAGGTGGTAGTGATCAGGAATTCAACCTAATAGTAGGTAGAGAACTACAGAAGGAATATGGACAACAACCACAGGTAATCCTAACCCTCCCTTTACTTGAAGGAACTGATGGTGTTAGGAAGATGAGTAAAAGCTATGGTAACTACATAGGTATAAACGATGAACCGTTTGATATGTTTGGGAAAATAATGTCTATACCTGATACTTTGATAATAAAGTATTTTGAACTTTTGACTGATGTGAGCATAGAAAAAATAAAAGAGTACGAAAGAATGATGATAGAAGGTGAGAATCCGAAGAATATAAAGGTATTATTGGCGAAAGAAATAGTTACTTTTTTTCACGGTAAGGAGTTAGCTGAGAAGTCCGCAGTAGAATTCGATAGAATTTTTAAGAATAAAGAGGTTCCAGAAGATATAGAAGAGGTAACATTAGAAAAACAAGAATACCAACTGGTAGAGTTACTTGTTTCTCTTAGCTTGGTTTCATCTAAAAGTGAGGCTAGAAGACTTATCCAAGGTGGTGGTGTGTATGTTAATTCTCAAAGAGTTGGCGAGATAAATTACATCCTAACTCTAGATAAAGAAATAATCTTAAAGGTTGGGAAGAGAAGATTTTTGAAGTTATTACCTAAAATGTAGAAAATGATAGAAAATAATACTAAGAAAATTCTATACCCGTAACACGAGGTCAGGAATTTCTATTTACCTTAGGAAGTTATAGAGGGAATTCGTCCCTCTAAGAAAAGAGGCTTAGCCTCGAGTGTATTACTAGGGGGCGAAGCCCCCTATAAAATCTCTTAGGGTGGGTTGGGTAGGGAGTTACTCTAGATAGGTTACTAAGAAGCAAATAAGGGTTACCTAACTCAGGTCAAAAAAGAAACGCTTCTATTAGGTGTCTAAATGTCTAGCACACTTTTTTAAAAATCGGGGTATACTTAGAGGGCGAAGCCCCTTATAAAATCTCTTAGGGAGGGAAGATGGGAATTGCCCTAAGTAGGTTGCTAAAGGTTGAGAAAATGATTACTCTATTTGAAATGGGAGTATTCTTAGGGGGTAAAACCCCCTTATCTGAATTTTCGATTACGAGTTCTTATTCGAGAATTCTATTGCGTATATATTCCAGAGGTTATTTATGCCGGTGAATGACTTTTGGATGTCAACTAGAGTGAAACCTTCCTTTGAGAATAATTGTATCCAATCTGCTACAGATATGTATTTTTCTTCTACATCATCCAGTGGAGATTTTATTATACCTATGAGTTCGTCGTAGAATATGTCTAGTATTTCTTTATTATACTCTTTCTCCATGAATCCTCTCACTGATTCGAATACATCTTTGTATAGTATTGTTGCTAGAGCGTTTCTGGTTTCCAAGTTTGATATTTTTTCTAAGTTATAGTCTACTTCTATGATTATTGATTTTTTTACATTCAGATTTGATATTCTTTTTATAAGATTTGCTTTATCTTCATAACTTATATGATGTAGAGTAAGAGAGGAAAGCACTATGTCAGGTGTAGGTTTAAAGATTTTATCATCTAATTCTTTTATGTTAGCTTTTACTGTTTCCAGATAGAAAATACCAGAGTTGTATAAGTTTTCATTTAACTTTTGTAATGCTGGTTCTGAAATGTCTACTCCTACTATATGTATTTTGGCGTTACTGAATTCTTTGATGTGAGGTAGTAAATAGTACCACATTACACCTTCGCCGACACCTAGATCTACAACTCTGATTTCTTTTTTTTCTTTGAGTAACTCTTTGATTTTTTCGTATACAAAAACATAACCTTCTTTCATTATGATAGATCTAGTTAATTTGTAGTAAGCTTTTCTTATTTCTGGGTTTTTGTATCTCTCTTCGATTGTGAAAGTTTTGTTGTCTGAGTTACGGAATAATTTGTTGTAGATTGCCTCTTGATCTTCTTCTGAAAGTATAAGAAGAGATTTATCGATACTTTCGATTTTTTCTATCATAATGCTTTACCTCCTTTTACTTTGAAGCTTTGTCAAAAGCTTCATTTAGGTCTTGAATGATATCTTCTATGTTTTCGATACCAACGGATAGTCTTATTAAGTTATCTTTTATACCTCTTTTTTCTCTTTCTTCTTTTCCGAGTGTTGCATGTGTCATTTTAGCTGGTAAACATATTAGAGATTCTATACCACCTAAGCTTTCGGCACAAGTGATTATTTTAAGAGATTTCATAAATGTGTCTATTTGTTTTTCATCCAGGTCGACTTCGAAACTTATCATTCCTGGAAATCCGGTCATCTGTTTTTTGTAGACGGGGTCATTTTCTATATCTGGAAAGTAAACCTTTTTTACCAGTTTGTGCTTGATTAGAAAGTCTCTAACTTTTTTTACGTTTTCGAAATGTTTTTCCATTCTAATCGCCAGGGTTTTTAATCCTCTCAATACCAGAAAGCAGTCGAATGGAGAGGGCACGCCTCCAGCTGCATTTTGGTAGAATCTTATTTTTTTTCGTATTTCCTGGTCATTTAGGATTACCAATCCACCTACCACATCACTGTGGCCATTTAGGTATTTTGTGCTACTGTAGACTACCACATCTGCACCAAGATTTAAAGGTTTCTGGAAATAAGGCGTTGCGAAGGTGTTATCCACGACAAAAACAATGTCTTTGCTTTGTTTAACTTTGGAAATTTTTTCTATGTCATAGATTTTGAGTAGAGGGTTTGATGGGGTTTCGATCCATATCATTTTTGTTTTTTCAGTTATTTGGTTTTCGAAGTCTTCGGGCTTTTCTGTGAATACGTATTTTGTGTTTATTCCTAGAGGTCTTAGGATTTTTTCGAAAATTCTGAACGTGCCACCATATATGTCAGAAGAAGATATTATTTCATCTCCTGGTAGAAGAATACTTAAAATAGCCATGTTTGCTGCAGTTCCTGAAGAGAAAGCTAAACCAAATTTACCTTCTTCAAGCGAGGCGGCAACCTCTTCTAAAACTTTTCTAGTCGGGTTTAGTGTTCTGGAGTATTCAAATCCTTTATGATTACCTGGACCTTCTTGGTAGAAGGTTGTGGAAAGATGTATAGGTAAAATTACCGCACCAGTTTCTTTATCTGGTTCTTGAGAGAAATGTATAGCTTTGGTTTCAAACTTCATTTTTCCTCCTTGTTATATAGTTAAGAAAATCTACTCTGGTTATGATATTGAATGGCTTACCGTTTTTATTGACAATAACAGCTGAGTATACACCAGAAAGTAATTTTCTCACTTCGTCTAGTGTGGCATTGATATCGACAGATGGCAACGGTGGTGATGAAACTTCAGAAACTTTGGTGTCTATGGATAGCTCGTTAAATGAATATAGCAAACCTTCTTCAGAGAGGTGGCCTACTATTTTGTTCTCAGAGACCACAGGTAGTTGAGATATGGAAAACTTGTTCATAATCTTTATTGCTTCTGAAATTGGTTTGTTGGCTTCTATAGTTATCAATTCTCTATCGTATATCTCCAATTCTTTGAGGAATATATCAACTGTAGCTAGTTCTATCTCCAGCTTAAAGTTATTTTTGAGCATCCACTCATCTGAATATAGTTTTGAAAGATAATTTCTTCCTGTGTCAGGTAATATGACTACGATATTTTCTTCTTTATTCTCCCTTCTTGCATATTTCAGAGCAGCCGCTAAAGCAGTTCCAGCAGATCCCCCAGCTAGTATCCCTTCTTCTCTGGCAAGTAGTCTTGCTGTTGAAAAAGATTCTTGATCGGTTATTCTTATAAATTCATTTATTATCTGAGCGTTTAATGTTGTTGGAACAAAATCTTCTCCTATTCCTTCTACTTTGTAGAGTCCTGGATAATCACCAGATAACACTGATCCAGCAGGATCTGCGGCAATTACGTAGATATGTGGGATTCTTTCTTTAAGATATTTACCTGTGCCTGAAATAGTCCCACCGGTGCCTACTCCAGCTACAAGCACATCAACCTTACCGTTTAGATCTTCGTAGATCTCCGGCCCTGTAGTTAGATAGTGAGCCATAGGATTTTCCAGATTGGTGAATTGGGATGGCCTAAATGCATTGGGTATTTCTGAAGCAAGTCTGTTTGCGTAGTTGTTGTAATTTTCTGGAGAATCAGGTGGTGCGTTTGGCACAACTATCACTTCAGCACCATATGCTTTGAGTATGTTAATCTTCTCAATACTCATCTTCTGAGGTACAACAAAAATACATCTGTAGCCCTTTATAGCAGCAACCATCGCAAGACCTATACCAGTATTACCAGCAGTAGCTTCAATTATTGTACCTCCTTTTTTTAATACACCATTTTTCTCAGCCATTTCGATCATCCTTACTGCTATCCTGTCTTTGACACTACCTCCTGGATTCATAAATTCGCATTTGACATAAATATTTGCCCTGAGATCTTTTGTGATCTTGTTAAGCTTCACAAGAGGTGTCTTACCTACAGCTTCAAGTATATTATTCAGAAGCATTTGACCTCCAAAGTTAGATTTATATAAATATTTTAATATTTCAAAATTTTATTTGTCAAATATTACTAATATCTAATTTTAGAAATTTTTAAATATTTAGATAGAGTAGAATGAAAGTGTTTTTATAATCTTTATGTTGAATGTTTTTTACAGTTTAGGATGAGGTATTTCTAGGATGTGAAGTCCTTCATGAAATTTCTTAATGTGGGTTTGGTTGGGAGTTACTTTAGTTTGGGAATGTTATTTGATCAACACTATTGAAAATGTTTGATAAACTTATTATTTTTATTTATAAAACGATAATGTGTTTTGTTGTTGTATGATTGTTAAGCTTACGAGAATCGATGGTTCTAGTCTTTATATAAATATTTTTCAGATAGAGAAGGTTGAAAAAAAAACTTATACAACTATAACAATGATAAACGGCATATTTTATGTAGTAGTGGAAGAACCGGACTACATTAATTTGAAGGTAAAAGAACTTTTAATTAATTCTATAAGAGAAGCTATAGGGAGATAACCGGTATGGGAACTAGAAGGTTTGATTTATTTACAGTTATAGGTCTAAGTATAAGTTTAGGGGCTATATTTGTAGCTATACTGCTTCACGGATTACCTTTGTATACATATTTTGATTTGGCAGCGCTCTTGATAGCGGTTATTTCTCCGTTTGGAGCTGCTTTTGTTTCTGTACCATTTGACAGTATAAAGAATATACCTAGGGTTCTTTCTGAGGTTATTTTCAAAAGTGAAGAGATAGATTATGCAGAGATAATAGAAACGCTAGTTACATTTGCGGAGAAAGCTAGAAGAGAAGGTTTGTTATCTCTTGAAAACGACATACAAGATATTCAAGATCCTTTCATGAGAAAGGCTATACAGCTAATTGTTGACGGAACGGATCCTGAAATGGTAAAACATATAATGATAACAGATGTAGAGCAAATGGAACTTAGGCATCTTTTAAACAAGAAATTTTTTGATGAGTGGGGGTATTATGCTCCAGCTCTTGGTATGGCAGGTGCGCTGGTAGGTCTAATATCTACGCTTATGCACATAGAGGATAGGGCTGCTGTAGGTCATGGTGTTGCTATAGCGTTTATTGCCACAATGTATGCTGTAGTGTTAGCTAATGCCATAGTGCTTCCGATGGCTACACGACTTGATATAAAAAACCAGAAAGATATTCTTTTGAAAAGTATAATTCTCGAGGGCATACTTTCTATGCAAGCAGGTGATAACCCGACTTTAACAAGAGAAAAATTGACAGCATTTTTGCCACCATCAAAACGAGAGGAGATATTACAGCGAAAAGAAGAGCTAAAGAGGTAAATCTATGAAGAAAAAGAATGAATTAGGCCAAAAACGAGAAATGCCGTTGTGGATATTCACCTTCGCAGACATGAATAATCTACTTTTAGCTCTTTTTATAACAATGGCTTCTGTTGCTACCATAGAAGGTTTAGAGGCAAGAATGATACTATCGGCGTTTAGTGGTAACATCGGTTTCTTGACTGGAGGAAGAAGTTTGTCTTCTGGGCAATTCACAGAATTAGGGTCTTCTATAGAGTCGTTACCCGCACGTGAAACAGGTGTCGCGTTATCTAAAATCCAGCAAGAAGCTAGAGAACTTTTTAAACCAGAAATAAAAAGCAAAAAAGTTAGAATAACAGTAACAGAAGAGGGGATAAAGATAACTTTGGCTGATGATTTTTTCTTTGAGAGTGGCAGTGCAGAGATAAGACAGGAGTTATATCCTACCATAAAAAAAGTGTCTGATCTGATCTCTTCACTAAAAAACATAAATGTAGAAGTCATAGGGCATACTGATATAATTCCTACATCAAAAACCGTAGTGGAAGAAAAGTATCCTTCCAACTGGGAATTGTCAACAGCAAGAGCTTCTTCGGTAGTTAGGGCGTTGATAGATTTCGGAACAAAACCAGAACTTCTGAAAGCTAGTGGAAGAGCGGAGTTTGAACCGATAGAGTCAAATGAGACACCTGAAGGTAGAGCATTTAACAGAAGAACAGATATATACATAAAGTTAGTCAAAAAATCAACTTTACCAACATTGGGTGAATAAGGCTAAGAATGTCTTACCGAAAATGCCAACATTAATTTTACCAGGTAACTTCAAACGAACTGAAATGTAATATATTATCTTTATAGCTATATTTTATTCCATTTATCTCGTTTCCTAGAAGGAAGATCTTTGGTAGGTCTTTGATTATATCGCCTCCTACATTTAAGTAGCTAAATTTGATGTTATTTTTCTTGCCAGATAAACTTGTGATAAATGTAAATTCTGTTTCTATATCACCTTTTATCATCCCGTTTCCATAAGCACTGTCATTACTTATGTTTGCGTAAATTTTGGATTTATCAAGAATTAAATGTTTGAGGTTAACATTCAGAAGTTTAGTGACACTATCTTGGATCGGAAGGTCTATCAACTCAGTGTTAGAAAAATCTATATCTATAACTCCACTCAGGTTCGGAAGTAAATATATGTCCATGTTTTTGATGATCATAGACCCATTGATCTCGCCACTTAGGTTAAACTTTTTAGTGATACCAGAATATAGTTCTTTTAAATACACTGGGTATTCGCTTTGGTATAATCTCAATGATATGTTTGTTGAACTGTAAAATAAAGCATACATCGAAAATGGATAGGAAAAAATGTTGAATCTTATGCTAAAATTACCTCTCAAAATACTTTCAACCAAATCTAAGTTTCCTTCTATGTATATGTTTTCGATTATGTCTCCAAACGTTTCTACTAAGAGTTTTCTAATATTTCCTTGGATTGTTGTGTTTGAAATCAGAACAAAGTTGTTTGTATCTTTGATTTTAACTTCCTTACTTTCTATCTGATTTTTTCTGAAAGAAAGTTTTTCTAGAGATTTTAAATCAAATGTCCCAGAATTAAAGTTGATTGAACTTAGCGTTAATCTGTTACTTGAGAATAAAATCTCAAATGACACGTTAGCATCACTTAAACTATCTTTGAAACTTACTTCAAGCGAGATTTTATTATTTTTGATCTTTATAACAAAAGGTAGAAGAGAAAATGTTTCTATTCTACCATTCAGTTTACCGTTGTCTAATGATAGTTCTTTGTGATAAGTAAAATCAATTTCCCCACTAAGTAGTATGTTATTTATACCTGAGTTTACCAATAATTCTGTAATTTCCTTGCCAAAGCTTTTTATGGAAAAGTTTTCAAAAGTCAAGAATAGGTCTATTTTTTTACTTACATTTCCTTCAATTTGGACATTGTCAAGGGGTGATATTTTGAATGTGATGATTTTTTCGGTAGCTTTTACTAAAAACTTAACACCTTTAAGCGAAACAAGGTCATGCTCAAAGTCAAGTGTACCTTCGATGTCGAGTTGATTTGAAAGGTTTATGTTAGCATGTATATTTCTTATATTAACGTCTAGCCCGAATTTTTTTAGAGTTATATTGTCCACTTTTAGGGTTTCTCTGGATAAAACAAATCTAGAATGAGTATCTCGTATAAATCCTTTGAGGTATGTATTTATTAAGTTTGCCTCTAAATCAAACTTAAAACTCATGTCTCCGAAAAATATTTCTGAATTTTTTACTATGGCACTTCCTAAAATAAAAGCATTTTCTGAAGACTCAAAGTTTTTGAATTTGTGTAAGTTATTCGAAATGTATTCGTTTATTCTATCGTAAAAAATTTGCGCTTTGTCTATGTGTATATGAATTTCTTTCTGTTTTCCAAGGATAAGTGAGATTAGGTTAAAAGAAATGTATACGTAATCACATTTGGAAATTAAAATTCTTTTTTTGTTTTTAACTTCGTAGATGTAGAAGTCTTTGAGTTTTATTCCTTCCAGAAGGCTAAGTATGGATTTGTCTATAGACTTGAATTGAAACTCCAAATGATAGGAACTTCTGACGTTTTCTAAAAACGCTTTTAGCAATGTATTGACATCTACAAAGAAATAAAAACCTAAAAGAGCTAAAACAATTGTGAAAAGAGAAAGGGTAATTGTGATGATTAGATATTTTACTATCTTCATAGTTACGATAAAATTTAGGTATTGGTGCTAAAATTTTTCAAATCCAGGTGAATTTGCTGAAAAATTGTCATGTGTCTAATGTGCCTGGGGCACTTGTGTCTGAGACACTTTTCTTAAAATAACGGGGGTATTCTTAGGGGGCGTAGTCCCCTATTAGTTAACTTATCAAAAATTGGGGGTACACTTAGGGGGTGAAACCCCCTACAGTTAACCTTCTAATCTAAGATGGGGGTACACTAGGGGGCGCCTATGGCGCTTTCTTCAAAAAACAGGGGGTATTACTAGGGGGTGTAGTCCCCTGTATGTAACTAAAGGGTGGGTGGGAATTGCCCTAGATGGATGCTAAGAAAAATTCTTAAGTAGAAATTCTTGAACAGCCTCAGTATATATTTAGAAATACACGGTATTACTAGTATATAATTATGCAAACTGAGATTTAAGAAATCAGGTGGTGTCTATGGTTAGGTTAAGATTTGCTCCAAGCCCTACTGGCTACCTACATTTGGGTAATGTTAGAACCGCTGTATTCAACTTTCTATATGCAAGGAAACACAACGGTAAGTTTATACTAAGAATAGAAGATACTGATATTCAGAGATCTGAAGAAAAATATGTAGATGGAATAAAAAGAGATCTTGAATGGCTAGGGTTACACTGGGATGAAATGTACTTTCAAAGTCACAGATTTGAAATATATCGTGAGTATGCCCAAAAGCTTATAGAAATCGGCAGAGCATACTATTGCACATGTACAAGGGAGGAAATAGAAGAAAGACAAAAAAATAATCCCAACGCTAAGTTTGGTATAAAATACGATAGAAAATGCCGCGGTAACACAAAAAAACCTGAAGGCAAGAATTATGTAATAAGATTTGATATAGGAGACTTCGAAAACGTTGAATACGAAGACCTTGTCAAGGAGAAAGTGAAAGTTCCATTTTCGGATCTGGATGATCTAGTAATAATAAAAGGTGATGGCACTCCAACATACAACTTCGCAGTGGTCATAGACGATCACTTAATGGGAATCACGCATGTAATAAGGGGGGATGACCACATAACAAACACAGCAAAACAAATAAGAATATACGAAGCTCTCAATTTCACCATTCCTAAATTCGCACACTTACCTTTAATCCTTAATAAAAACAAATCTCCACTCTCCAAAAGAGAAGGTTCAATAACAATAGAACACTATAGAAAAGAAGGATATATCCCCATGGGAATTATAAACTACCTTGTGAGATTAGGATGGTCTTACCACGATCAAGAAATATTTACCATGGATGAACTGCTAAAATATTTCGATGTAAAGGATATAAATAAATCTAATGCAATTTTCGACGACGAAAAAATGCTATGGGTGAACGCTCAGCAAATCAAAATGGCATCCCCAGAAAATATCTTGAAAAACTATAAAATCTTCTTAAAAGAAAACAACCTCCAAGAAACACTCTCCGACAATTTCATAAAAGAAGCTTTCGAAGTCTATAAAACGAGAATCAACACACTGAAAGATTTCTACCAAGAACTTAGGGTATACGCTACTGAAAACATTGATATTGACCTTTCACTCCTCCCAGAAGATGGGATACCCCAAAACCTAAAAGAATCCCTGAAAGAATTCTTAAGCAAAGTAGAAGAAATAACAAACTCCCCCAAAGAAGAAGCTGAAAACATCTTAAGATCAATACCTGAAAAATACCAACTCAAGTTAAAAGACTTTGGCCCGATCTTAAGAGTTATACTGACCGGAAGAAAAGTAAGCCCTGGACTCATAGAAGTGATTAAACTCTTAGGCCCTGAAAAAATAAAAAAAAGAGTAATACCTTTTATATCCTAAGACACACAATCGTTTTCACCGTAATATTCTAAATTCAACAAGGTTAAAAAACAGACAAAAAACTTATCGGTTACAGATGTATCATCATTTTACTATTATAATGACGGTAGTCGAGAAGTTAATTTCTAATTCAATCAAGATGTGAATATTACTATGGTGCGAAACCACATTAATTAGTTCCACTTTCTAAAAAGAGTAATACTCTTAGAGGGGTGCCTAAGGGCGCCTAGGGCGCTTGTGTCTAAGACACTTTCCTTAAATAATAGGGCTATTCTTGGGGGGTAAAAGCCCCTAGAACCCCTTTTAAGATAGGGGGGGGTGGGGTGGGGTGTTTGCCTTAGGCACTTTCTTTAAAAATGGGGGTATTCTTAGGGGGTGAAACCCCCTATAGGCAACTATAAGGGATGGGTGGGCGGGCGCCTAGGGCGCTTTCCTTAAATAACGGGGGTATTACTAGGGGGCGAAAGGCCCTTACTGTTAACTTTGGGGTGAATAAGAATATTATCCTAGTTTTAAAACGGGGGTATGCTTAGGGGGTTTTAACCCCCTAGAATTAAACTTAAGGGAGGGTGGGTGGGAATTACCCTAAGTAGGATGCTAAAGATGGAGAAAATGATTAACCTAATTTGTTTGAAAAGGGGGTATTCCAATGAGCGGGAAACGGGACTTGAACCCGCGACCTCTTCCTTGGCAAGGAAGCGCTCTACCAACTGAGCTATTCCCGCATCATCACAACTTTGAGCAAGGAAATTATAACAACTCATAAAAAGATTTTCAACTTAATCTCATATCTAGACAGAGATTTCTATTTTAGAGTTGATATTTTAAAATCTTATTGTTATTTTCATGTAGTGAGATACAAAATGAGGGGGATTATAATCCCTTCGATTAAGGTAATTAAAATTAAACATAAAAATCCCTAAATTTAAACTCCAATTCATAAACAAAAATCCTTAAGTAGAAATTTCTGAACAAAAATCTTTAAATAGAAATTCCTGAACTCTACTTTCTCTCATCTAGTCGATTTATAAGCATTACTAGCTTTTTTTCAAAATCGAAAGGCATATCTGTATAGCTTTTGATATATCCGCTTCTTCAAATTCTTTGTATTTCGCTTTAGCTAAGTTAATTGCTTTGAATATTTCGCTTTGTTGGTATCCTAAAGACTTCAATGCCAAGATAAGGTCACTCATTTTCCCATCATCCCTTTGAACTGAAATATTCATTTTCACAACAATATCTTTTAGCTCAGTAACTATCTTTTCTGCAGTTTTATTGCTTATACCTTTCACCGAAGATAGCAAAGAAACATCCTTTGATACTATAGCACCTATAACTTGTTTGTAAGATAATGATGAAAGTATCTTTAAAGCTATTCGTGGTCCTATCCCACTTACCGTAGTCAACAAAGAAAAAACTATTTTTGCCTCCTTGTCTATAAAACCATACCAATCCTCACCATTTTCATAAAAATGCCTGTATATATAAATTTTTCTTTTTTCGAGTACATTGATGTTAGAAAGATCTCTTGAAGACAGATATACCATATATCCTACCTCGTTTACCTCTAGGATGATGTAATCTTCGCCTATTTCTTTGATTTCACCAACTATATACTCTATCATATCTATAAAATTATTTCAATACATATTCCAAGTTCAAACTAAAACACCAATCCCTAGGAATTTCTATTTAACAAGAATTTTTACCTCTAAAAAGACAATTAAGGTGCGTGCTTAAAGAAATTTCTTCTAAAGTAATAGGGGTATTACTAGGGGTCCAAGCCCACTATAATTGAGGGAAAAAGCCCAGCCTCTCAAAAACGGGGTATTCTAGGGAGCGAATCCCCCTCAAAGGGAGTACCCTTAGAGGGCGTAGCCCTCTAGAATAACAATTAGGGAGGGTGGGTGGGAGTTACCCTAGATAGATGCTAAGAAAATTTCTTAAGTAGAAATTCCCGATTTTAGCAAAGTACTAATTGACTAAAGTAATCCTACTCTCGAGCTGTAAAATCTAGAATATATTTAGAATCGTCATTAGATATGTAAGAATATGAAACCGCAACCCATAATTTTTTGTTACTTTTTGTAGTATCTATTCTAACAACCTGGCCTATCATTTGAACTTCCCTAGTAGGAAACTTCACAAATATTCTTAGAGAATCATTTATATTTAGAAACTTGGCTATAATATTGTCAATTTCAAACCTCAAACCTCCAGCACTTATATCTATGACAGGAATAGTATAACTCTCCCTAGAAACAGTAGAGTATATCGAGTTTTTAATGTAAGCCTCAGAAATAAGACTAGCTATACTGTCTATATATATCACATCTTTGATTGAAAACATTCCTTGCGATTTTATACATACCAGAAAACCTATGACATCATCTATAATTTTAATAGGTACAGTAACCATACTTGAGATATTATTGCTTAGAAACATGGCTCTCAGCCTTTTTATCTGATCTACTACTTTCTGGTCCTCCCAGTTAGCTTTTCTCATGTAGTCTCCGTAAGTTATGATATTAAATCCCTCGTAAGTCTTTATGTAAGATTCCAGATCAGAAGTATTCTCCACAACTAAAGGTCTTTTAAACATTCCTGCAATTATGGCCGAAGAAGGTAATGTCATACCCCTCTTGTAGAATATAAATTCATATCTAGAAACCAATTTTGATATTCTCTTCACAGCTAAGTCTATAACTCTGGTCATGTTGGGAACATCTTTATCCAATTCACTTTTAAGTTCTTTTAATTCACTTGGGATATTTTCAGGCAAAGGCACAGTTGTCTTCGAAAAATCTAAAGGTTTCACAAACGAGAACCTCATGAAGAGTTTTTGGTAGACATTTTTCCTTGGATACTTTCTCTTGACCCAGATGTTTATAGATGAAGGTAACATAAGCATTATATTTCTACTCTTCAAACTAAGAACCTCTGTCTGGAAATTATATAACTTGCTTTCAAGTAAAAACTCGCAAGTCAAAACGCTTTCACTACCCTTAAGTTCGTCAGAAGTGTATATCTCAAAACTATAATCCCCAACATACCTTATAGAACCTTTTGTTTTTAGATTGGAATATATCACATCTAAACTGATATTATAAGACTTAACCTTCTTCAAGAGAAACAAAATTTTCGAAGGATCTGATATATAATTACCTTCCATTTCCTAATCCTTTATATCTATAGGTTTAAAACTTTTACTATTTTTATGTCAATAAAATAATCGTCCAAAAACCTGTCTTTCCTGTAGAAATAAGAATAAAGACAATCAACTTTCTTACCAACAACATTTAAAACATTTTCGGGAGTCTCGTCACACAAAAACCATCTGTTGTTGATTCTTACTATTCCATAGCTGTTATTTTTGAAATCTTCCACAATAACACCCCTAGCCATAAATAGCAATTCACTTTCATTACCAACAGGTTCCAAACAAATCAACAATCTGGAATACCTATCAATAAAATCTTGAATATCAAGGTCCAGAATATATTCAGGTTTTTCCAGAAACATCGAATAATCAGTGTTCTGTAAATAGTAAATCAAATCATTCAACCTATCTTCAGATATTACAAATCCAGCCGCCCTCTTATGCCCTCCAAAGTTAATAAAAAGATGATTTACTTCTCTAAGAATAGAGATCACATCACCATTCTTAAACCTAGCAGAACCAGTATACGAATTGTTAGCGTTCTTCGTAATTACAAATATAGGTTTGTCATTGAAATAGTTAGCCAGCTTACTAGCAATCAAACTTACTATTCCCTTAGAAATCTTCGTATTAACCAAAATATTAGAATTCTCGCGTCTAACTTGTTCAAAAACTTCGTTAAAAATTTCACTACTTATAGACTTTCTCTCCAGGTTAGCTCGAAGTATCTTAGAAGTAATATCTTTACAGATATGGAAATCCCTACAAAGTAAAAGATCCACAGCAATGCTGGCATTTCCCATCCTACCAGTGGAATTCAAAACCGGAATAACAGAAAAAATCAAATCCCTTAATCTAACATCTTTCTTTACCCCCAATTCTCCAATCAAATACCTCATACCCATAACCTCAGTATTGGCTATCTTTTCTAAAGCAAACTTTACTGCAAACCTATTCTCATCTATAGGTAACATTGAATCCGAAAGCACCGTTATTCCAACTAAAGGCAAGTATTTGTTCACAATTGCGATTAAATTTCTTTCATACTTAAGATGAATAGATAGAAGAAGTTTTGTTATTTTGGTCTCCATATCTACGAAGTCCGGAATACCAAATTCTTCTAACATTTGATTAAAGTTTTTCGACCTTCCTGAGAAATGTTTGTAAACATCTTGTATAAACATGTATTTTTTTAATACTTTCTTAAGATCTCTATGCTTGTGTGAAACCTTAACAAAAAAGTCATCCTTTGAGATAAACAAAAAAACATAGTCACTCTCGTAAAGATGATCAAAATCAACTTTCATTCTAGAAGGAACAAAATATCGGTATCTAACAACTTCTAAATTGTCTTCCAACACATCAGAAACATAATACAACTCTAGCTTACTAAATTTCATATAGATATACAAAGCTAAAATCAGCTTAAAAGCTACAAAAGCCCCAGAAAGTTCTCTAAACTCAGTAACTTCAGCTTTCGGATCTATTACAGCATAAGCATATTGAAATATTTCTTCGCTATTTAACTCATGATGATCTGTAATAATCATATCTATGCCTAGATCTTTTGAAAACTTAACAGCATCGTAAGCAGAAATACCATTGTCAACAGTAATAATCAGAGAAATATTATTTTCCTTTGCCCATGAAACTACACTACCCGTTATACCGTAATCATCTTCACCTTCAGGGACTCTGTAAAAGATCTCAGAACTAGAATTAAAAAACTTCTTTATATCAGATAAACCATCTACAACTATAAATGTTGCCACTATACCGTCCGCATCCTTATCACCAAATACTAAAATCTTCTCACCTCTCTCTAAAGCTTTAAAAATCCTTTTACAAGACTTTTCCATGTCCCTAAAAACAAAAGGTGACCTCAAAGAAGATATAGAAGGAAAAAGAATGTAAAACACATCATATGCAGTAAGATTCCCTTTCTCTCTAGAAAATAATTTTTGTATAATCTTTTTCGAATCAGATAAAGGCACATCAATGTTGTTCTTCTCCAGAAAATAGCTTATTATCCTATCCACATCCATAAACCTAATTATAAACACACAAGATAAAATAACAAAAATCA
>FWWL01004218.1_pt1 | contig 24704 bp, 17 predicted proteins | sample 2228331 | NCBI WGS metagenome assembly FWWL01 (sample SAMEA103939775, study PRJEB20133) | metagenome | reverse complement strand
ACCCTGATCCCGCACTGGCGCGGGGGCACCCTCTGGCCCGGCGCCGCGGCGCGCACCGGCGACGTGCATGACCCGGCCACCGGACGGGTCGCCGCGCAGGTGTCGTTCGCCTCGGCCGAGGAGGTCGACGCGGTGGTGCGCGAGGCCCGCGCGGCCGGGCGGGAGTGGGCGGAGGCGTCGCTGACCCGGCGTACGTCGGTGCTGTTCGCGTTCCGCGAGGTGCTGGCGCGGCGGCGCGAGGAGGTCGCGGCGGCCATCACCGCCGAGCACGGCAAGGTCCTCGACGACGCGCTGGGGGAGGTGCAGCGCGGGCTGGAGGTCGCGGAGTTCGCGTGCGGCGCCCCGCACCTGCTCAAGGGCGCCTTCTCCGACGGGGTGTCGACCGGGGTCGACGTGCACTCGGTGCGCCACGCCCTGGGCGTCGTGGCCGTCATCTCGCCGTTCAACTTCCCGGCGATGGTGCCGCTGTGGTTCGTGCCGGTGGCGATCGCCTGCGGCAACGCGGTGGTGCTCAAGCCCAGCGAGAAGGACCCGTCGGCCTCGCTGCTGCTGGCGGAGTGCTGGGCGGAGGCGGGCCTGCCGGCGGGCGTCTTCAACGTCGTCCACGGCGACAAGGAGGCGGTGGACGCGCTGCTGGAGCACCCGGAGGTCGCGTCGGTGTCGTTCGTCGGGTCGACGCCGGTGGCGCGCTACGTCTACGAGACCGGCACGCGGCACGGCAAGCGGGTCCAGGCGCTCGGCGGCGCGAAGAACCACATGGTGGTGCTGCCCGACGCCGACCTCGACGAGGTGGCCGACGCTGCGGTCTCGGCTGGCTTCGGCTCGGCGGGGGAGCGGTGCATGGCGATCTCGGTCGTCGTCGCGGTCGACCCCGTGGGCGACGAGCTGGTGCCGCGGATCGCCGAGCGGATGAGCGGCCTGCGCACGGGCGACGGGCGCCGCGGCTGCGACATGGGGCCGCTGGTGACCGGCGAGCACAGAGACAAGGTGGCGTCGTACGTCGCCGCCGGGGTCGACGCCGGCGCGACGCTCGTCGTCGACGGCCGCGAGGTGGTCCCGGACGGCGACGAGGGCGGCTTCTGGCTGGGCCCCACGCTCTTCGACCACGTGGCGCCCGGGATGCCGGTCTACGACGAGGAGATCTTCGGGCCGGTGCTCTCGGTCGTCCGCGTGGCGACGTACGACGAGGCGCTGGCGCTCGTGAACGCCAACCCCTACGGCAACGGCACGGCGATCTTCACCGGCGACGGCGGTGCGGCCCGGCGGTTCCAGCGCGAGGTCGAGGTCGGCATGGTCGGCGTCAACGTCCCCATCCCGGTGCCGATGGCCTACTACTCCTTCGGCGGCTGGAAGTCCTCGCTCTTCGGCGACACCCACGCCCACGGCATGGAGGGGGTCCACTTCTTCACCCGGGGCAAGGTGATCACCACGCGGTGGCCGGACCCGGCTTCCAGGCCTGGGATCGACCTGGGGTTTCCTCAGCACCGGTGAGGGTTTGGGCCGGCGTTCGACGTGAGTGGCGCTCGAGGTGCGCGTCGAAGGCGGCGAAGTGACGCTCGAGAGCGTTGCGTTCGCCTGCCGGAGTGCCGGTGACGCACCTCGTGCGGCGCAGGGACTCCAATCGCGCCACCTGCGGCGGATTGACGCGTTGTCCTGGGCTACGCCATGCGGGCTTCCGCACGGAAGCGGCGTTCGGGCGGGCGCACTGCCGCCTCGGCCAGAGAGGACAAACAGCGTCGTTGCGATGCACAGACAGATCGGGCCAAGTCGACTACCGTGCACATTCGACACTGGCCACTATGGGGATGACAATGCAAATGCCGAAAGTCGGCGAAAGAGCAGAATTTCTCGTTCGAGGAACGTCCACTGAGTGGACCTTCGTGGGCGTTCTCAAAGGCGAGGATGCCGTCAACTTTGCCGTCCTTCGCGAAAGCGACCGCCGGATCTACACGATCCCGCGAGAAAACATCAGCGCGGTCCGATTATTTCGCGAAACGCCGCCGTTTAGGAGTCTTCAACCGGAGGCGCCCTCGCCTATCGGACACCTGCTGAAAGAGATTGAAGGGACTGTTGCGCAGATCTCTACTTGCGGGCAAGGCGGCACGACTAACGAGAGCGTAGTAGAACAAGTTCGATCAGTCGGCCTTCTCATCGAGGAACTCCGAAGCCAAGTTGTCAATGAGCGCCATTCGAAGTCGCTGGCCGCATTGCTAGACATGGTTGAGGCATGTGTCCCGATCCTCATCGCCTCGGCTCCTGGTCCCGTGAAGTCCGCGCGTCAACGCTACGAAGAGGCTAGAAGGCAGGCCAGTCGACTCCTTAACAAGAACAGACGGGACGGCAAACTGTCCCAGGTTCAGCGCGAGGCATACCGCGTGATCGCCGCCACTGAATCGAATCAGTGGGCGGCCATCTGCAAACGCGTCGAGGCCCACCCCCACTTGATAGTCGGCGCAAAGATGACTCTGAATCTTTCTACGGGAGGTGAGTTCCTTCTTCCCCTGCGTGTCGCCCTCGACAACTCCGAAGTGCCGGCGCGTGGGATCCGGCTTGTGCTAGACCAGCACCGCGGTGTGGAGCTCGTGGGCAATGCACCGATGATCGACGAGTTGCTGCCCGGGAAGTCTGCATCATTGCAGGCACGCCTCATGGACCGACGCCGCCAGGGCGCCCGCGATGATGTGCGCGTCACTGCGCATCTTGAGTACCTTGGTCCAAATGATGAGCTTCTGCGATCGACGCAGCACAAGATCACCGTACAGCTGAGACGCCCGATCGCATTTGAACCGATGCAGAACCCATTTCGCGAGTTCGCCTCTGGCATCCCCGTGGACGATCCAAAAATGTTCTTCGGTCGCGAGACATTAATTGACGACATCCTTGAGCAACTTACACATCGGCCGACTGGTCGATGCTTCGCGCTGTATGGCCAGAAGCGGACCGGCAAGTCAAGCGTGATCGAGCAGGTGCGAGCCAAACTGGAACGCGACGGCGCCCTCGTCGCTTCCGTCTCGATGGGTGTAGTCGATCGCAGTTCGATCACTGCCAGCTTCGTTGCCGAAGCTCTCGATCAGTTGCGGCTTCAGGTGGCTGCGCGTTTGGACGAACGAACCTTCGCGAAACTTCTTACCCGGTGGCCGGACCAAGCGGCAATCGGTTCACAACCGCTCACAAGTTTTCGTCGCGCATGCACGGCTGCGCGAGCGCTAACAGGAGTGGGGCACTCGAACGAACAGCGAATCGTGATTATTGTCGATGAATTCACCTATCTGTATGAGCTTCTGCGCAGAGATCACGTGGCAACCGCGGACCAAGAGCAACTGCGTGACTTTATGCGACAGTGGAAGAGCCTGCTGGAGAGCAAAACCTTTTCGGCACTCGTTGTCGGTCAAGACACCATGCCGTATTTTCTTCAGGCGTTCCCGAACGAATTTAGCGTCATGCACACCGAACGCCTCGATTATCTGACTGCTCCTGAGACAGAAAGTTTGGCCGACACGCCAATCAAGCGCGCGGATGGATCAAGTCGATTCACGGGATATGGCCTTCCGAGGATCCACGCCTACACTTCGGGACATCCATATTTCAGCCAGATTCTTTGTGACCGGATCGTCTCCACCGCGAACGAAAATAAGCGACCCGAGATCAGCGAGTTCGAGGTTGATGCGGCGATCGAAACCCTCCTCGAGGGGCCCACCGAGATCGGGTTTCACCGCTTCGACTGTCTACTCTCCGCAGACAACACGGGTGTCATCGTTAACGAGACGGCACTCGGGGAAATCCGAGACCAGGACTCAGGTCGGATAGCCCTGAGGGTTGCCCATCGACTTGCTCGACTGTCAGGCCCGCAGGACAAGGCAGTCGAGATAGATGATCTAGACCTCACCCTGACCGAGCGGCAGGTCTTACGCGATCTCATACTTCGCGAGGTGGTCGTGGAGAGAGAAGGCCGAGTACAGATCAGGGTCCTTCTGTTCTCTGAGTATCTCCGAAGGATGTCGTCTTGATCGAAGGAAGACAGGCCCAAGCCGCACGAATAGTCGATTTTCTGGAAGCTGACTTCAATGTTGCGGTTCACTCAGCTCCAGGCGCAGGCAAGACTTGGCTAGCCGACTCAATCTCAGAGAGGGTTGGGGGGCGATCCATTAGACGATTCGACTTGAGTATTGAAAGCTCTGGGAACGCTGTCTTTTCTGCGCTTCAGGGCGCAGAGGGCGGCGAATTGTGCTCGTCGATATATCAGGCTTACCGTTCAGTACGCGATCAGGTCGAACAGACGCCAGCATCGACGGTTCTTGTGCTCGACGAATTCGACTCAGTCGTCCGTTGGGACGACGGCTTGGAATTCCTCAAGTTGCTCAGGGAAATTATTCACCGGCCATGGAAGACGTCTGTGACGGCGTTCATCCTATCGAGACGACCGCTGGAACAGATTGAATCCGAAGTCCGGGGAATATCAACACTGGCGACACTTTGCCAGCAAGAGCATCTGGGGGCATTGACGTCGGCGGATCTCCGCAGTCTCTGGCCGCAGGCCGTTGACCTCACCGATGATGAACTGGAAACTTGTTTGCAGTGGTCAGCAGGATATGCGCCGCTAGTTCGCTATTGGCTGGCTGCGAGGCCGGACTCGACGCCTTCCATCGCCGCGGAAGCGGAGCAAGTAGTTCAATTTCAGCGTCTCCTTGACCACTTGGACGGCATGGGCTTGCGGGACGCCGCTGCTCAGTTGGTGTTGGGGCCAATCGTCGATGATTGGATCCTGGAGAGGAGACAGCTGGAACTACTCGGAGTTCTTGCACGTGACGCAGAGGAGCGCTCTTTCGGGTCTCATCCGGTCTTCAGGGACAGCCTCCGCCATCGGACTTGGGCTCTAGATCCTTGGGGCCGCCTTGGTCTTGCTGAGGTGCGGATGCGTGGCGTCATCGAAACGGTGCTTGAGGAAGTCTACGGGAATTCGTGGATTTCCGAAGGCCCACTAAAGGGTTCGAAGGCTGTCCAGTCTGCCTACTCGGCCGCCAAGGAAAAGCAGAAATCTGACATTCGCAGGTTTGGGCGAGCGGGATCGTGGCTCGCATATACATATCCGCAGGATCTCGGCGACATAATAATCTCCGCGTGGACGGATTTTCAGCCCGTCTTCTCGTCCGCCGACAAGGCGACTTGGCGGAATCGATTTGCCGCCCTCGCAACGTATCGAACTCCCGTAGCGCACAATCGCGCTGAGGTGCTTAGCGAGGCACAAAGAACGCAATGTCGAATCTTCGCTGACGAAGTGCTCCGGGCGATCGACGATTACATGAGTCAGCGGCTGTGAGGGCCAGTGGGTGAAAAAACTCATGTTTATTAGAAGTTGCGCTCTCTCGTCAATGTTGGAAGAGAGTTCGGCTAGATCGTCTCGCGACGTCACCTGTGATCAAGGCTGAATGAGGTGCGAAGCAATGTGTTCGGGAAGTTCTGAGCCTGTCGGGATTTCCACCGACGCGAGGTGTCCATCTGACAAAACCTTGACGGTCGGAATGCCGAACGAATGCCACACGTCAATGACGTCGTCACGGTCATCGATCGCCACTATTGGTAGGTAGCGACGTACGAGCTCGCGCGCTATCTCTTGTTTGATGTCCGAGTCTGGTCTGTAATCACCGTTGGGGCGAAGCGCCATGTGGTCGTAAATGACGTGGTGTTCATCAAGCCAAATGGCGGTGAGGAATGCCCATCGTTCCTCGCGTCCGGACACGATGATGGTCAGAAGTCCTGCGTCTCGGAGTCGCGCGACTAGCTCCACAACCGCTGGATGACTCGGGCAATCCAACGAAGCCGAATGGAATGCATGGAAATCGCGCCGGAATGGGGCTTCGCCCGCTGGCGCCTCCACCAGGGAGCGGATTGCGCGGACGTCGCAGAGGGTGCCGTCGATGTCCACAATTGCTACCGCGGGTCGCGCCTCCGGTCCCGGCATCAGGGTCACTCCTAGACCGTAGCGGGATGGATGTTGTAGGTGCTAGCAAGTCGGCAAGGATAGACCGGGATGTATGGGGATGCGATGCCGTACAGCGATTACGGAGGCCGCGGCAGGGGCCGCTCGTGCGTCAATGGTTCGTCCGCTGCGTGTCATAGTGGGCGAAAGGACGCTCTGCCGGGGACCAGACGCAGCACTGTCACAGTTCGATAACGACCGTCCCGGGATGGAGGGACCTGCTCGGCCCGCGAAATGTCGGTGGTCGCGGCTGTAATGAGGTGTGGCAGTTCTCGGGCAGCAGCACCCTCTCGACCAGGTGGTTGAGGCGCTGTCCGCCGCCCTCGACGACGCGCACGCTGCGTCGTTGATCGGGTTGGAGCAGGCGGCGACGGCTGATGCGCTGCGAGCTCTGGCGCAGGTGGCCGCGCGGTTGGATGCGTTGACGGCGACGGTGCTGAGGCACGCGGCCGAGGTGCGGGTCGAGGAGACCGGCGGCGCCACGACGACCGCGACGTGGTGGGCGCAGGCGACTCACCGGACCCGGGCCGCCGCGCACCGCGACGTCACGCTCGCCGTGGCGCTGGGGCGGTACACCGCGCTGGCCGAGGCGCTGGCGGAGGGGCGGATCAACGGCGAGCAGGCCCACGTCCTCGCGCGGGCACTGGCCGACCTGGAGGACGACGGGCCCGAGGACCTGGACCCGTCGGTGGTCGAGCAGGCCGAGAAGCACCTCATCGTGTGTGCGGACAGCTTCGACGCCAGACAGCTGAAGATCCTCGGACGACACGTGCTGACCGTCGTGGCTCCCGAGGTGGGTGAGGCGCACGAGGCGAAGCTGCTGGAGGGCGAGGAGCGCCGCGCCGCCGAGCGGACCCGGCTGACGATGAGCGGTGATGGGCACGGGATGGTCCACGGCCGGTTCTCCGTCCCCGAGCTCCACGGGGCGATGCTCGCGAAGGCGCTGCAGGCGCTGACGTGGGCCAGGCAGGAGCCGGCGCAGATCCGCCAGGTCCGCTCGACCCCGCAGAGCAACGGCGAGGCGTTCACCGAGCTGCTGGAACGGATCAGCGAGAAGGACCTCCCCACCGTCGGTGGGGTCGGAGCCACGGTCGTGGTGACCATGACGCTGGAGACCCTCATGGGTGGGCTCGCGAAGGCCTCGCTCGACACCGGCGAGGTGATCCCCGCCGGCACAGCGCGGCGACTGGCCTGCGAGGCCGGGATCATCCCCATGGTCCTCGGCGGGACGTCGCAGGTGCTCGACGTCGGCAGGCGCCGCCGCTTCCACACCAAGGCCCAGCGCCTCGCCATCGCCCAACGCGACAAGACCTGCACCGCACCCGGCTGCGACGCCCCACCCGGCCGTTGCCAGGTCCACCACGTCATCCCGTGGTCCCAGGGCGGACCGACCACCGTCAAGGACGGCCGGCTCTACTGCTCCGCCCACCACGCCATGGCACACGACCCGAAGCGGTCCGGGCGGCTTCGGACGTAGGTCGACGTGGTTGCGGTTTCCGTGGACCCCGCCGGGGTCTCGAGGCTCGTCGCTGACGCTCCTCGCACCTCGACCAACGGAGGGTGGCGAGGCCTCAGAGCATCGACGAGGCCTTGTCCAGCACCACCCGCAGGATCTGCTCCATCTCGTCGAAGTGCGACTGGTCGCAGATGAGCGGCGGGGCCAGCTGCACGACCGGGTCGCCCCGGTCGTCGGCGCGGCAGTAGAGCCCCTCGGCGAAGAGCTGCTTGGAGACGAAGCCGTAGAGGATCCGCTCGCACTCCTCGGCGCTGAAGGACTCCTTGGTCGCCTTGTCCTTCACCAGCTCGATGCCGAAGAAGTAGCCCTCGCCGCGGACGTCGCCGACGATCGGCAGGTCCAGCAGCCGCTCGAGCGTCGCGCGGAAGGCGCCCTCGTTGGCGCGGACATGCTCGAGGACCTTCTCCTCCTCGAAGATCTGCAGGTTCTTCAGCCCCACCGCGGTGGAGACCGGGTGCCCGCCGAAGGTGTAGCCGTGGGCGAACATCTCGGTGCCGTGCAGGAACGGGTCCATCAGCTTGTCGCTGGCGATCATCGCGCCGAGCGGGGAGTAGCCCGAGGTCAGTCCCTTGGCGCAGGTGATCATGTCGGGCTGGTAGTCGAAGCGCTCCGCGCCGAACATGTGGCCGAGCCGGCCGAAGGCGCAGATCACCTCGTCGGAGACCAGCAGCACGTCGTACTCGTCGCAGATCTCCCGCACCCGCTGCCAGTACGACGGCGGCGGCGGGAAGCAGCCGCCCGCGTTCTGCACCGGCTCCAGGAAGACCGCGGCCACCGTGTCGGGGCCCTCGTCCTCGATCGCCACCGCGATCTGGTCCGCGGCCCAGCGGCCGAACTCCTCCAGGCTGCCGCCGCCGAACCCGGGGTGCTGGTCGGCGCGGTAGTAGTTGGTGTTCGGCACCCGGAACGTCGAGGGCACCAGCGGCTCGAACTGCTGCTTGAGCAGCGGCAGCCCCGTGATCGACAGCGCGCCCTGGGTGGTGCCGTGGTAGGCGATCGCCCGGGAGATCACCTTGTGCTTCATCGGCTTGCCGACGAGCTTGAAGTAGTTCTTCGCCAGCTTCCAGGCGGTCTCCACGGCCTCACCGCCACCGCTGGTGAAGAAGACCCGGTTCAGGTCGCCCGGCGCGTACGACGCGACCTTCTCGGCCAGCTCGATCGCGGTCGGGTGCGCGTAGGACCACAGCGGCATGAACGCCAGCTCGGAGGCCTGCTTCGCCGCCGTCTCGGCGAGGTCGGTGCGCCCGTGGCCCAGCTGGGACACGAACAGCCCCGCCAGCCCGTCGAGGTAGCGCCGGCCGTGCGAGTCGTAGAGGTAGGCACCCTCGCCGCGGACCATCACCGGCACGTCACCGTGGTCGTACTGCCCGTGCCGCGTGAAGTGCAGCCACAGGTGGTCCTTCGCGGCCTGCTGGAGGTGGTCGTGGTCGAGCTGGCTCATGTCCTCCATGGTGAGCGACGAGGTAACCCGATGGCAAGCGGATCGGTGGTCGAAACGCCGATCGGCTTCGGATTCCGTCGTTACGGATGAGCAAGGCCACGGGGTGCTAGGAAGGGAGACATGACCCGATACGGCGCGATGTTCGGTCCCGACCTCACCTTCCTCGGCGTCCCGGCGGTCGACCTCGAGGAGCCGTCGGGCTGGGCCGACGCCGACGTGGTCGTCGTCGGAGCGCCGTACGACGGCGGCACCTCCCACCGGCCGGGGACCCGCTTCGGGCCGCAGGCGATCCGCCAGACCTGCTACCTGCCCCACGACGGCTCCCGGCCGCACCTCGCGCTGCGGGTCGACGCCCTGCAGGACCTCCGCGTCGTCGACGCCGGGGACGTCGAGATGCCGCCGGGGGAGAGCGACCGGGCGCTGGCCGCGCTCGAGAAGGCCGTCCACACCGTCGCCGCCGCCGGCAAGGTCCCGCTGGTGCTCGGCGGGGACCACTCCATCGCCCTGCCCGACGCGACCGGCGTCGCGCGGCACCACGGCTTCGGTCGGGTCTCGATGATCCACTTCGACGCCCACGCCGACACCGGCGACATCGAGTTCGGCTCGCTGCACGGCCACGGGCAGCCGATGCGCCGGCTCATCGAGTCCGGCGCCCTGCGCGGCGACCGGTTCCTCCAGGTCGGCCTGCGCGGCTACTGGCCCGGCCCGGAGACGCTGACGTGGATGGCCGAGCAGCGGATGCGCTCCTTCGAGATGACCGAGATCGGGGCACGCGGCCTCGACGCGGTGCTCGACGAGGCCTTCGAGATCGCCCTCGACGACTGCGACGCGGTCTTCCTCTCCGTCGACATCGACGTCTGCGACCCCGGCCACGCCCCCGGCACCGGCACCCCCGAGCCGGGCGGGCTGAGCTCGCGCGAGCTCCTCGACGCGGTGCGGCGCATCTGCCTGGAGCTGCCCGTGGCGGGCATCGACGTCGTCGAGGTGTCCCCGCCCTACGACCACGCCGAGATCACCGCCTACCTCGCCAACCGGGTCTGCCTCGAGGCGCTCTCGGGCATGGCGGCGCGCAAGGTCGGGATCTCCCACGACCCCGCCGGCCCGCTGCTGGAGGGGCGGTGAGCCCAGCGCCCACCCTGCTCACGGGAGGGACGCTCTTCGACGGCGAGCGCCACCGCGGCCGCGCCCAGGTGCTCCTGGCCGGTGGACGGGTCGCGGCGGTGGCCGTCGACGGCGAGGAGCTCGACGTCCCACCCGGCACGACCCGGGTCGACCTCGGCGGCGGGCTGCTCCTCCCGGGCTTCACCGACGCCCACGTCCACACCGTCCAGGGCGGTCTCGAGCGCATCCGCTGCGACCTCAGCGGCGGGTCCACGCGCGAGGACTACCTCGCCCTCGTCGCGGCGTACGCCGCCTCGTACGACGGTCCGTGGATCCTCGGCGGCGGCTGGGCGATGGCCGCCTTCCCCGGCGGCACCCCGACCGCCGCCGACCTCGACGCGGTCGTCCCGGACCGGCCGGTGCTGCTGCCCAACCGCGACCACCACGGCGCCTGGGTCAACAGCCGCGCCCTCGAGCTCGCCGGCATCACCCGTGAGACCCCGGATCCGCCGGACGGCCGGATCGAGCGCGACCCCACCGGCGCGCCCACCGGCACCCTCCACGAGGGCGCCATGGACCTCGTCGCCCGGCTGCTCCCGCCGACCGGCCCCGAGGAGCTCGACCGCGCCCTAGCGGCCGGCCAGGAGCACCTGCACTCGCTAGGGGTCACCGGCTGGCAGGACGCGATCGTCGGGGCGTACGCCGGCATGGAGGACCCCGGGCCCGCCTACGTCCGGGCGGCCGCCTCCGGCACGCTGCGCTCACACGTCGTCGGAGCCCTGTGGTGGGACCGCGACCGTGGCCTCGAGCAGGTCGCCGACCTCGTCGCCCGCCGGGAGGCGTACACCCACGGACGGTTCCGGGCCACCAGCGTGAAGGTCATGCAGGACGGGGTCGCCGAGAACGGCACCGCCGCCCTCGGCGCCCCCTACCTCGACCGCTGCGGCCACCCCACCGACAACGCCGGGCACTCCTTCGTCGACCCGCACGTGCTGCGCGAGGCCGTGCGGCTGCTGGCCACGGAGGGGTTCCAGGTGCACGTGCACGGCATCGGCGACCGGGGTGTGCGCGAGGCGCTGGACGCCTTCGAGGGCCTCGACGCCGCCGGCCGCGCGCTGCGGCACCACGTCGCGCACCTGCAGCTGGTCGACCCCCGCGACGTCGCGCGGTTCGGGGCCCTCGGCGTCGCGGCCAACATCCAGGCGCTCTGGGCCTGCCACGACGAGCAGATGCTCGAGCTCACCCTGCCGTTCCTGGGGGAGGAGCGCGCCCGGTGGCAGTACCCCTTCGGCGACCTGCACCGCACCGGGGCGCGGCTCGTGGCGGGCAGCGACTGGCCGGTCAGCAGCGTCGACCCGCTCCAGGCGGTCCACGTCGCGGTGAACCGCACCGAGCACGGCGCGGACGGCCCGGCCGGGCACGACCCGTTCCTGCCGGAGCAGTCCCTGCCTGTCGAGGTGGCGCTGGCGGCGTACACCTCGGGGAGCGCGTGGGTCAACGGGCGCGACGACGCCGGACGGGTGCGGCCCGGCGCCGTCGCGGACCTCGTGCTGCTCGACCGCGACGTCGTGCTGGGGGACCCGGGGGACATCGGCGCGGCCCGGACCGTGCGCACCTGGATCGACGGCGAGGTCGTCCACGAGGCGTGATCGTCGAGCCGACAGCGATCTGGCGACGGATTCCGTCACGTATCGGCCGTTCGGCCTACCGGATCCGTCGTCGGCTCACTACGCTCCCGCCATGGCCGACACCACGTTCCAGAACGTCATCAACGGCGAGCTCGTCGACGCCGCCTCCGGTGCGACGTACGACGTAATCGACCCCACCACCGGCGAGGTCTACGCCCAGGCGCCCGCCTCGGGCGAGGAGGACGTCGATCGCGCGTACGCCGCCGCCGACGCCGCCTTCGAGGGCTGGGGCTGGGAGACCACCCCGCAGGACCGGGCCCGGGCGCTGCTGAAGCTGGCCGACGCCATCGAGGACCGGGTCGAGGAGATCGCCCGGGTCGAGTGCCGCGACACCGGCAAGCCCTTCGGCCTGACCATGGACGAGGAGATGGGCTACGCCCACGACCACTTCCGCTTTTTCGCGGGCGCTTCCCGGGTGCTCGAGGGCCGCGCGGCCGGGGAGTACATGGCCGACCACACCTCGTGGGTGCGCCGCGAGCCGATCGGCGTCGTGGGCCAGGTGACGCCGTGGAACTACCCGCTGCTGATGATGATCTGGAAGATCGCCCCCGCGCTGGCCGCCGGCAATACCGTCGTCCTCAAGCCCAGCGACACCACCCCGGCCAGCTCCACCCTGCTGGCACAGATCGCTCAGGAGTTCCTGCCGCCGGGCGTGCTCAACGTCGTCTGCGGCGACCGCGACACCGGCCGCGTGCTCGTCTCGCACCCGACCCCGCAGATGGTGGCCATCACCGGCTCGGTGCGCGCCGGCATGGAGGTCGCCGGCGCCGCCGCGACCGACCTGAAGAAGGTCCACCTCGAGCTCGGCGGCAAGGCCCCGGTCATCGTCTTCGACGACGCCGACGTGGCCGCCGCGGCCGAGGGGATCGCCGGCGCGGCCCTCTTCAACGCCGGCCAGGACTGCACCGCCGCCACCCGGGTGCTCGCCGCCCCCGGCATCCACGACGAGCTGGTCGCCGCGCTCGCCGAGGCCGCCCAGGGCATGCCGACCGGGATGCCGGACGTCGAGGGCGTCTACTACGGCCCGCTCAACAACGCGAACCAGCTCGCCCACGTCTCCGGCATGGTCGACCGGCTCCCCGACCACGCCGAGGTCGTCACCGGCGGCACCCGCCAGGGCGAGCGCGGCTACTTCTACGAGCCGACCGTCCTGTCCGGCCTGCGCCAGGACGACGAGCAGGTCCAGACCGAGATCTTCGGCCCCGTCATGACCGTCCAGCGCTTCTCCGACGAGGCCGAGGCACTGCGCTGGGCCAACGGCGTGAAGTACGGCCTGGCCTCCAGCGTCTGGACCACCGACCACGCCCGGGCCATGCGGGTCTCGCGCCGCCTGGACTTCGGCGCCGTGTGGATCAACACCCACATCCCCTTCGTCTCCGAGATGCCCCACGGCGGCTTCAAGCACTCCGGCTACGGCAAGGACCTCTCCATGTACGGCCTCGAGGACTACACCCGGATCAAGCACGTCATGAGTGCGATCGGTGGGTGAGGCACCCATGAGGATCCTGCTGGTCGGCGCCGGCGGCGTGGGAGCGGCCTTCTGCTCCATCGCCGCTCGTCGCGACTTCTACGAGACGATCGTCGTCACCGACTACTCCCTCGAGCGCGCCGAGCGGGCCGCGGCCCAGGACGGGCGCTTCACCGCGGCGCGGGTCGACGCCTCGTCGGCCGACGCGGTCACCGCCCTGTGCCGCGAGCACCGGATCACCCATGTCATGAACGCCGTCGACCCGGTCTTCGACATGCCCGTCTTCGAGGGCGCGCTCGCTGCCGGCGCCGACTACCTCGACATGGCGATGTCGCTCTCGAGGCCGCACCCCGAGCGGCCCCACGAGGTCCCGGGCGTCAAGCTCGGCGACGAGCAGTTCGCGCAGGCCGGGGCGTGGGAGGCCGCCGGCCGGCTCGCGCTCGTCGGGATCGGCGTCGAGCCCGGCCTCTCCGACGTCTTCGCGAGGTACGCCGCCGACCACCTCTTCAGCGAGATCGACGAGCTCGGCACCCGCGACGGCGCCAACCTCGTCGTCCGCGACGAGCAGGGCAACGAGGTCTTCGCCCCGTCGTTCTCGATGTGGACGACCATCGAGGAGTGCCTCAACCCACCCGTCGTGTGGCAGGACGGCGCCTGGCACACCACGGCCCCGTTCTCCGAGCCCGAGGTCTTCGACTTCCCCGAGGGCATCGGGCCGGTCGAGTGCGTCAACGTCGAGCACGAGGAGGTGCTCCTGATGCCGCGCTGGGTCGACTGTCGCCGCGCCACCTTCAAGTACGGCCTCGGCGAGGAGATGATCACCATCCTCAAGGTGCTCCACCAGCTCGGCCTGGACTCGACCGAGAAGGTCTCGGTGAAGGGGGTCGAGGTGTCGCCGCGCGACGTCGTGGCCGCGGTGCTGCCGGACCCCGCCACGATCGGTCCGCGGATGACCGGCAAGACCTGCGCGGGCCTGTGGGTGACGGGCAAGGACAAGCAGGGGCAGCCGCGCTCGACGTACCTCTACCACGTCGTCGACAACGAGGAGACGATGCGCGAGTACGGCCACCAGTGCGTGGTCTGGCAGACCGCGATCAACCCCGTGGTGGCCCTCGAGCTGCTCGCCACCGGGGTCTGGCAGGGCGCCGGCGTGCTCGGCCCCGAGGCGTTCGACGCGGTCCCGTTCCTCGACCTGCTCACGGCGTACGGCAGCCCGTGGGGTGTGCGAGAGTTGACCCCATGACGCAGCAAGTCCGCCGGTTGGTGACCGACATTCCAGGACCTCGTTCGCTGGAGATGCTCGATCGCAAGAAGTCCTACGTCGCCGATGGGGTCGGAACGACCCTGCCCGTCTTCGTCGTCGAGGCCGGGGGAGGGGTGCTCGTCGACGCCGACGGCAACCACCTCATCGACCTCGGGTCCGGCATCGCGGTGACCACCGTGGGCAACAGCGCCCCGGCCGTCGTGCGCAACGTCGCGGCCCAGCTCGAGGCGTTCACCCACACCTGCTTCATGGTCACGCCGTACGCCGGGTACGTCGACGTCGCGGAGAAGCTGGCGCAGCTGACCCCGGGCGACCACGCGAAGAAGTCCGCGCTGTTCAACTCCGGGGCCGAGGCGGTCGAGAACGCCGTCAAGATCGCCCGGGTCGCGACCGGCAAGGACGCGGTCGTCGTCTTCGACCACGCCTACCACGGGCGCACGAACCTCACGATGGCGATGACCGCCAAGAACATGCCCTACAAGCACGGCTTCGGCCCGTTCGCCGGCGAGGTCTACCGCGCCCCGATGTCCTATCCGCTGCGCGACGGCCTGTCCGGTGCCGAGGCTGCGGCCCGCGCCATCGACGTCATCGACAAGCAGGTCGGTGCGACCAACCTCGCCTGCGTCGTGATCGAGCCGATCCAGGGCGAGGGCGGTTTCGTCGTCCCCGCCGAGGGCTTCCTCCCCGCGCTCGCGGACTGGTGCCGCGCGAACGACGTCGTGCTGATCGCCGACGAGATCCAGTCCGGCTTCTGCCGCACCGGCGACTGGTTCGCCTGCGACCACGAGGGTGTCGTCCCCGACCTGGTGACCACCGCCAAGGGCATCGCCGGCGGCCTCCCGCTCGCGGCCGTCACCGGCCGCGCCGAGCTCATGGACTCCGTCCACGTCGGCGGTCTCGGCGGCACGTACGGCGGCAACCCGCTCGCCTGCGCCGCGGCGCTGGGCGCGATCGAGGAGATGGAGACCCACGACCTGCTCGCGCGCGCCCGCGACCTCGAGGCCCTCGTGCGCCGTCGCCTGGAGAAGATCGCCGCCGACCACCCTGTCGTCGCCGAGGTCCGGGGCCGCGGGGCGATGCTCGCGATCGAGCTGTGCACGCCCGGCACCCTCGAGCCGGACGCCGCCCGCGCGGCTGCCGTGTCGGCGTACTGCCACCGCCAGGGCGTGGTCACCCTGACCTGCGGCACCTGGGGCAACGTCTTCCGCTTCCTGCCGCCGCTGTCGATCTCCGACGAGCTGCTCGAGGAGGCCTTCGACGTGGTCGCGGAGGCGTTCGCGGCGACCGCCTGAGCCGGCCCATCGGACCGGCTGGGAGACTCGCCGCGTGCAGTGTCGCGACGTCGTCATCCTCGGCTCGACCGGATCCATCGGCACCCAGGCCCTGGACCTGGTGCGGGCGCACCCGGACCGGTTCCGGGTCGTCGGGCTGACCGCCGGGGGCTCGAGCCCCGACCTCTTCGCCCAGCAGGTCGAGGAGTTCCGGCCGGCCGTCTCCGGGCTGGGGGAGGAGGCCTCGGTCGAGGCGGCCGCGCACCCCTGCGACGTGGTGCTCAACGGCATCACGGGCGCGGTCGGCCTGCGCCCGACGCTGGCCGCGCTCGAGGCCGGCACGACGCTCGCGCTCGCCAACAAGGAGTCGCTCATCATCGGCGGCCCGCTGGTCAAGCAGTGCGCACGCCCCGACCAGATCGTGCCCGTCGACTCCGAGCACTCCGCCATCGCTCAGTCCCTGCGCGCCGGCACGTCTGCGGAGGTACGCCGCCTCGTGCTCACCGCGAGCGGCGGGCCGTTCCGCGGCCGGACCCGCGAGCAGCTCGAGCAGGTCACCCCCGCCGAGGCCCTGGCCCACCCGAACTTCGCCATGGGCACCGTCATCACCACGAACTCCGCCACGCTGGTCAACAAGGGCCTGGAGGTGATCGAGGCGCACCTGCTCTTCGACGTGCCCTTCGACCGGATCGACGTGGTTGTCCACCCCCAGCAGCTGATCCACTCGATGGTGGAGTTCGTCGACGGCGCGGTCGTCGCCCAGCTCGGCCTCCCGACGATGCTGGTCCCGATCTCCCTGGGCATGGGCTGGCCCGACCGGGTGCCGGACGCCGAGACCCCCATCGACTGGACGACGGCGGCCGACTGGCGCTTCGAGCCGCTGGACGACGAGGCGTTCCCGGCCGTCCGGCTGGCCCGGGAGGCCGGCGAGCGCGGCGGCACCGCCCCGGCGGTCTACAACGCGGCCAACGAGGCCTGCGTCGCCGCCTTCCATGACGGTGGACTGGCCTTCCCCGCGATCGTCGACGTGATCGGCGAGGTCCTCGCCGCCCACGGCGTACCCTCGGCAGCAGGGAACCTGACCGTGGACGACGTCCTCGCGGCCGATGCCTGGGCCCGCGAGGAGGCTGCGCGGCTCATCGCCCGCACCTCCCGCACCACCGACTGACTCCCGACCGCCGCACCGACCGCTTCACCGCCTGCCACCGCACCACCGAGGGGACTGCATGACCGCGCTGCTCTACCTGCTCGGGGTGGTGCTGTTCGTCGTGGCCATCCTGGTCTCGATCGGGCTGCACGAGCTCGGGCACATGATCCCGGCGAAGAAGTTCGGCGGGAAGGTCACGCAGTACTTCATCGGCTTCGGTCCCACCGTGTGGAGCAAGCAGGTCGGCGAGACCGAGTACGGCCTCAAGGCGATCCCGCTCGGCGGCTACGTCAAGATCGTCGGGATGCTGCCGCCCGGTGCGGAGCAGCTCGGCGAGGTCACCGTCGACGAGGCGGGCAACCAGGTCACGCGGGTCCGCAAGTCCAACACCGGCATGTTCACCCAGCTCGTCTCCGACGCCCGTGCCGCGGAGTGGGAGCTGGTGCAGCCCGGCGACGAGGACCGGCTGTTCTACAAGCTGCCGTCGTGGAAGAAGATCGTCGTGATGGCCGGTGGTCCCACCGTGAACATCGCGATCGCGTTCGTGCTGTTCTGGGGCATCTACGCGACCTACGGCAACGTCGTCGACGTCGAGGCCGAGGCCGGCCCGCCCGTGATCGACACCGTCTCGGAGTGCGTCATCCCCTTCGACGAGGAGGGGCGCGCCTGCACCGCCGAGGACCCGCCCGCCCCGGCGTTCGAGGCGGGGCTGCGGCCCGGTGACGTCGTCACCTCCTTCAACGGCACCCCGGTGACCGGCTGGGACCAGCTGCGCGAGCTGATCCGCGACAACGCCGACGGCGACGCCGTGATCGGCTACGAGCGCGACGGCGAGCAGCTGGTGGGGGAGACCTCGACCACCGTGCAGGCCCGACCCACCGACGACGCCGCAGAGACACTGACCCAGGTCGGGTTCCTCGGCGTCACCCCGACCGTGCGGCTGGTCACCGAGACCGGCGGCCCGCTCTACACCGCCGAGCGGATGGCGGTCATGACCAAGGACACCGTGATCGCCCTCGGCGAGCTCCCGGTCAAGGTCTTCGGCGTCGCGCAGGCCATCGTGGGCATCGAGGAGCGGGCCGTCGACAGCCCCGTCTCGATCGTCGGCGGCGGCCGGATCGCCGGGGAGGTCTCCTCGACCGAGCGGCTCGACCTCGCCGAGAAGGCGGTCTCGCTGGCCGGCCTGGTCGCCGGGTTCAACCTGTTCATCGGCCTGTTCAACTTCCTGCCACTGCTGCCGCTCGACGGCGGCCACATCGCCTCGGCGACCTGGGAGTGGGTCCGCCGTGGCTGGGCCCGCCTGCGCCGACGCCCCGACCCCGGCTACGTCGACGCCGCCAAGCTGCTGCCCGTGGCGTACGTCGTCGCCTCGGCGCTCCTCGTCATGGGCGTGGTCCTGATCATCGGCGACCTGGTCGTGCCGGTGCAGTTCGACGCCTAGCCCCGTTCCTCACCGATCGGTTGCCGGGACGCCCACCCACGAGGGTGGGGCTCTGCCAGCATCGCGCCATGACCCTGGTCTTCCTCGGCGTGGTGCTGGCGCGGTTCCTGCTGCCGCTGCTCATCTGGCGCTACCCGCTGCCGGCGTTGATCGCGTGCCTGGTGCTCGACGGGATCGACCAGACGATCTTCCAGCTCTTCGGGTACGACCCGCCCGGCTACCAGGGCTACGACAAGGCGATGGATGTCTACTACCTGGCGATCGCCTACCTGGCGACGCTGCGGAACTGGACCAGCTCCGCCGCCTTCGTGGTGGGGCGCTTCCTCTACTTCTACCGGCTCGTGGGTGTCGTGGTCTTCGAGCTCAGCCAGGTCCGCGCCCTGCTGCTGGTCTTCCCCAACACCTTCGAGTACTTCTTCATCGTCTACGAGGCCGTCCGCGGCCGCTGGGACCCCCGGCGCCTGCTGCTGGCGGGCTGGGTCGCGGTGGCGGCGGCGGTCTGGGTGATCGTCAAGCTGCCGCAGGAGTACTGGCTGCACATCGCCCAGCTCGACGTGACCGACGAGCTGGCAGCACACCCGCGGCTCGGTGTCCTCGTCGGCGTCGGGCTGCTGGTGCTCCTCGCCCTCGTGGCGGTGGTGGGGCGCAGCCGCGTCCCTGCGCCGGACCACCCGTGGCGCACGGCGGCCGACCCGTTACCCGAGGCCATCGACGAGGCGCACGAGGTCGCGCAGTGGCACCTGGAGCAGAGCAAGGTCGTCTCGTGGGCGACCCTCGAGAAGGTCGCGCTCGTCGCCCTGCTCTCGGTGGTCTTCGCCCAGACCGTCCCCGGGGTGCGCGCGAGCAACCTGGAGCTGGCGGTGGGCACCGGCCTGCTCGTCGTGCTCAACGCGGCCATCACGCTGGCCGCCGCGCGGCGCTCGATCAGTGTGGCCAACCTCGCCGCGGCGTTCGGGGTGCGGCTCGCCGTGAACCTCGTCCTGGTGGCCGTCGCCTCCCAGGTCCTCGGAGGAGCCTCCGTCAACGAGGCCGCGACGGCGTTCTTCCTCATGCTGCTGAGCCTGCTGACCACCCTGCACGACCGGTTCCTGCCGGTGCGGGAGTACCGCCGGACCCACGAGGGTGCCTCGGCGTCGGCCGCGACCGCAGGGGTCGGGGACGGCCAGTAGCCTGGGGGCATGACCGCGATCAGCCTCGGCATGCCCGCCGCGCCCTCGCCGACCCTGGCCCCGCGCCGCCAGACCCGGCAGATCCAGGTGGGCAAGGTGGGGGTCGGGTCCGACCACCCGATCAGCGTGCAGTCGATGACCACGACGCTGACCTCCGACGTCAACGCCACGCTGCAGCAGATTGCCGAGCTCACCGCCAGCGGCTGCGACATCGTCCGCGTCGCGTGCCCGAGCCAGGACGACGCCGACGCGCTGCCCGCGATCGCGCAGAAGTCGCAGATCCCGGTCATCGCCGACATCCACTTCCAGCCGAAGTACGTCTACGCCGCCATCGAGGCCGGGTGCGCGGCGGTCCGGGTCAACCCCGGCAACATCCGGGCCTTCGACGACCAGGTCAAGCAGATCGCCAAGGAGGCCGCCGACCACGGCACCTCCATCCGGATCGGCGTCAACGCCGGCAGCCTCGACAAGCGGCTGCTGGAGAAGTACGGCAAGGCCACCCCCGAGGCGCTGGTCGAGAGCGCGAAGTGGGAGGCGAGCCTTTTCGAGGAGCACGGCTTCCGCGACTTCAAGATCTCGGTCAAGCACAATGACCCGGTCGTGATGGTCCGCGCCTACGAGATGCTGGCCGCCGAGGGCGACTGGCCGCTGCACCTGGGCGTGACCGAGGCGGGCCCGGCCTTCCAGGGCACGATCAAGTCCGCGACGGCCTTCGGTGCGCTGCTCTCCCAGGGCATCGGCGACACGATCCGGGTCAGCCTCTCCGCCCCGCCGGTGGAGGAGGTCAAGGTCGGCCTGCAGATCCTGGAGAGCCTCAACCTGCGTCCCCGGCGCCTCGAGATCGTCTCCTGCCCCAGCTGCGGCCGCGCCCAGGTCGACGTCTACAAGCTCGCCGACGAGGTGACCGCCGGCCTCGAGGGCCTCGAGGTCCCGCTGCGCGTCGCCGTCATGGGCTGCGTCGTCAACGGCCCCGGCGAGGCCCGCGAGGCCGACCTCGGCGTGGCCTCCGGCAACGGCAAGGGCCAGATCTTCGTCAAGGGCGAGGTCATCAAGACCGTGCCCGAGAGCAAGATCGTGGAGACCCTCATCGAGGAGGCCATGCGCATCGCCGAGGGCATGGAGGCCGTTGACGGTGGCGGTGTCGAGGTCACGGCCGGCTGAGCCCCGACCCGACCACGCGGCCCCGCTCACCCTCGCGCGCCGCGCCCCGGGCATAGGCTGCGCGCGTGCTGACCACCCGCGACGGCGTGCGGCCCCTCGGGGTCGCCGACCTCCAGGACTTCCTGGAGCTCGCCGGCCGCGACCCGGTGGTCAACGTCTTCGCCGACTACCGCGCGCGCACCACCAGCCTGGAGCCCCGCTGGCTCGGCGGTGAGGTCTGGGGCCGGTTCGAGGACGGCCGCCTCCGTGCCGCCTGCCACGTCGGGGCCAACCTCGTGCCGGTCGAGGCCGACGACGACGACGCGCGGGCCTTCGCCGAGCGGGCGCTGGCCCGCGGGCGGACCGTCTCCACGATCGTCGGTCCGCACGACGCCGTCCGCGCCTTCTGGGACGCGGTCTCCCCGTCCTGGGGCACCCCCCGGGAGCTGCGCTGGGAGCAGCCCCACCTCGAGATCGCCGCGGACCCGCTGGTCGCCCCCGACGCCGAGGTCCGGCGTACGACGCGGGAGGACATGGGCCAGCTCTACCCGGCCTGCGTGGCGATGTACACCGAGGAGGTCGGCCTCTCCCCGGAGCTCGGCGGGGGCAGCGACCTCTACCGTGCCCGGGTCACGCAGCTGGTCAGCCGCGGCTGGTCCTTCGCCCGCTTCGACGAGGGACGGCTGGTCTTCAAGGCCGAGGTCGCCTGTGCCTCCCCGCACGCCGCCCAGGTCCAGGGAGTCTGGGTGCCGCCCGACCGGCGCGGCGAGGGCCTGGCCGTCGCCGGCGTGGCCGCGGTCGTCGACCTGGTGCGCCGCGACATCGCACCGACCGTCTCGCTCTACGTCAACGAGTGGAACCACGCCGCCCGTCGCGCCTACGAGCGGGTCGGTTTCGTCGAGACGGCCCGGTTCTCGACCATCATGTTCTGAGCGGTCTGACAGGCTCTGCCCGTGGCCCTCTCCCGCACCGCCCGGCTGGTCGCCGGCGTCCTGACCGTCAACGGCGTCCTGCACGTCGTCAAGCCGTCGCTCTACGACCCGATCATGCCGCGCTGGGTGCCCGCGCCGCGCGAGGTCGTCGTGTGGAGCGGGTACGCCGAGCTGGCGATCGCCGCCGGCCTGGCCGCACCGCCGACCCGCCGTGCTGCGGGCCTGGCCGGCGTCGGGCTGCTGCTGGGCGTCTACCCGGCGAACGTGCAGATGACCGTCGACGCCCTGCGCGGCGACAACCGCGCCCTGCAGGCCGTCAGCGTCGCCCGGCTGCCGCTGCAGTGGCCGATGGTGCGCGCCATGTGGCGCACCTGGCGCGAGGCCTGAGCCGGCGCTCCTCGACCCGTCCTGCCGCGGCTCACAGCTGCGGCAGGAGGCTCGCCACCTCCTCGAGCACCCGCTCCGAGGCGGCGTACGGCGCCGTCGGCCGCGGCCAGTGGGTGACCGCGTCGGTGAACCCGAGCTCCCCGACCCGGCCCACGAGGTCGGTGAAGAACGCGGCGCTCGACAGCGCGGTGCGGCCCGGGCCCCCGTGCAGGGTGCCGGCCGAGTCCAGCAGGACGTACCGGGGGATCGAGCGGCCCTCCAGCGCCTCGTCGAGCACGCGCACGGACTCCGCCAGCCCCGCGAGCCAGTCGTCCACGGAGCCGGTCGCCGGCCCGGTGGTCACCCACCCGTCCCCGACCCGCGCGGCGTAGCGCACCGCGCGCGGGCCGTTGCCGGCGACGACCAGCGGGGTCCGGACGAGCCCCGGCAGCGTCCGGGCCCCGGCGACGGAGAACCACCGGCCCTCGGAGTCCACGTGGTCGTCCTCGCGCAGCCGCAGCAGCAGGTCGACGCTCTCCTGGAACCGGTCGACCCGCTCGCGCACGCTCAGGGGCGGCTCGGCCAGCACCCGCGAGTCGAGGTCCCCACCGGTGCCGACGCCGAGGATGAAGCGACCCCCGCTGAGGTCCTCGAGCGCCTGGGCGTCGCGGTGCAGCAGGTAGGGGTGGCGCAGGTTCGGGGAGGCGACGAGGGTGCCGAGCCCGATCCGCGAGGTCGTCGCCGCCGCGGCCGCCAGCACCGGGATGCCCGAGCGCCACGGGGAGTCGGGCAGCCCGCCCCACACCAGGTGGTCGTAGGTCCAGGCGTGGGCGAAGCCCATCTCCTCCGCCGCGCGCCAGCGAGGCGCCGCCTCGGCCCAGGGGAGGTCGGTCAGGAGCGTGATGCCGATCCGCATGTCGGGAGTCTGGCACCCGGCGCCCACCGGTCGCGGCCCGCACGCCCGAGTGGGCCCGGTGGAGGCCCGATACCCGTTCGGAGCACACCGGCCCTGCGCCGTACCCTGACGCCCATGTCTGCCCGTCACCCCCGCGTCCTGCGGATGTCGTCCCTGTTCGTGCGCACGCTGCGAGAGGACCCCGCCGACGCCGAGGTGCCGAGCCACCGCCTGCTGGTCCGAGCGGGCTACATCCGGCGCGCGGCGCCCGGCATCTACACCTGGCTGCCGCTCGGCCTGCGGGTGCTGCGCAAGATCGAGGGCATCATCCGCGAGGAGATGGACGCCATCGGCGCCCAGGAGCTGAGCTTCCCCGCCCTGCTGCCCCGCGAGCCCTACGAGGCGACCAACCGCTGGACCGAGTACGGCGACGGGATCTTCCGGCTCAAGGACCGCAAGGACGCCGACTACCTCCTCGGCCCCACGCACGAGGAGATGTTCACCCTGGTGGTGAAGGACCTCTACTCCTCCTACAAGGACCTGCCGCTCTCGATCTACCAGGTCCAGACGAAGTACCGCGACGAGGCGCGGCCGCGCGCCGGTCTGCTGCGCGGGCGCGAGTTCGTCATGAAGGACTCCTACTCCTTCGACATCGACGACGCCGGGCTGGAGGAGAGCTACCAGAAGCACCGCGACGCCTACGTCCGGATCTTCGACCGGCTGGGCTTCGAGTACGTCATCGTCAAGGCGACCTCCGGCGCGATGGGCGGCTCCCGGTCGGAGGAGTTCCTCGCCAAGGCCGAGGTCGGCGAGGACACCTACGTCAGCTGCTCCACGTGCGACTACGCCGCCAACGTCGAGGCGGTCGAGGTGCGCGCTCCCGCCGCGGTCTCGTACGACGCCGCGCCGGCCGCCCACGCCGAGCAGACCCCCGGCACCCCGACCATCGAGACGCTGGTCGACCACCTCAACGCCGCCTTCCCGCGCGAGGACCGTGCGTGGACGGCAGCCGACACCCTCAAGAACGTGCTCGTCCAGCTGGTGCACCCCACCGGGGAGAAGGAGCCCCTGGCCATCGGCGTGCCCGGGGACCGCGAGGTCGACCTCAAGCGGCTCGAGGGCCAGCTGGAGCCGATCCAGGTCGAGCCGATGGACGAGGCCGCGCTCAAGGAGCACCCCGCCCTGGTCAAGGGCTACATCGGTCCCGGCGGCATCGCCGCCGCCGGCATCCGCTACCTCGTCGACCCCCGCGTCGTCGAGGGCACCGCGTGGGTCACCGGCGCCGACGTCGAGGGCAGCCACGTGCTCGAGCTCGTGGTCGGTCGCGACTTCACCCCCGACGGCACCATCGAGGCCGCCGAGGTCCGGGAGGGCGACGCCTGCCCCCGCTGCGACGAGGGCACGCTGCACGCCGCGCGCGGCATCGAGATGGGCCACGTCTTCCAGCTCGGGCGCAAGTACGCCGAGGCGCTGGACCTGAAGGTGCTCGACGAGAACGGCAAGCTGGTCACCGTCACCATGGGCTCCTACGGCGTGGGTGTCAGCCGCGCGGTGGCCGCGGTCGCCGAGGGGACCCTCGACGAGATCGGCCTGTGCTGGCCCCGCAACGTGGCGCCCGCCGACGTGCACCTGGTCGCCGCCGGCAAGGACGAGGCCGTCTTCAGCGCCGCCGACCGGATCGCCCACGAGCTGGCCGAGCAGGGCGTCGAGGTCCTCTACGACGACCGCACCGGCAAGGTCAGCCCCGGCGTGAAGTTCAAGGACGCCGAGCTGATCGGGGTCCCGACCGTCGTCGTGGTCGGCAAGTCGCTGGCCGAGTCCGGCACCGTCGAGGTCCGGGACCGGCGTACCGGCGAGAAGACCGAGCTGGCCGCCGACCACGTCGCCG